>Ga0157374_10001369_pt1 | contig 20719 bp, 12 predicted proteins | sample M25metaG_FD_115308 | JGI IMG/M metagenome (GOLD analysis project Ga0157374, IMG submission 115308) | Miscanthus rhizosphere microbial communities from Kellogg Biological Station, Michigan, USA - M2-5 metaG | ecosystem: Host-associated > Plants > Roots > Rhizosphere > Soil | place: USA: Michigan... | reverse complement strand
AGAAGCGGGGCGCCTCGATCTTCGTATCATTCGTCACCTTCCAGCCCGGCGGGACCGGAAACGCTTCACGGAGCACCGTCAACACACGGACGGCCGTCTGCTTCTCTTGCTCGGTCGGGTCGCGCGCGCCGTTTACACAATCGGCGAAAGCGGGAACGGAATGGCCGATCCAGCATGCCCACAGCGTCAAGACGTGGGCTGTCACCCACGCCGAACGCCTAGCAGTTCGTAAGAGGAACGAAAGCACACATTGCAGCATTATGATTCCCTCTGCTCGTGTTGCTCGGCATCGCACAGCTACTCACCCGCCCTCAGCCACTATGTTGCCAAAACTGGGGCAGGTAATCGATCCCTCGATCGTCGCGCCTGCGGCATCTTTTCCTTTGATGTCGAACCGGCCGCCGGACTGCTCAGTTCGCAAGCTGACCATGCCCACTCCGATGAGCTGCTCTCCTTTGACCGTCGCAATGCGATGCGACCCGGCGCCAGTGTCCAATACGAGAGACATCTGACTGGGACTCTCGCTCTTCGGTTGCCACATGGTCAGCGTGACATGCGTGACCTGACCGCCCTTCGGATCGCTGAATTCCACTGTCCAGAGAGAAGCCGGCGCACTGTAGATAGATCCATTGGGTTCATGTTTGCATTGCCCAGGTCCTTGCCCTCGAATCGGCTTGCCATTCACCAGAAACTCGACATGGAGAGGCGCCGCGTTAGAGTTTGTATTCGCCGCCGTCGGATAAGATCGCGACGACACCGAGATGGCATTCTCAGCCAGCGGATCACCGAATGCGCCATTCACGGTGGTCACATAGACCAGGCCGGTCAGCACGCATGCACAGGTCAGAGATCGAAGAATGCACCAAAGCTGCATCGCGCACCTCCTTCTGGAGCATTATGGTTTGGTTCGTCGTGTCCAGGCGATTTTTACTAACACGGCGCCGCAGACCCTGCTGTAGGTGAGCGGCGGCGGAGATGCTCAGACGATGTGGAAGAAGATTGCTGTGCCCGGTATGTTTGCAAACCGGACCTCGAATGAGATGCGGCCTTAGCGTAGGTTGAATAGGGGTGTGCCTTGAACGATTGGCAGAAATTGTTGGCACAGCGTGAATCAGTTCTCACTGAGATGGACCACCGACCTTCTTTTTTCCTGGCGTCACCTTAATAGGAAAATCACATTGGCTCTTCAGGCAGGCCCATTGTGAATCCTCCCCGCGAACCACGACGACCCAAGTGCCTGGTGTCACACGCTTTGCTCCCCAACTTCTCCACTTTGTGTCCTTCACGCTCAGCGACACGCTCTTCTGTTTCCGGAGGACGCCATCATCCTCCAGGTACCAATCCAAGAAGAGCTTCACGTGTCCTTTTGCCGCGATTATCTCCGCGCACTCGCCCGTGCAGCTCACGTGCACCCAGAACCACAGACGCGAGTCCGCCAGCGAATCGAGACCGGCCGACTGTGGCACACGCGATGGATGACGATCGGTAATCTGCGATGCGAATGAGGCATCCAGGAGTACCAAGTCCTTCACGGCATGAGCTATGGACAAGCTAATCGAAAGATTGAGGCAGCATGTCAGAAAGAAAACTGGAATAAACATCCATATCGGCCTGGATAGCATCCGAGCATCTTAGACGATGAAGACAAGAAGAAATAGGCTACACTTTAGATGGTATGCGGCGTGGTGGGACGATGCGCACAGAGTACAGTGCACGATGCAAACAGAAGTAAAAGATCGGAGACGGAGAATTTATGATAACAGGGCGACATCGCTCCCTCGTCGTGATGGTGGGGCTTGCGTTGATCTGCAGTACCGCATGGGCGGAAACGCCGGGGGAGCATTTTCGCAAAGCGATGGAGAAGAAGGCGGAATACTGCGCGACGCATAAAATCGATCCAGCGAACCGGCGTTGCGATATTTTGAAACTCAAACCGGCCGATCCGCTCGCTACCGAAGAAGGGCGCTTCGCCCACTCTATTAAGATCCCGAATCCGGTGCCGGAAGATAGTGGTTACAAGCCGGGCATGACGCCGGAGCAATACTTTGAGCATCTCTGCAAGGCGGAAGCGAGAGAGTTTATCTACAAGACGATGGAGAACATCGAGGGCATTTATATGATGCGGCCGAAGCAGGAAGCAAACGATTATGAATTAGAACATCTGTATGCGTTGGAGGATCCGTAAGGACAAGTTCGTGGTGTAGTGCGTCATCCTCAAGACACCTATGTTCAACCCGCGCTTGGAAAATATGAATTCCTGGAAACGCCATTAGGAGCCTCACAAAAAGTTTCGGTAAAAACCTCAAAGTATAAGCGATATTACAGAGATGAGAATGCCCATCCTGGCAAAGAGTATCAAACGGAGATTGATGGGCGCGGAGTGTTCGTGCCTTACATTGTAGCGGAGGCAGAAGTTGCGACGACGAAGAGCCGCTATGGCTATACGTGGCGAGGAATTTCTCGACCGCATGACCGGGAATTAGGGATTGCCGGTGGCGAAATAATCATTCTGGATTTGCAGACCAATGAAGTGATAGCGGTAAGACGCGGCTACATCCGAAGTGGTTGGATGAAAAATTTGACCGGTATCTGGTGGTTGACAGGTCAGGTCTGTCCTATCTCAGGGGAGAAACAGGAGCACCTATTTGTTAAAGAGGTACTGAAGCCAAGGCCTGTGACAGGCAAGGGGAAGTAACATGACACAGATACGCACATGGCTCGACTTTGCGTTACAGCAGTTTGCAGGGAATCATATCTTCATAGGTTTCTCCCCGGAGAGTTACAGCTAGATCAAGTTTTGCAATTGGGTAACAACAATCAGCCTGATGCTCCCCCTAATGCTTCTCTCTTGCCCGGCAAGACGCGGATGACGGATCAACAAATAACCGAGTTTTCCCAGCGGTACCAAATCGTCGATCACCACGCCGATGACGCCACAGGGTTTTCTGCCACCTTGTTGTTTGACACGCAGACAAACAGTTACACGCTGTCCTTTCGCAGTGTGGAGTATGCTCTTCGGGCAAACGGTGGTGACTATGAGCATGATGGCGGGCCGGGCGCGAGTGGAGAGGTCGGGCGTGACGGCTTTGCGTTTGCGCAGCTCGTGAGCATGGAGCGCTACTATCGAGAACTCAAAGCTGATCCAGCCAGACTGCCAGCTGGCTCTGCCCTCAATGTCACGGGCTACTCGTTGGGTGGTCATTTCGCCACAGTGGCCAATAGGGGTCAAGTCTTGTATCTTGTATCTATCGGCGTCTTGATCTCTGCGCAGGACAAGGAAGCCGCTGCTGAATCCTTTGCCGTCCTTCCGTTCCCAATCAGTTCTAGTCATGCTCTCAATACGTCTTAGTCGACCTTCACTGCGGCTGACTATCTTATGTAGGCTTAAGTAGTCATGCATAGGACCTCAACTATATTGACACTAAGTGTAGTCTACTATTACACTCCGTCGCTGGCTAATACTTAGGAACAAGAATCAACATTGATGAGTCGAGGGCAGTTTGGTCGTACGCCCGATCATCACTCAAACATCTCCAAGCAAGCGCAGGAAGACGGAGTAACCATGGGTGACCCGATTGCGAAATCCGCCGTAACAGTGAACGTAAATCTTGCCCCTATTGACCATTCTGACCAGCCGGTGATCGCAAACTACAGCACAGTCGGCATCGCCCAAGGGCTCGCCTATCTCGATTTTGGGTTCCTCGAACCGGCACACCTGGCCGGTGTCGTCAGCAATGCCCAGAACGGTCAGGCAGTTCCCGACCCGATGAACGGGACGCTCGTCGTCCGGGTGGCGATGGGGTTGGATGTCGTCCAGCGGCTGCATCAACAGTTGCAGCAAGTGCTCGTCGGCGTGAGTTGTAAGCAGACCGCGAAACCATAGGAATCGACGTGTCCAATCGTAGTTCACGGCCGGCTCCTCATTCGGAGCCCGCTCAATCTCCCAACCTGTCTCCATCATCTTCATCGATGCCGGATACCGGTATCTTATGCATCCTCTTGCTCGCCCGTTTTTTTGGATTGCCCGCCGACGGTGCGCAACTACGTCATCAGTTCGGGCAGTCAGGAAAGCCACTTGATGATGCGGACCTCTTACGCGCCGCGAAGTCTCTGGACCTCAAAGCGGGGATCGTGCGCACCGACATGGCCCATCTCGCGGGCACGCCGCTGCCCGCTATCGCTAAACGTCACGACGGTCGATACGTAATTATCGCGAAAGTCGAAGGAGAGAATGTGCTCGTGCACGATCCGCACGAGCAGCGGCCGACCATCCTGACGAAGACAGACTTCAAGGCGGCGTGGTCCGGCCAGCTCCTACTTGCCACGAAGCGCGCACATCTTCGTCCACACGATCTTACCTTCGACTTTAGCTGGTTCATTCCCGCGGTGGTGAAATATCGCCGACTACTCGGCGAGGTGGTCGCGGCCTCATTCTTTCTTCAACTGTTTGGCCTTCTCACGCCGCTGTTCACGCAAATCGTTATCGATAAGGTGCTTGTTCATAAAGGCTTTACAACCTTGCATGTCTTGGCCGTTGGCATGGTGGCCTTGGCCCTGTTCGATGTCCTTCTCAGTGGTCTCCGAACGTACCTGTTCGCGCATACGACGAATCGGATTGATGTCGGCTTGGGCGCGCAACTCTTCCGCCATGTCTTGGCGCTGCCGTTGGCGTATTTTGAAGCGCGACGAGTCGGCGACACCGTGGCGCGCGTCCGCGAACTTGAGCATATCCGCCAGTTCCTGACCAGTAGCTCCGTCACCGTCGTATTGGATTTGGTTTTCACCGTAGTCTTTCTCGCAGTCATGTGGTTTTACAGCGCCACGCTTACCCTCGTCGTACTCTGTTCCCTGCCACTCTACGCGCTGCTCTCCGTTGTCATCACGCCGATCATTCGGGTGCGATTGCATGAAAAGTTCAATCGTGGAGCTGAAAATCAGTCGTTTCTCGTCGAAGCGATCTCCGGCATTCAAACCGTTAAAGCGCTCGCAGTCGAGCCGCCCTTGCAGCGACGGTGGGATGAACAACTCGCCGGCTACGTGCGCGCGAGTTTCAGGGCGACCAGTCTCATGACCGTCGCCGGTCAAATCGCGGCCTTTATCCAGAAGGTCACGACCATTGCGATCCTCTGGACGGGAGCCTATCTGGTTATCGCCGGGGACTTGAGCATCGGGCAATTGATTGCGTTCAATATGTTGAGCGCCCAAGTCACCGGGCCACTCTTGAGGATCGTGAATTTGTGGCAGGAGTTTCAACAAGTGGGCATTTCCGTTCAACGCCTCGGCGATGTGCTGAATACAAAACCCGAGCCTTCCTACAATCCGAACCGCACGACGCTGCCTCACGTGGTCGGGCAGATGGTATTCGATCAGGTCTCGTTTCGGTATCGCGTGGATGGGCCAGAAATTCTTAAATCCATGTCCTTCACCATCCAACCCGGACAGGTCATCGGGGTGGTGGGCCGCTCTGGGTCCGGCAAAAGCACGATTGCCAAACTGATTCAGCGCTTGTATGTCCCGGAACGCGGCCGGATCTTGGTCGACGGCGTCGATCTCGCGCAAGTCGATCCGGCGTGGCTCCGTCGGCAAGTCGGGGTCGTACTCCAAGAGAATTTTCTCTTTCATCGCTCCGTGCGGGACAACATTGGGCTCACCGATCCCGGCCTGCCGATGGATGCCATCATCCGGGCGGCCAAGCTGGCGGGCGCGCACGAATTCATCCTCGAACTGCCTGAAGGCTATGACACGCTGGTCGGGGAACATGGTTGTTCGCTTTCGGGAGGCCAGCGTCAGCGGATTGCGATTGCCCGCGCGCTCGTGGCCAATCCCCGCATTCTTATTTTCGATGAAGCAACCAGCGCGCTCGATTATGAATCGGAGGCGCTGATTCAGCAGAACATGGCGGAGATTTGCCAGGGGCGCACGGTCCTCATCATCGCGCATCGCTTAAGCACGGTGCGTCCGGCCCACCGCATTTACGTCATCGAGAGAGGCGAGATTTTAGAGGACGGCTCACATGACGAACTGCTCAAGCTGAATGGCTTCTATGCCCGGCTGAACAAACATCAGGAGGGGCGCTTTGCCGTCGTCTAAATGAACAACACCGGAGCGATCGGTCGCTACGTGTCGATCTGGCGCGCAGCTAAGCAGATGGAGGTGGCGCATGCCGGTACGCCGGTGGCGTCCGGTCGAGCCCTGGAATTTCTTCCGGCCGTGCTCGAAATCCAGGATGCGCCGCCATCGCCGATTGGTCGGGCCATTTCGTGGACCATCATGGGAGTTGTCACTGCTGCTTTCGTGTGGTCGTGCGTCGGTTGGGTGGATATCGTGGCCGTGGCGCAAGGAAAGATCATTCCCAGCGGGTACTCAAAAACCATCCAGCCATTAGAGAGCGGAGTAGTAGCGGCCATTCACGTGCAAGATGGACAAGTCGTCAAGAAAGGGCAGGTCCTCATTGAACTCGATCCAACAGTGAATCGAGCTGATGGCGAGCGAGCGACGAATGAGTATCAAGCAGCCCTAGTTGACGCCGCGCGGTTACGGGCGGTGATTGCGGGCGACCTGTCATTTGCTCCGCCATCCAACAGTGATCCCCAGTACGTCGGAATCCAACAACAACTCTTACGCGATCAACTTGCGGAGTATCAGGCGCGGGTTGAGGCGGCAGAACACTTGATCGAGCAGCGCAAGGCGGCAGTCGGGGCGACGAAGGAAAACATTCAACGGCTGGAAGCGACGGTGCCGATGGAAACCGAACGCGCCGCGGCGTACAAAAAGCTTCTCGCGCATGACGCCGTCTCAAAGCTGGATTTCTTGCAAGCCGAAGAGCAGCGGATCGACAAAACACAAGAGTTGGCGGGCCAACGCAATAAATTGGCGCAGGATGTGGCGGCTCTTTTGGAAGCGCAAAAGAATTATCGCGCCCTGATTTCCGAATTTCAGCAAACCAAGCAAACCGAATTGGCGGCTGCCGAAACGAAAGCCGCTTCCCTCATCCAAGAAGTCGTCAAGGCCGGACAGCGGACGGACCTGCAAACGCTCTCCTCTCCCATCGACGGTGTGGTCCAGCAACTGGCGGTGCATACGGTCGGCGGCGTCGTCACTCCGGCGCAGCAACTTCTGATCGTCGTCCCGCAAGAACACCCGATCGAAGTCTTAGCCGAGATTGAAAACAAAGATATCGGGTTTGTGAAAGAAGAGCAGCCGGTAGAAATGAAAATTGAAACGTTTCCCTTCACGCTATACGGCACGATCTCCGGCACAGTGCTCAGCGTATCGGATGATGCCATTCCGTTGGACAAGGACAAAGGCGGTGGTTTGGTGTATGGCGCCCGAGTCAGCATGGATCGATCCACCATGCGCGTCGAGGGCAAACAGGTAAACCTCTCCCCCGGGATGGCTGTGACGGTCGAGATCAAGACTGGCCAACGGCGGATCATTCAATATCTGTTGAGCCCATTACTGAAATCGGTGAAGGAAAGTTTGCGGGAACGGTAAGGACGGTAAGGACTAAGCTCCTGAATGAGGAAACACTGTTGTGCCATCACGCAAGGAGGTCTGATGAGTGGCTGCGAACAAAAGAAGCAATCGTTATTAGATATGGTACCAGAGCAGATGCGAACTGTTCTGTGCTCAAGTACTGTTGTATTCATAGCCTTGATGTCGACTGTTGCCCAGGCCGAGACTCCGGGTGAACATTTTCGAGCCGCAATGAAAAAGAAGGAGGAGTACTGCGCCACCCACAAAATAGAGCCTGGAAATCGACGATGCGACATTCTGAAACTGAAACCTGCCGATCCGCTGGCAACCGAAGAAGGGCGATTCGCACATTCGATTAAGATTCCGAATCCCGTCCCTGAAGACAGCGGATATAAGCCAGGCATGACACCAGAGGAGTATTTTGATCATCTCTGCAAGACTGAAGCGGGTGAGTTTATCTATAAGACGGTTGAGAATGTAGAAGGCATTTACATGATGCGGCCTCGGGAGCCAGTCAATGATTACCAGCTCCAACACCTTTATGCATTCGAAGACCCTTATGCATATTCAGATATTGAGACGGATGCCCCGCAAAAGCTTTTTATTAATCCCCCGTGGTGGCGCTACAAGTTCTTTGAGATTCGTAAAGTCGAATCGATTTCTAGTCAATCTTCGAATCAGTATCTTCGATACTCTGGATATGTACAAAACAAAAGTCCAATGAAGATTGAAGAAAATTCCACACTAAAAAGTCAGTACGGTTATACCTGGCGAGGCATTAGCCGACCTCATGACCGAGAACTTGGAATCGCTGGAGGTGAACTCATCGTGATGGATCTCCAGTCAAATGAGGTGCTTGCGATACGTCGTGGGTTTATTCGAAGTGGTGAGGTGACAAACAATTTAACTGGAGTTTGGTGGCTTGGAGGACATGTTTGTCCACAGTACAAGCAAGCTAATGCCTACACATATGAATTCTTGAGCAAGGTACTTAGATCAACTGCAAGCGCGGGAATCGAAGGAGGCTTCAATGCCACGAAGTGAAATCAGTGCATGGCTGCAGTTCGCGCTTCAACAAATGGCAGCAGAAAGTTATCTGGACGGCATCAGCTTCAACAATGCCGAACAGATCAGAACTCAGTTGCGCCTCGGGAACAATCGTCCTGGTTTCCCTGAAAGTGGCTTCACGCGGATGACAACACTGCAAGCTGAACAATTCACTCAGCACTACCAAATCATCGATCACCACGCCAATGACGCCACTGGATTCTCGGCGACATTGATGTGTGAAAAAAATCAAGACGGAGAATTAACAAATAGGTACACACTCTCGTTCCGCAGTCTGGAATATCAGAACCAAGCCCAGGGCGGTGACTGGGAGCGAGATGGGCAAGGTGGAGCGGCGGGCGAGATTGCCGGAGCAGGATTTGCGTTGGGGCAGTTGGCCAGTATGGAGCGGTATTACCAGGAATTGAAAAACTCAGGGAAGCTGCCGGTTGGAGCGACGTTGAACGTGACCGGCTATTCGCTTGGTGGCCATTTGGCCACAGTTTTTACCGAACTGCACACCGCGGATATTAACATCAATTTTGGACAGACCGTGACCTTTAACGCAGCCGGCCGTCGCTCCTATCCCGATGTACCGCCGCCGAAGTGGCCGGAAGCGCCGACGAATATCGGTACCTAAACATGCATGTGCCTTCGGTATGTAGGAGGTTTGGATGTATGACTGTGAAGAGATGAACGATTCTGCATTTGGCGTGCGAAAACAGCAACGAATGTCGCTCTGGTCAAGTGTTCTTGGAATCGTGCTTCTGATTTCAACTGCCGCTTGGGGCGAGACGCCGGGTGAGCATTTTGAACAGGCGATGAAGCGGTTGGCTGAGAATTGTGCGAAGGCAAAACTCAGACCGGGAGAAACAGGCTGTGACATCATAAAGCTCAAGCCGGCTGATCCACTTGCTACCGAGGAGGGCCGCTTTGCCCATTCGATTAAGATTCCGAATCCTGTTCCGGAGGACAGCGGTTACAAACCGGGCATGTCACCGCAGCAATACTTTGATCATCTCTGCAAGACCGAAGCGGGCGAGTTCATCTACAAGACAGTTGAGAACGTGGGAGGCATTTACATGATGCGGCCACGTGAGCATGCCACCGATTACATGCAGGAACATCTCTATGCGATGGAAGATCCATATGGTTATACAGATTGGGAAGCCGATAGACCTCAAACGATTTTTGTGAATCCCCCGTGGGGACTCTATTCATTTTTAGAAGCGCCACTTCTGCCATTAATCAAGACAAGTGTTTCGAGTGCAGAGTATCAGCGGTTCTCCGGCTATGTGCAGGATAGATCTCCAATGATGGAAGAACGTGTCACTGAAATAAAAAGTCGTTATGGCTATACCTGGCGGGATATCTCAAGGCCACACGACAGAGAACTTGGAATAGCAGGCGGAGAATTGATCATACTTGACCTTCAGGGAAACGAAGTGTTGGGCGTAAGACGTGGGTTCATCCGCAGCGGAGGCGTACGAAATAATTTAACAGGCATCTGGTGGTTAAGCGCTAGAGTATGTCCCATGCTTCGCCAGGTTGACCAGTCTCAGAAGAGAGGTGATTTTACCTATTGGTTTATTAGCAAGGTTCTGAAACCAGCTACTCCATAGGCTAGAGGAGAATCTAATGCCACAAAGTAATATCGAGACCTGGTTTGAATTTGCACAACAACAAATGTCGGCGGAAAGTTATCTGCAAGGCATTGATCTCAGAAATAAAGATCTTGTGAAGGGACAGTTGCTTTTGGGCAACAATGATCCGCTACTTGATCCGTCGCTGAGTGGCAAAAGCCGCTTCACCGACATCTTGGCCGATCAGTTTCTCGACCGCTATCAAATCATCGACCAACATGCCAGTGATGCCACTGGCTTTTCCGCTACACTCATCCGTGAGCGAGACCAAAACGGGCAGTTGACGAATAACTTTACCCTCTCCTTCCGCAGTAGCGAATATCAGAACCAGGCTCAGGGCGGGGATTGGGAGCGGGATGGAGTCGCGGGGGCCGATGGCGAGATCCCTCGGTATGGATTTGCTCTCGCCCAACTCGTCAGCATGGAAAAGTATTACCAGGAACTGAAGTCTGATCCCCTGAAACTCCCAGCGGGGGCAGTGCTCAATGTGACCGGATACTCATTGGGCGGTCACCTCGCAACCGTGTTTACGGAACTCCACGAAGCCGAGATTACCCACACTTACACTTTCAACGGCGCAGGACGCGGCAGGATCGTTGAGCAAGGGCAAGTTGGACAGCCGGAGGTCCAAAGTATCCGTCGAATGCTTCAGGACCTGGACGCGCGAATCCAGACGTTCGATCCGAACGGAGATCTCTTTCGCAGTGGCGCAGCAGGAAATATCTATCAAGACATCCGATACCAAAATGCCCTTACCACCACCTGGCAGCACTTCACTACCATTGGCACCGCGGTCATTGTCAGCACCTCTGTTGATCAGAGTGCGTTTGGAAAGATCACGCAGATTCATGGAAGCGCCGTCACCGGATCAGATTTTGAATTTGTCGCGAACTCGGGCACCCATGCGCCACCTGTGCCGGTTCTCATTGAGGGCCAACCGATCCGAGAAGGTCGAGATGATCAAGGTCAATTGCAGTACGGCAACGCGCATAGTCTCACGTTGCTCGTCGATTCGCTTGCCATCATGAATTTACTCCAGACAATTGATCCACAACGGGAACAAGCCGAGCTGGAGGCGATTCTCAAAGCGTCATCCAATGCGAAAGCGCAGAGCGTGGTTTTTTCACCCGATACGCCAAACGCGGCAGAGGGGGATACGCTCGAAAAAGCCCTGGATGTGCTCCGCAAGCTGTTTCTTGGGCCTGTACTGACCCCTCCTACGCTGCCCGTTGATTCTCGTGGGGGTGGCTTTGGCAATCTCGCCAATCGCAATGAATTTTACAAGGGTATTGATGCGGTTCGAGCGGCCCTAAGCGGGCAGACCTATCGGATCAACTCGCTCGTCAATCAGCCGACCGAAATGGCCAAGAGCAACGCACTTCTGCCGAATGACAGTGGCCTTGCCTATCGCTTTGCCTTGAAGGAATTGAATCCCTTCGTCGTACTGGGAACAGATCTCAATCGAACGCAAGCGCTCTATGCCCCACATAACGAGTCCGGCGAATTGGCGCTGCTGAATCCGGAGACCGGTGTGGGAGATCTTACTATTCAGTATCTCACGGATCGGGTCGCCTTTTTGGCGAGGAAGCTCGACGATACGGTCAGCAATGGAAACGCGCTTACCGTCCAGTTCAGTACGACGCACTTTCAAGACCTGTCGCAATCCTATGAAATCGGCTCAGCCATGCTGCCCTTATCTCAATTTGTGTTCGGGACCGGAGGGGACGAGGTGCTCACGGGAAGCCTCTTCCGAGCAGACCATCTATATGGCGGAGATGGTGCGGATCAACTGAATGGTCAGGGCGGGAACGATTATCTCGAAGGCAACCAGGGTGACGATACGTTGGATGGCGGCAGCGGTGCCGATACGATGTTGGGCGGGCATGGCAATGATACGTACATCGTGGATAATGTCGGCGATCTCGTCAGGGAATACGCGAATAGCGGCATCGATACGGTTCAAAGCGCGGTGATCTTTACCTTGGATGCGAATATCGAGAATCTGACCTTGACCGGCACAGCGGGGATCAACGGCACCGGCAATACTTTGGACAATATGATCATCGGAAATAGTGGGAACAATACGCTCGATGGAGAGGATGGAAATGATTTGCTCGAAGGCGGCCTGGGGTTCGATACCTACATTTATCACACGGGTGATGGCGTGGATCGTATCGAAGATTCCGACGGCAAAGGGCAAATCATTTACGACGGCCGCGTACTGCAAGGCGGAGTTCATCGGCAAGGCGATACGGTCGGAACCTATACCAGCTTCGATGGGCGTGACACTTACACAATGTCGGGCACTGATTTGATCGTGGATGGCGTCCTGACGGTGAACGAGAATTTCATGAGCGGACAATTGGATATTCGACTGATCCAGGAAGCGTCCTATGCCAATGGCTTCCCAGAGTTTACGGATAGCCGTGGCGAGGGCGATGATACTGTGGCGTTGCTTGGATCAACGAACTATACCGTCCATGGGAATGGCGGGAACGATTACGTGCAAACGAGCCGTGGCAATGATCAACTCTTCGGCGAGGCGGGTGATGATACCCTGTTCGGCAACAGCGGCAATGACCGGCTCTCTGGCGGGATCGGCACAGACTTTCTGGCCGGCGACAACGATGCCGCGGACGTCATCCAAGGCAATGACCTATTAGACGGCGGAGATGGAAACGATACGCTCATTGGGGGATGGGGCAACGATTTGCTGTATGGCGGAACCGGCAACGACACGCTGTACGGTGATACCACTGGGCGAGCACAAGGCACCGACACCGCCGATGATTACCTGGACGGCGGCGACGGCAATGATGAACTGCATGGGCTGGCGGGTAACGATGTGCTGTATGGGGGCACGGGGAATGATTTTCTGTCCGGCGAAGAAGGTGATGATCACGAGAGCGGCGGCGACGGCGATGACTTGATTCTGGCCTATACCGGCAACGATACGCTGTCGGGCGATGCGGGGGTCGATAAGCTCTACGGCGATATCGGCGATGATCTGCTCGACGGCGGTAGCGAGAACGATGAGCTCTACGGCGGCGATGGTAACGATACGCTCTTTGGCGGAAGCGGCGACGATCTTATGCTGGGCGATTATCTGAATAATCCTTCGCAAGCCAGCATAGTGGGTGGCGATGATTTTCTCGATGGGGAAGAGGGCAGTGATCATTTGGAAGGCGGGATGGGCAACGATACCATCTTTGGTGGCGCGGACAACGACGTGTTATTCGGACAGGATGGATTGGACAGTCTGTTTGGCGACGCGGGCAACGATGAATTGCAAGGTGGTAATAACAACGATCTGTTAGTGGGCGATGCGGGGAACGATAGGTTGTTCGGTGACGGCGGCGCGGATACTTTGTTTGGGGATGAGGGAGCCGACATCCTGACAGGGGGTCAAGGTGATGATGCGCTCGATGGCGGTGACGGAGACGACACGTATGTCTTCAATCTTGGGGATGGCCATGATGTGATCACGGATACCTCGTCGCTGGACGCAGGCAATACCATTCTCTTCGGGTCGGGTATTTCACTCGCCAACCTCACACTAATTCAGGACCAGGAGAACAGCCTCCTCACCATCCAAGTCGGCAGTGCTGCCGATACGATCCAACTGCAAGGCTTCGATCTCAACGGAGTTTCGGGTACGTCGGTCATCAAGACGCTTACCTTTGAGGACGGCAGTCAAGTTTTGCTGAGCGATCTCCTGCCTCTTCCCGATGGCTTGGTTGAGGGCTGCGACAACAATGATTCGATACGAACGGGATCGGGCGACGACATTCTGAACGCTGGAGACGGCGATGACCTGCTGGATTCTGGCGCAGGTAATGACACGCTGATTGGTGGATCCGGTAACGACATTCTCCGCGGTGGAGCAGGAAGCGACACCTATGTGTTTAACGCGGGAGATGGAGTCGATACGATCAATGATGACACTGTAGGCGGGACTAGGAACAGTCTGGTGTTCGGCGAAGGCATTACTTCAAACGACATCACCCTAGGACTTGGATCGTTACTGATCCGAGTCGGACCCTCCGGTGACGCCATCCACATCACAAATTTTGATCTGAACGATGCGTATGGCACCCACGCGATCGATTCGTTCCAATTTGCCGATGGAACGGCATTGAGCTATAGCCAGCTGATCGACAAAGGATTCGATGTTGTGGGCACTTCAGCCGGCGAGACGATCGTCGGGACGAATGCCGTCGATCGCATCACCGGCTTGGCGGGAAATGACACGCTGAACGGTGGGTCCGGCAATGATACGTATCTTTTTAACTTGGGTGATGGCATCGACACAGTCCACGATATGTCAACGCCGACTGAGGGTAACAGCATTCGGTTTGGCGCCGGTATTACCCTCGGTGACCTGACGCTCGTCGAAAACGCCAACACTTTGATGATTACTTATGGGACGGGTGGAGATGCTGTACATCTGGCAGAATTTAGTCGGAATAATGTCAACGGCTCGCTGGTGGTGCAAACCCTGGGGTTCGTAGATAACAGCACCGTGAATCTCCTTGATCTGTTGCCGGGAAACCATTCCCCAGTTGTCACGAATCCAATTGCAGACCAGTCGGTGCCTGAAGACGCGCCCTTTAGCATCATGGTGCCGACCAACACGTTTGTTGATCAGGACGGGGGGGACGCGCTGACACTCAGCGCGAGCTTGGCAAATGGCGATCCATTGCCTGGATGGCTGAATTTCAATGCGCCAACGCGCACGTTCAGTAGTACCCCAGATGACGCGCAGGTGGGGTCGATCAACCTGCGGGTGACGGCGACGGACACTGGAAATTTAAGCGTAGCGGACATCTTCGTTCTCGCGGTGACAAATGTGAACGAAGCCCCGACCGTGGTGAACCCGCTGGCCGACCAAGGCGCGACGAAGGATGTGCCGTTTAGCTTCATCGTGCCAACCGCAACCTTTGCTGACGTGGATTTTGGCGATACGCTTTCATACAACGCCACATTGGCAGATAACACCGCCTTGCCGGCATGGCTCACCTTTAATCCCTCGACGCACACGTTCAGCGGGACACCGTTGAACTCTGACATCGGTGCCCTCAATGTTAGAGTTACGGCGACCGATACCGGCAACTTAAGTGTCTCGGATATTTTTGTCCTCACGGTTTCGCCAGGGTTGAATGTGATTACCGGTTCGCAAAGCACAGATAACCTCATCGGCACGGCAGGAGATGATTTGATCCAAGGCTTAGGGGGTGACGATACTCTTTCTGGACGTGAAGGCAATGATACGTTGGACGGTGGACCAGGAAACGACAGTCTCTATGGCGAGGCGGGGAACAATATCTTGATCGGAGGGGACGGCTCGGACGGTCTTAATGGTTTTACGGGTAACGATACCTTCCGAGGGGGCCACGGCAACGACACGATCCGAGATACGTACGTTGGTGGACAAGACCTCTATCTGTTTGACCGCGGCGATGGCCAAGACACGTTGTATGCGTCTCAAGGGACCATTTGTTTCGGGGACGGTATATCACCCCTCGATGTGACCATTAGGGGAAATAGTGACTTGGCCATGATTCTCAGTATAAATGGCACGACCGATAAGATGACTATCTTCGGTTGGATGAACCCATTTAATACGACTCGGATCGACCGGGTAGAGTTTGCAGACGGCACCGTTTGGGATGATGCGACATTGCAGGCAAGGGCAGCTATAGGCACTTCCGGAGTTGATTATTTAGGTGGGACAAACGGCAATGACACTCTTGCCGGCTTGGGAGGGAACGATACGATACAAGCATGGAATGGCAATGACGTGCTGGATGGTGGTCCAGGCAATGATACTTTGCGGGGCGGAGATGGTAACGATACCTATATCTTTGGGCGAGGGTATGGGTTCGATGTCGTTCAAGAAGGCACAGGGACGGCAGATGTCCTCCAGTTGACTGCCGGCGTGTCGACCTCCGACGTTACCCTTTTACGAAACGGGTTTGACTTGTTCCTGAGCGTCGATCAAAGTTCGACCCAAATTCTCATCACCGGTAATACCATCGAGCAAATCCGTTTTAGCGATGGGACAAACTGGGATGCGGCTGCGATCGTCAGCCACACGCTCGTGGGGACAGTCAATTCAATGATCGGCACGGCCGGCAACGACACATTCACCGTAGACAACATTCAAGATACGGTCACTGAATCTGCAAACCAGGGAATAGATACGATTCAGAGCGTCGTCTCCTATACGCTGCCGAACAATGTCGAGAGATTGACCTTGATGAGCTATTTCAATGTCGACGGAACAGGGAACCTGTTGGACAATGTGATCATCGGCAACAGCGGAAATAACGTGCTGGTAGGCAGCGTCAACGACTACGACGGCGGCGGAAGTGACATCCTTCAGGGCGGCTCTGGCGACGATACTTATACTGTTGTTGGAAACGCTGACACAGTGATCGAAGCGCCAAACGAAGGAATTGACAGTATTACTCTCTACGGTGATGCAAATCGAGGATGGGATTATACTTTGCCTGATAATGTCGAAAATTTAACAGTACTTGATGGCGCCTATGTGTTTCCCGGTCGGTATCGTTATATCTACGGAAATGCCCTTGATAACATCATCAAAGGCGATCCGGATTGGTTCAACCATATCGACGGAGGCCCTGGAGCCGATACGATGATCGGCGGAACTACGTCGTTCGATGACAGATACTTTGTGGACGATCCGGGCGACGTGATTGTGGAAATGGGGTATAGCCAAAACGATATAGTCTATAGCTCCATCAGCTATGCGCTCGGTACGAATCTGGAAAACTTAACGTTAACCGGGTCCGCGACCATCAATGGAACGGGAAATGAATTGAATAACGTGCTCACGGGCAACAGCGCGGCGAACATCCTAACTGGAGGGGTGGGGAATGATACCTATATCATTAGCGCCGGCGACACCATCGTCGAGCTGCAAGGGGAAGGAACCGACACGGTAAATACAGATCAGAGTTACATGCTTGGCCCAAACCTTGAAAATCTTACTTTGACGGGAACGGAGGCAATTAATGGCACAGGGAACGCGTTCAATAACGTCCTGACCGGCAACAACGCTGACAATATTCTTGACGGCGGTCCAGGGGCTGATCAGCTGATTGGTGGCGGAGGGGATGATACCTATCTAGTTGGAGCGGGCGACACGGTGATCGAGCAACAGTTCTTCGGCATCGATACGATCATTACGGACCAGAGTTTTATCTTGAGCAGTAACCTTGAAAATCTGACGTTGATCGGCACGGCTGCGGTCAATGGAACCGGTAATGACCTGGACAATGTGTTGACGGGCAATAGCGGCGCTAATGTTCTGACCGGGGGTGCCGGCAACGACACGTATGTGGTGGATGGGGCGGATACCGTCGTCGAGAATGCCGGCGAGGGAACGGACACTGTACAAGCTTCGGTCACCTGGGTCCTGACAAACGATCTCGAAAACCTCACCTTGACCGGGACCAGCGCCATCAATGGCACTGGTAATGCGGCTGATAATGTTCTGATCGGCAACAGCGCCGCTAATGTCCTGACCGGCGGAGCCGGCAATGATACCTATGTGGTTGATAGTGGAGATACGATTGTTGAACTGGCCAATGAGGGAATAGACACAGTTCAAAGCACGGCGACCTTCACGCTTGGACTGAATTTGGAGAATCTTGACCTGATGGGGACGAACGCAATCGACGGCACTGGCAATGCCCAGAATAATATTCTGAACGGCAACTCAAACGCGAATGTGCTGAACGGTGGTGCAGGTGCCGATACAATGTTCGGAGGTGCGGGGAACGATATCTATGTCGTCGACAACACCGCGGACACCGTCACGGAAGATCCGAATGAGGGCATCGACACGGTGCAAAGCAGCGTTACTTATATCTTGGGTGCGAATCTTGAAAATTTGACTTTGCTGGGAAGTCTCGCGATCAACGGCACTGGTAATCCTCTTAATAATATCCTCACTGGGAACAGCGGGGCGAATACACTAGCCGGTGGCGCAGGAAACGACATTTATATAGTGGGCGCAGGCGACACAGTCACAGAGTTAGCAGGGCAGGGTACGGACACCGTACAAAGCTCCGTCACGTTCACCTTGGGTTCGAATATCGAGAACTTAACGCTCACCGGTTTAACAGCGATTAACGGCACCGGCAATACGTTGAATAATGTGCTTATCGGCAACACTGCTGCGAATGTCTTGAATGGTGGGTCGGGCGTCGATGCGATGTCCGGAGGAGCTGGCGATGATACTTATGTGGTCGATAACGCTGCGGACATTGTGACTGAAAATGTCGGTGAAGGCACCGATACCGTACAGAGCTCAATCACATATGTATTGAGCTCCAACCTGGAGAACCTCACCCTCACCGGCAGCAGCAACATTAACGGGACGGGCAACGCGTCAAACAATGTGCTTACCGGAAACAGCGGAACGAACGTGCTGACAGGGGGAGCCGGAGATGACACGTACGTGGTGGGCGCCGGCGACTCCGTAGTTGAAAACGCCAGCGCAGGCACCGACACGGTACAAAGTCCCGTCACCTGGACACTAGGGTCGAATATCGAAAATTTAGAACTGACCGGCAGTAGTGCCATCAATGGAACCGGCAATGCATTGGACAATGTCATCACTGGGAACAGTGGCGCGAATGTCCTGGACGGCGGAGCAGGCGTTGATACGATGGTCGGTGGTGCAGGTAATGATACGTATGTTGTCGACAATGTGGTGGATGTGGTGATCGAGCTGGCAGGAGAGGGCACTGATACTGTGCAAAGTTCGGTCACCTATACGCTTGGCAGTGACGTCGAGAACCTGACGTTAACGGGCAGTTCTGCCGTTAATGGCACAGGAAACTCGCTGAATAATACTATCACCGGCAACACAGGAAATAACATTCTTGATGGAAGCTCCGGCGCCGATACGATGTCCGGAGGCGCTGGGAACGACACATATATCGTGGACAATGTTTTAGACACAGTGACCGAATCGGCGAGTGCCGGAACCGACACGATCCGCAGCTCGGTGACATTCACACTGGGAGCAAATGTTGAAAATCTGACACTCGTCGGAGTCGCAGCCGTCAATGGCACCGGGAATGCTCTCAACAATGTATTAATCGGCAATAACGCTGCCAATATCCTGAGTGGGGCCGCTGGCGCTGACAGCATGGCCGGAGCGATGGGCGACGATACTTACATCGTCGATAATTCTGCCGATACAGTGATGGAGAATTCTGGAGAAGGAGTGGACTTAGTACAGAGCTCTGTCACGTTTACGCTCGGCGCGAATGTGGAGAATCTTACGCTGACCGGCACAGGCGCCATCAACGGAACCGGTAACGCGCTGGATAATACGCTGATCGGTAACAGCGGCGCCAATGTGCTGAACGGTGGAGCAGGCAACGATATCTATGTGGTGGGACCCGGCGATACCGTTACTGAACAAGCTAATGCGGGGACCGACACTGTCCAAAGTGCCAGTACGTGGACCTTGGGTGCCAATATAGAAAATCTTACACTGATCGGCACATCAGCGATTAATGGTACCGGCAATACACTCGACAATGTGATCATCGGTAACAGTGCGGTGAATACACTTACCGGCGGAGCGGGAAATGATTTCCTGGATGGAGGGGCGGGAGCAGATATTCTTACAGGCGGTGCAGGCAATGATACTTACGTTCGGGACAATGCCGGCGATGTGGTTACAGAGAATGTAAATGAGGGTACGGACACGGTGCAGACTTCCGTTGCCTACACCCTTGCAGCCAATGTCGAGAATCTGACATTGATCGGCTCGTCTGCGATCAATGGTGCCGGCAACTCGTTAAACAATGTGCTAGGTGGTAATGCTGCGAACAATGTCTTGACCGGTGGGACCGGCAACGATACCTACCTTTATAATCGAGGAGGAGGACAGGATACCGTCGTTGAAAATGATTCCACTTCTGGCAACGCCGATACGCTTCTCTATGGTTCCGGTATTAATCCCCTCGATCTCGTGCTGAGCCGACAAGCCAACGATTTACGTCTGGCCATTCATGGCACGACCGATCAAGTCACCATTCAGAATTGGTATCTTGGTTCAGCGAATCAAGTGGAGACTTTCCAAACGGGGAATGGGCAGCATTTGCTGAACAGTCAAGTGCAGCAACTGATCCAAGCCATGGCGGGTTTCACAACGCAGACCGGTCTGACGTGGGATCAAGGCATCGATCAACGGCCTACCCAGGTTCAGACGGTCCTGGCCGCGAATTGGCATTAAACATCGTTGGACCGGAGGGCTCCCGATGAAAGTGGGTTCTCCGTTCCGTCGTGGCTCAGGCCACCAATGCAGCGTTGCTTAAAATACTTGCGCCTAGCCGATTCATTCCAACCAACTATCTTCTGCTAAATCTCTTAAAGATAAGGCTGTGCAAGCAGCCTCTGAGTTGTCCAACCGTCCTTCTCCTGCTACTATTATTACCTATGCAGATATTGGGTATGCTTCGAACCGTTCACACCTCTCAACCAGTTCGCTACGGACTTCTTCT
>Ga0157374_10001368_pt1 | contig 20740 bp, 15 predicted proteins | sample M25metaG_FD_115308 | JGI IMG/M metagenome (GOLD analysis project Ga0157374, IMG submission 115308) | Miscanthus rhizosphere microbial communities from Kellogg Biological Station, Michigan, USA - M2-5 metaG | ecosystem: Host-associated > Plants > Roots > Rhizosphere > Soil | place: USA: Michigan... | reverse complement strand
CTGTCGAAGGGAATCTGTACGAATACCCTCTCGATATGAATATCGACCGGAGCCTCGAACAGCCGTTCAACTGTCATCAGGCCGGACATGCGCAACTGGCGCAGTGCATCACTATCGAGGATGCCGAAAAGGCAGGCGTCGTCTACATCGCCTTCAGCGACGAGCGGTGGACTAAAAAGGTCCGCAACGCGTATGCATCGAACTTCATGGGCTGCCGCGACAAGCGAATGCAAAAATTCGACGCAGCGGGGTGGTTCAACGGCAGCACGCAGCAGCATCACGCGGAAAGTGTGACACACGTTGCCGACCTGCTGAGCGAGTACAAGGCGAACCCTTCGGAGGCACTGACGACCGCGCTCTTCCCGTATCACAACCGCGCCGGACAAGGATCCGCGTTGAAGAAGGCGATGGACTCCATCACCCCAGACAAGGGGCTTGTTTTCGCGCTCAGGGACCCCGTCGGGATCACGCAAGAGTTGAACTTCGAACAGCGGCTCGCATTCGGCGCTGCGCTCGAGCCATACGGGCACGGAATCTGGGCCGCGAGCGCCATCGATGCGTTGCACGAAGCCGTTGTTGCGTCGGCCAAGGAGGACGTCGAAAACGGCTCGCGTCTGCTCGAGTCCAATGCCTATGAGGGGTTGGGCACGACGGCGATTTTCGACGGCGGGAAGCTGCTCGAAAAGCAGCTCAAGAGCATCGAGAAGATGAAGGAAGCAGGTCTCGTCAGTGCCGGCCCCGAAGCCTGGAAACCGTACACGTTTCACTATCGGCCGCAAGCCATCCACGATTTCAAAAAGAATATGGCTGCGGAGTTGGAGCAAGAGCAGGCGAGTACGCTCGTGCCGCTTTCGCAGGACCACCAGGCCTGGCTAACCAGTGCTGCGCTGTTGGACGTTTTTCAATTCGACTACGAAGAGGGAGATTGCCGAAGCGGTGTGAGCTATACGAATATGCTCACGAACTGCATCGAGGGCGCGGCGGATCGTAAGGAGACGGTCGACGTGCTCGTCAAGTGGGCGAAGGGTGACGTCTCCGATAAGCGCAATCCGCTGCTGCGCGCGCTCGTGTTGAATCACCCGGTCTTGAGCGAGAAGGTCAAGGAGGCTTCGAGCTATCCCTATATCGAAATGCGGGAGTCCGTGGCGAAGCTCATCGAGGCTTATAGCAAGATCGAAGAGATCGCCGAGAAGGCTGACCGCAGCCTCAAAGGGATAATCGCAAGCTCGTTTGCACGTTTGCTGCACGAGGCCGGCGGGCCGATTGTCCAAGCTGTTAGTTCGAGTGTGGATGCGACGGCTGCGAAAGTGCTCTACGCGGCGATGTGCATGCGGACGAAAAAGCTGTTCGAGTTCAAAGCGCTGTGGGGTTCGCCCAATCAGTGGGTGTACTACATCGCGAGGCAGATGCAGGAGATGATGCCGGGACGGCAGAAAATTGATGTTCAGGATTTGCAAACGAAGCTACGCGATAAAGCGGCGCCTGCCGGCGACAAGGACTTGGAAGTGAAGGTCAAGCAGTTTGTGCCCGTTCAAAGCAATGCGGAGGAGGCGGCGGCCCTATCCAGCGTCAAGGGCACGCGGAGTCTGTCGCAGCAGATGGTCGCGTCGACGCTGACGCCCGATGTCGTTGAAAATATCTATATGCCCAAGTTCAGGCTCATGGCCAAAGGTGAGCCGGGATTTGCCGGCATTGGGGCGATTTTTAATGCTATCAACCTGCACCTCGCCCGAGCAGAACTGAAGAAGTCCAACCGGTTCAACGAGACGGAGAATGGCGTCAAGTTCGACAATGCCGTCGCTGGACTTGTCGCGAGCGTCGCCCAATACGGGGGGGCGACAATCAAGGGACTCGAGAATGGCGGCGTGAATCTATCTGCCGGCTGGCTGCGCTGGGGGCATCGCCTGGAGCTTGCGGGGAAATATGGCGGAGCGATAGTCGGACTGGTGTCGGCCGCTATCGACTTCTATCATGCGTGGGATGAGCGCGCCCATGGAAATATTGGTTTGTCGCTCCTGTACGGTACGTCCGGTCTGGCCGGGCTAGCACTTGTCATCGCCGCTATCATGGAGTCTATTCTTACACTGCCGCTACTGGTCTTCGTGGCCGTCATCGGCGTGCTAGTGAACTACTTCAAGGGGCGCGAAGCGAAAGATTGGCTCGAGCAGTGCTTTTTTGGCATAAGAGCCGATGCGGAGAGATTTGAACGACTGGAAGAGGATAAGAAGGCATTTTCCGCGATTTTCTCTTGAATGGTAACCAGCATGGCTTTCGACGGATTATCTTGGTACAAGCTCAACCGCCCGGCGACCGACGCTGAGGTATCGTCGCGTCTGCAATTGGACAGACCGTGCGCGGGCGCTGCCAAGAGCAGTGGTACTGTTTTCACGGCCACGGATACATACCTTGAGGTGTGTGACGGCCTTTACAGAGAGAAAGGCTGGGGACTTTTGGTATTCTCGACAGCAGGTCTTATGGCTCTCGCTGGAACCATAATGTTCCTTTGGATGGCGACAGACATCTCACCGGTCATTCGTGAAAAAGGACAAGCCGAATTCGCTTTTTGGGGATTTGGCACGCTTGCTGTTGTCGCGCTGTGCCTATTTGCTTTGACGGTACGCCTGCTACTCGTTGATTGCTTCAACTACACCCGGAAACCGGTACGGTTCAATAGGGCCGACCGCACGATATACGCGTTTCGGCACAACGGGCCGGGAGGTGTCCTCTCGGTTCCGTGGGACAGCGCATTTCTATACGTTGAGCGCAAACCTAGAGCCGGCCTTGCAGGAACTGCACCGCGTGTCGTCCGTTGCCTCGTGCTGGACGGCAAGGGACTCGTTGTCAACACGTTCTCTATTGGGAAGCGTGCAGTGCTCGCGTTTGACGAGCGCAGTCGAGCCGGACAGCAGGTGATGGAAGAACTGTATCAAGACTTCGAATACTACAGGCGCTTCATGGACGAAGGTCCGTCGTCCGTGCCTCCGGTGGCAGAGCTACTGCCGACCGAAGTTTCCTTCCGGAACTCCCTGCAAATGCAGTTTGACGATGTGCCCGACATTCTGAAGTCCGGACATCCTCTGTTATGGCTGCTTCTTGCTGTCACGGCGCTGCCAAGCCTTATACAGGCGACGATGCACTACCTTGCGCAACTGACTTGTCGCGAACCTGTTTGGCCCGAAGCGGTCGAGCGCGCGTGTACTCCCACGGCAACCGAGCCGGAAGGACTCGCATCATGAACCGAAGATTTATCCGCAAGGGCGACAAAACCACCTGCAACGGCGTCGTCGAAGACGGTATCGAAAATTCGTCGTTCCAAGGACAGCCGTTGGCTTACCTGGGCGGCCGTGTGCATTGTCCGGCCTGCGGGACGCACGGCGTCATCATCAGCGACGGCGCTCCACGCACGATGACGGTTAGGGGCAAGCAGGTCGCACTTGAAAACGACCTGTGCCAGTGCAAATGCGAACCGCTGCCGAAGCTCATCTCATCGCAGGCAATTGGATCGATAGCGACGTAATCGACGGTGCGCCGCCGTCGCTGGTCGGCCGCCCTCCCCGACATCTGCACAGAGCCTTCTTTACGATGATGCTGAAACATAGGTCACTGCCCCACAACCCGATCTGTCGTCGGTCGACCACGCGTTCGTCAGCATCTGCGCGCATACGTGAGGGCGCCCGCCTTCGAGCGTGAAGGTCAGCCGCCAGCTTCCGTTATTCCAAATCCACGAGACTGTCGAGCGGTCTCGCACACACGAATAATCATGATGCCAACGGACAGAACTAGGTACACACTCAGGAACTGAAGAGTCGAGCGAATCGTGAGTGCACTGGCTATAGCGCCGAAGATCGACGCGAGCAGCAACACAGCCGATACGGTCATCGCGCTGGCCAAGCCCGATCGTCCTGGGTGAACGCGCAAAGACTTCGCCATGTAGATCGGGTAGACGAGTCCCATCACGAGGCAGTCGGCCAATACGCATGCAATCCATATCGCGTCCACACCGGGATATCTCCACTGAAGTGCCATGGAGCATGCGACGCCTGCGAGCGTGCCCCCTGCCGCCCATGTCAAGAGCCGATGTTCGGACCATCGCCGCGCCAACAACATTCGCAATACCACGTTGCCCAATAGATACCCGCATCCGACGACGAGGCCAATATTGCCGTACGTTGCCGGCGAGAGCCGCAGCGAAATCTGGACGAAGTACGGACCGACCGCCCCATAGGTGACAAGACTCGCGTATGCGCAGCCCATGGCGAAGACCGGCAGAAGAAAATCATTGTGGGCGACTACCTGGGCGACGTCCCGACGAAATTGCGCGATGCGAAAGCGCTCTCGACGCACGTTTGTCTCCGGCAACGCCCAGACAATGAGCGCTGCGAGCGCAAACCCATACGCGCCGAGCAGATAAAAGCATGCCTCCCAGCCATACGCGGTCACGAGCATTCCGCCGATCCAGGGGGCAAATATCGGCCCCATGCCCCATGCCGTGGTGACATAAAGCGACTTCCGCATGAGCTCCGCCGGCGAAAACGAATCCGACAAAATGCTGCGGCATACGGCTTGCATCCCTCCGGCACTCACGCCTTGCAAGAACCGCAACACCATCACCTGGTCGATGGTACGGGCGAACGGAATGGCCACACTGGAGAGCGTGAACAGCAACGCATTGACGAGCTGGGGCTTTTTGCGCCCGACGACGTCGGACAGCGTGCCCGAATACAGCATCCCGACGAACAAGCCGACCAGGAAGATCGTCAATGTCGATTTGGTAGCCATGGCGTCCGCCCCGAAATGCGCGGCCAATATGGGCAAGCTGGATGCATAGAGATCGATGCCGATACCGCCCAGTGGGACAGTCGCCAACACGATCATGAGAATTCGCGAGGAGGATTTCATTACCTGAAACGCCCCGGATCGGGGCTCCGAAATGGATCACGAAGCGGCGGTGCTCGCCGCTTTCACCATTACATCGATTACGCCAAGCTGGCGTTGTATCCGCCATCAACGTCGATCGACGCGCCCGTGATGAAGCTCGACTCATCCGAGAGCAGGAATTTGACGGTCTTGGCGACATCGAGCGCCGCGCAAAGCCGTTCGAGCGGGATCTTCGATTCGACTGCCGTCTGGATTGCGTCGGCGGCGACGCCGGACTGCGCCGACAGCGCAGCAAACACTTGGTCTTTCATTTTCGTCTCTGCAGCGCAGGGATTGACGGTGTTAACGCGAATGCGCCGCGACGCCAATGTGCGGGCCGCGGCCTTGCCCAGGCTGCGCAACGCGACGGTCGAAAGACTGCCAGATAGAAAATCCGCGTCCGGCATCTTCGAAAGAATTCCGTTGATGATCACGACCGATGCCGCCGGCTTCAACCGCCGCGAGAGATAGCGCAACAGGTTGATGTTGCCGACGACTCGGGTGGAGAAGTCATCGAGCAAGCGATCGACTTCGAGCTGCATGAAGTTCGCACGCACAGGCAAAGTGCCGGCAAAATTGACCACGCCATCCAGAACCAGATCTCGATTGATCAACTGCTCGGCCACCGATTCACACATCTCGCTCGACCGCACATCGCAGGCAAGCGCCAGCTCGATCGATGACTCCCACTTCATTCGGGCAATCGTCTCGTTGAGCCGATCCGCGTCGCGCGCCGCCAGGACGAAACGATAGTCCTCGCGAAGCAACTCGATCGTAGCCACCGCCATATCGCTGCATGCCGCCGAGACAAACAGTGTTTTCATTTCATTATCCTTATTCGAATCCATAGGCTTGCATCGCGGCGGGAGCATAGCGTGTCCCCTTGACTTCTCGCTGCAGGACCTCGCCGATTTCAGTGAGTTTTTCGGCGCCCAGCGGCAGGTCCAGCGCTTTCATTGCGTCGGTGACGCGCTCCGGGCGACGCATTCCCGGGATTACCAGCACGTTCTGATGAAGCAACCACGACACCGACAACGCGGCCAAGCTCGTATTCAACGACGCGGCAATCGCCTTCAGGTCGGCGATCATGCGTAGGTTGTGCTCGAGATTCTCGCCGCTGAAGCGCGGCAACGTTGTCCGGAAATCCCCGCTCGCCAGCTTGGTTGCATCGAAGGAGTCCGTCAGCAGCCCGCGGCAAAGGGGGCTATACGCCACGAAGCTGATTGCGTTGCTCCGGCAGAACTCCAGCATGCCGGAGTGTTCCACCCCGCGCTCGATCATGCTGTACTCCGACTGTACGTAATGCACAGGACAAAGCGAGTGAATGAGCGAGAGTTGATCCAATCGCGGCTCGCTCAGGCCGATGCTGAGTGCGCGCCCCGATTCGAGCACTTCTTTCAAAAACTGCGCCAGCGTTTGAAGCTGCCCGATCGTGGCATTCGGCGGTAGCCGATGAATGTAGAAGATGTCGAGATAGTCAGTGCCCAGATTGGCGAGCGATTCGCGAAGTTTCCCTTCGAGGTACGAAGGCTCGATCGAAATGCCGCGCACACTCGGATCCTGTCGGTCGCGCAGAATGCCCGCTTTCGATGCGACGATGACGGACTGCCGCTTTTTCGTATCCGACAGATTCAGGACGCTGCCCAGGAATCGCTCGTTATCGCCGTAGCCGTAGCCGTCGGCCGTATCGAAATGATTGATGCCTTGAGTGACAGCGGCCTGGATCGCCTCGCGGGCCAGCGATTCCTCGGAAGGCCCATAGAACTCCGAGATTCCCATCGCGCCGAAGCCGATGCATGAGATATTTCGCGGCGTGGCCGCGGCTTGATTGAAGTGACGGTATTTCATATCGTTCATTACTCGTTTGCAGGGGTGAGAGTCTTTGATGCGTGGGCCTCGGCGATCACGCCGCTCGTCAGGATCGGCCATCCCCTTTGCATTGCGGTCTCCCGCAACGATGGACAGGGATCGACCACATGGGGATGCTGAACAGCAAGCAGCATCGGTAGGTCTGAAATATGGTCCCCATATGCGTGATGCGCGTGGCCGTCGACACCCTGACTGCAAATGAACTCGAGCAGCCGGTCGCGCTTATGCGTGCCGATAGCCATCGCCGTGAGATGTGGTCATGTTTGTCGGAGAACCCTTGGAATTTGTCGCCGACAACGATTACTGACTTCTCGGATTTCATTTTTTTTATGTATATCTATCGAGGATGGAATGGATTTCTGCCTCCTCCAGCTCCTCGTTCTATATTTGTTGTACGGCGCGGGAACGTGCGCGTTCGCTCATATTGGCAGCGGGTGTCCGCTGCATGCCGACCCTCTTGGCGATCTGGCGCATATTCCTATTGCATGTCGCACAGATCGACAATACAACGCCCCGCAACCTGAAATACAATTCCATTTTCGCAATACCTTTTTTGTATGACTGCGTCCATCGATCTACGCCAACTCCGTTACTTCGCCGTGCTCTGCGAGGAGCTGCACTTTGGACGTGCGGCCGCCCGGCTCAATATTTCACAGCCGCCGTTAAGCCGGCAAATCCGGCTCCTCGAGGACTCCCTCGGAGTCAAGCTATTCGATCGGAATAATCGGAGCGTGGAGCCGACTCCAGCCGCGGAAGCGTTTCTGCGGAAAGTAAAGCGCGTATTGCACGATGTCGACGAAGCGATTCAATGGGTGCGCAAGCCGGTGGAGAATGCTCGATGTCTGTCGGTTGGCTATACGACGGTTTTCGACTTCGGCACCTATCCGGGGAAGGTGTTCCAGGGCTTGCAACCGCGTTTTCCGGAGTGGACCCTCGCCTGCCATGGCAGGCATTCCATCGCGCTGATTCGGGACGTGCTCAACGGTGAGCTGGATATCGCGCTAATCGGTCTGCACAGCGATGTGAAAGGGCTCGCGTTGAAGGTGCTTCACGAGGAAGAGATGGTCGTCGCGCTGCCTTCGACGGACGCGCTCGCAGCGAAAAAGCTCGTTTCGTTTAGCGATCTGTCGGGCGGACGCATGTTTTGGTTCAGGCGCGCGCTGAATCCGGGCTTTTATGACTACTGCCGGTCGTATTTCGACGCGATCGGATTTCGGCCGACGGTGGTTCCCGAGCCAAGCGATCATCATGTCTTGTTGGGCCAAATCGCGGATGGCCACGGGTACGCGCTGATGCCGAGCTCAATGCGCTCCATTCAGCGGCGCGGCGTCGTGTTTCGGAGGCTGCGTTATCCGAGGCATGCGCTGAAGGTCGGAGTTGGGATGGTTTATCGACAAGATCGGAATTCCGAGGTCGTCATGGCATTCATGGAGCAGGCGATCGCCAATCCCCCGTTTGTCGAGAGACAGTAAGTTCGTATTTCGCTCGATGCTCCAGTTCTTCGATAACGAGGAGGTCGAGTGGGCCACCGATTCTCGAGCCGCGCTAGGAGCACGAACGCTAGGTCGTGCCGCCTGACGATGCCATGCCACGGCTGCGCTACTTCCTGACGATGACCAACGCAATACCTCCCAGCACCGCGGCCGAGCTGGCCAACAACCTCGGCGTCAACGGTTCGCCGAGCAACGCTATGCCGCCCATCGCTGCGATGACCGGCACGCTCAATTGCACGGCGGCCGCGGTAGCCGCCTTCAGCTCTCTCAAGGCGGCATACCAAAGGACATAGCCGATACCCGAGGTCAATGCCCCGGAAAGCATCGCATACATCGCACCGGATGCTTCGAACGAGAACTGCCCGAACGCGAGCGCACTCGTCGCCGCCGCGAACGGCACCGCTCGCATGAAATTTCCCGCGGTGGTCGTCGTCGGATCGCCGGCACGCCTGCCGCGTAACGAGTAGATACCCCACGCCGCGCCGGCGCTCAGCATCAAAAGGGAAGACCGCAGCGGCGGCGCCGACACTCCCGGTAGAACGAGCCAGGTCAAACCGCCGAGCGCGAAGGCCAAGCCCACCCATTGACGCGTGCGCAGACGTTCGCCGGCCCAAAGGCCGTATCCGATCATCGTGGCCTGCACGGCGCCGAAGAGCAGCAACGCACCGGTCCCCGCAGAAAGAGCGACGTATGCGAAGGAAAATCCGCATGCGTAAGCGAAAAGTGCGAACGCAGAATACCAATTGCCCGCTATACCCTGCGGGCCGTTACGCACCCGCACGATCATCCAGAGCACGAGCGCGGCGAATACGACCCGCACCAGCGTAAATGTCGCCGCATCGATCACACCACCACGCAGCGCCAAGCGGCAAAGCAACGAGTTCCCCGCAAAGGCGAGCATTGCGAGGACGGTAAGCAAGGCGATCCGTGTGCGCGGCATAAACCCTCGACGCCAGTCAGGAGCTTGCAGCCCCGTGAGCGCACTATACCGCGCGTCGTACGCTGCTCAACGCCGCTCATGCGACACATTGCATGTCCGACCGCCGGCGCGTCACATCCCGCAGATGAACATGGCGCACAAGAGATGAGCGTGCAACACCGCAGCAATATCTGCCGTCGGGGGAACGCATAGACCGTGTCCAGCACCGGCGGTTGCAAGCGCATCGGCGAGGGCCTGCGCGCATCGGTTGCCGACAGCGTCGATAAACCGCTTCGCCACCCAGCGACGGCTCGCAGCGCGAAATCCTGCCCAGCAGTTTACTTGGCAGGGCGGCAGTCAATCGTCCTGACCGTATCGGCACCGGGCTCAGCATGTGTACCCGTCCTCACGCTACGAGCTGGGCAAGTTCCGCCGACATGGCCGCCATCACGCCAGCCCAGTCGCCGCGCGACGGCTGGCGAAACAGACGCATACCGGGATACCACGGTGTGTCGGTGCGCTCCAGCAGCCAGCGCCAGTCCGGTACGAACGGCAGCACGACCCACACCGGACGCCCCATAGCACCGGCGAGATGAACCGGCGATGAGTCGACTGAGACCAGCAGGTCGGCAAGGGTGAGGATCGCCGCGGTGTCCTCGAAGTCGTGGATTTCGTCGCTCAGCGATACGAGCGACATGCCTGGCGGGGGCTCAGCCGCCTCGAGCGCGGCCGGGCCCTTCTGGATCGACAGGAACGTGACACCATGGTGTGCCAGCGGCGCGAGCTGCTTCAGCGACAGCGAGCGGTTCGCGTCGTTGAAGTGGGTCGGGCGACCGGCCCACACCAGTGCGACCAGCGGACGCCGCAACCCGGCGAGGCGTTGCCGCCAGAGCGCGATGCGTGCGGAGTCGGCACTCAGATATGGCATCGGCCCCGGCAAGTCGGCGAGCGTCAGACCCATCGCCATCGGCAGGCTCATCATCTCGCAGTGCAGATCGAATGGCGGCGGCAGATTGCCGCGCACCACGATCTCGTCGAATCCCACACTGTCCTGGTTGCGCCGGGCGAGCGACAGCGTTTCCGGGTTGATCTCGAGAACCATACGCGCGCCGCTGCGCGCCTTTGCCCACGAAACCATGCGCATGAACTGGAAGGTGTCGCCAAAGCCCTGCTCGTCATGAATCAGCAGCGTCTTGCCCGGGGTGGGCCGGCCGTCCCAACGGGGCAACTGCACTTTGCGCCCGATGACGGTGGTATGCGAAAGGCTGTAACGATGGTGATATTCGCGCCAGCCGCGCTCGAACTCACCCTGCAACAGCAATGTTTCGGACAGATCGAACCGGGTCGGAAAATCGCCCGGCGCGTGCGCGACCAGCATCTCTTGGATGGCCCGTGTTTCTGCAATGCGCCCCTGCGGGCGCAGCGCCGCCGCGAGCAGCTTCCATAGGGCGAGCGGCCCGCTGCCTGAGGCGAGGTGCGGACGCAGCAGCGCCTCGGCTTGCTCGAAGCGACCGGCCGCGATCAGCGGGCGCACCTCGCGTTCGACAGTAACGACGTCAGGCACGATGCCGGACATCATGCGGCTTCGATCCCGAGTGCATTGAGCAGCGGGCCGAGGTAGCCGGCGTATGCCCGCCAGCGGCCTTTCGAGGTCTTGTAGATGGGCTGGCGCACCTGGTTGACGCTGGCCGTGCGCACCACGCGGCGGTTGTCATGGAAATTAAGGCAGGCGTCGTCCCACGGCAGCCCCATGAAATCGAGCAGACGTCGCACCTCGTCTTCGAGGTTGTCCACCAGGGCCTCGTAATCGACCTCGATGAAACATTCGGGCGGCAATACCTCGCGCCAGTGCGCCATCAGGCGTTCATAGCGGCGGTAGAACGTGCCGAGTTCGTGCTGATCGTAGGCAAACTGCTGCTCACCGCTGAACAGCTTGGTATAGCAGGACAGGCAGGTATCGACCGGGTCGCGCCGCGCATGGACGATGCGCGCGCCCGGCAGTATCAGCGGGATCAGTCCCGCGTACAAAAAGTTGGCCGGCATCTTGTCGACGAGGCGTGCACGGCCCCCGGCAAGCGGCGTGACGCGTGACAGATACTCGCGCCCAAGACGGGCGGCCTCTTCTCCGGTCATCCCCGGCACCCGGTCCGGGAACAGACCGCTGCCCTCGACCACGAGGCGCAGGGCCGACAGTTCGCCGGCGCCGGCGACCTGCGGGTGCGACGAGACGATCTGTTCGATCAGCGTCGTGCCCGAGCGCGGCATGCCGACGATAAACACCGGCAGTGTGGACGGCTCGCCCGCGCCAGGCAGGCGGGCAGTGAAGGTGTCGGCGATACGCGCCATCCACTGGCCGGTCGCGGCATCATCGTAGGTGAACGTCGAGCGCTTCTGACGGTTGCCCGCGTCGAGGTGGTGAAAGGCCCGCGCTGGGTCCTGGATATCGAGATACGCCTTGCCGAGCGCGAAATGGGCCGTGATCCGGTCGGTCAGCGAACGGCGTTCGCCTTCGGCGAGGCACGCTTCGAGCGCCGCGATGTCGGGGTCGCCGGTCTTGAAGGTGCGCGCATCGGCGCGGCCGGCCAACGCCTGTACCGAGCCCGGAAAAAGCCCCAATGCCCGATCGAAGGCAGCCAGCGCGTCGTCCCGGCGGCCGGCCTCCATCAGCAGCGTGGCGCGTCCGACCAGCGCCTCCTCGGCCACCGCGCCGGGCAGCAGCGCCGCCTGTTCGAAGTGCGCGAGTGCCTCGTCGGTCTGCCCGAGGGACTGGAGCACCGTGGCGAGCGTGTTGTGCGCCTCCGCGCTCTTCGGCGCAAGCGCCAAGGCATGGCGGGCGCATCCGAGTGCCTCATCAAGGCGCTCGAGCTGTCTGAGCGCCTTGGCGCGCGCCACCAGTGCGGCCGGATGCTGCGGGGCAAACGCCGCGAGCATATCGAGCGCGCATAGCGCAGCCTGATGGTGATGGCGGGACATTTCCACGTCCGCCAGGTTCAGATACGCGTCGACGAGGCGCGGGCTCAGTTCGATGGCCCGCTGCGCAGCTGCGGCCGCCTCGTCATAGCGGCCCTGAGTGGCGAGCAGGAACGCCAGATTGCTGTGCGCCTCGGCATAGGCAGGATTGAGCGCCAGCGCCCGAAGGTAATGCGCCTCGGCGCGATCCATACGGCAAAGACGCATCGACGTATTGGCCAGGTTGTTGTGCGCTTCGGCCCAGTCGGGCTGCAGTGCGATCACGCGTTCGAGGCACTCGAGGCTTTCCGCGAACTTGCCGGCCTCCTGCAGCAGGATGCCCAAGTTGTTCCAGCCTGACACCAGCGCCGGGTCCATCGCCACCGCCCGCCGGGCCGCTTCCTCGCCCTCGGCGAGCATCCCCTTCTGGCGGTACATCTCGGCGAGGTTGCTGGAATAGCGGGCCGGTGCGCGCGGCGCCATGCAGGCCTCGCGCAGATGACCGATTGCGAGATCGAGGTTGCCATAGGCATGCGCCATCAGGCCGAGCAGGTGCAGCGCATCGGCCTGACCGGGCCAGGCGGCCAGCACGCGCCGGCAAAGCAGTTCGGCCTGGTCGGCCTGGCCGGCGTTCCAGTGGGCATGAGCGCGGCTCAGTGCTTCCGGGATACTCATGGCGTCGGAAGAACCCGGCACACTCGACATACTACGACTCCATAGGGATGTTGATTTCGATGTGCGGGCATCGTATCGCAGGATACGGACAGCGCGTTGATGCGCACGCTGCCCGGCGCCCTCACGACGAATGAAGCGGGTTGGGGGACGACTGCCCCAGCCAGATCAGAACAGCTGGCGCAGGCGCACGGTACCGGTCTGCGAAACGAAGCCCGGTGCCGCCTGCAACTCATAGCGCACGGACAGACTCAGGTTGTTCGCGCGCAGCAGCGTCACACCCAGCGCGATATCAGCAAGGTCCGCCACCGGCGCCGCACCGACTGTCGTGAACGCCGTCTGTCCCGTCGGGTCTGCCGCGAAGCTCGCCCCCGTCACCTGGCGCGTGTGGTTGTACTCGTGAATCCACTGCGCCTGCAGCTGCGGCACGATCTCGCCGTAGCGGGTTGTGAAACCCTTCTCCAGCCTTGCGCCCAGGCTGCTCTTGACCGAACTCGCATGGCTTGAACCGACCGACAGCGCCGCACCGTTGCCACCGCTCTCCGTATAGCCGCCCTGGTTCAGGTAGCTGTACGTGAGGCTTGCCAGCGGCGTGAGCGTCGCGCCGCGCAACGCCAGCGGATACCCCGCCTCTGCACGCGCCACGTATTGCTGGCCGCTGAAGTGGCCACTGGCCGTGCCCGAGAAGCCCTGCATGCTGACCACGCGGGTCGTGTCGTACTGCTGTTGCACCACCGCGCCCGAAAGGTTCACGTACCACGGACTGTCCGTGTAGCTCGCGTAACCGATCAGGCCGTAGCCGTTCACGCGAGTGGTGTCGCCCGCGGTGTCGCCCGTGTTGTTGATCGCCGTATTGCTGTAGCTGAACACGCCGCCGGCACGCCAGTGGTCGTTGATCGATCGGTCCACGCCGAGCAGCAGGCCGGCGTAGTTCGCGCTGTAGCCGTCCACGTCGTCGCGCTCGTTTTGGCTCGCGTGGCCACCGAAGGCTTGGCCCCATACGCCCCACTGCGGCGGGCCTTCGCCGCTCGCCACACCGGTTTCGCCCGCCGCTTGGGCGAGGCGCAGCGAGTTGACGTGCGCGCCTACCACGTTCAGCGCATCGAAGGTCGGCGCAGCCGAGGCCGAGCCTGTCTGCGTCGCGCCTAGCTGTTTGCCGATCCGGTTAGCGGTGGCAGCCGAGCCTCCGCTCAAGGAGCCCAGTGCGGCGTTGTACAAGTTCAGCAGCGCGGGGCTGCTGATTCCGGTGTAGCCCAGCAAGCCAGTGAGCGACGTGATCGCGTTCGGCGCGGTCGCGAACAATGCAGGGTTTGAACCGGTGCTTGTGGTTGAGCCGGTGGTTGCGGTTGAGCCGGTGCCCGTCGTTGAGCCTGACGTCGATGTCGAGGTCGAGTTCGACGTGGCACTCACCACGTCCAGCACGAGATCGCTGTGACTGCCGTTCGCGGTAACCGTGCCGGTCACCGTCGACGTATAGCCATTGATCGAATACGTCAGGCTGCCCGGGTTGTAGACTGCGGTACCCGCCGTGTCCACCACCACGTAACGTTGTCCGGCAGCGAATGCATAACCGTTCGACTGCAGCGTCACCGACGAACCCGAGGCGATCGTAGCGTCGCCCGTCACCACTAGTTGGCCATACTGGCCTGCACTGGTTCCCGCTACGCCAATCTGCAGGGTCGCGCCGCTGCCCTGGTTGTAGTTGCCGGTGATGGTGACCGGCTGGTTGACCTGCAACACCGCCGTGCCGGTATTGTTCACCGCGTTGCTGCCGACGTTGATGTTGTCGTTCAGCAGCAGGTTGCCGGAACCGAATACGACGTTCGAGGCGGTGTTCGTGATGGTGCCGATCGTGCTGCCGCCGCCGTAGCCGGTCAGCGTGCCGAAGATCGTCCCGGTGCCGCCGCTGATGCTCAGGTCGTTGCTGGACAGATTCGCGATGTTCCCGGCAATGAGGCCTGAATTGGTGATCGGGCCAAGCGTGCCAGACGTATCGTTGTAGATCGCATAGTTGGTGCCGGTGATCGTGCCGCTGTTGGTCAGCGTGCCGATGCTGCCGCTGTTGTAGATGCCATCGCCTGCGCCGGTGCTGCCGACGATGTCGACAGTGCCGCTGATGATGCCGCTGTTGCTCAAGGTGCCGATGCTGCCGGTGTTGGAGATGCCGTAGCCGTAGTTGCCGTTGCTGTTGTTGCTGATGGTGCCGCCGATAGTGCCGCTGATGGTGCCGCTGTTGTTCAACGTACCGATGCTGCCAGTGTTGGCGATGCCGTAGCCGTGGGTGCCGCCCACGCTGTTGCTGCCGCTGATGGTGCCGCTGTTGCTCAACGTGCCGATGCTGCCGAGGCTGAAGATGCCGGCACTGTCACCTCCAAGGATAGCGCCGCTGTTGGTCAGCGTGCCGATGCTGCCGTCGTTGTAGATACCGGTGTAGTTGACGCTGATGGAGCCGCTATTGTTCAGTGAGCCGATGGTGCTGGCGTTGCTGTTGACGATGCCATCGTAACCACCGCTGAGCGCGCCGCTGCTGGTCAGCGTATCGATGCGGCCGTAGTTGCCAATGTCCGTGCTGCCGCCGCTGACAGTGCCGTTGTTGGTCAGCGTGCCGATCGTGCCAGTGTTGGACACGCCGAAGGAGGCACCGCTGATGGTGCCGCCGACATTGTTGGTCAGCGTGCCTATCGTGCCGCTGTTGACGATGCCGTTGGAGCCGCCACCGAGAGTGCCGCTATTCGTTAGCGCGCCGATCGTGCCGCTGTTGAGAATGCCGGTTTGCCCACCGCTAATGGTGCCGCCGGCATTGTTCGTCAGCGTGCCTATCGTGCTGTTGACGGCATTGTTGATGCCCGTGCCCTTGTTCGTGCTGATGAGGCCACTGTTGCTCAACGAATCGATTGTGCCGGCGTTGTCGTTATAGATGCCGGTGCCGTTGGCGCTGATGGTGCCGCCGGCATTGTTGGTCAGCGAAGTGATGCTGCCGCTGTTGTTGAAAATGCCGCTGCCAGCGCCGCTGCCGATGTAGCCACTGTTGCTCAGCGCGCCTATCGTGCCGATATTGTTGATGCCGTTGCCGGTGCCGCTGCCGACGATGCTGCCGCTGTTGCGCAGCGTGCCCAGCGCGGAGGGTGCTGTAGACACGCCTGTGCCGCTGGTGGATATCGTACCGCTACTGGTGACCGTGAAGTCACCGTTGGTCCAAGGTTGCGTGCTGGTAGTGGTAGAGGAGATCGTGATCGCCCCCGATGCGATTGCCACCGCCGGTACCATTGCCGCCACGGCCGCTGCCACGGCCAGGGTTAGAGCCGTCTGCGTGGGACGGTGATTGACGTGCTTCTTCATGCTGAAAAATTCCCCGTTCCTGAGTGATGATTTTTTTTCGCGGCTTTTGCGCACGCTGGTCACGCGGACTATGCTTTTTTTCTCGTGGCGCCGTTTGACCGCACGTCTCAATTTGCGAAAGGAACAGACATTTTTTGGAACCTTTTGAACCATTTCGGCGTAGCCCGGGGCGCTCCCTTACAATTCGCAAGAAACCTGAGCGGTGCCGCGCACACGACGAGCCTTCTCGACGGGGAAAGCCCCGGAGTGGCCGGAAAGTTGCGAGGGGATGGAAATCGATGGCCAGTATGGCGAGCAATGCCGCCACAGGAAAACATGAAGAGCGCAGATGCCTGGGTCGCCGGTCCCGGGCTGTTCACGGTGATGTCTGAGGCCCTTCGGCTCCCGCGCCAATCCCGAGGTGGGAGCAACGCGGCATTGGCCGACTATGGTCTATGTGAAGCGCGCTCGTGTTGCATGTTCGCGCTGGAGCAACGGCGCGTACTCGTGCAGATCCCGTGGCGCGATGTCGAAAGCGCGACGGAATGCACGCGTAAAGCTCGACGCATTGTTGAAACCCAACTCCGAGGCAATATCGCCGACCTCTCTGTGCGGAAAGCGCACCAATCTATCGGCCGCCATGCGCAGCCTGCGGTTGCGGATATATGCGGCCAGCCCGCCTTCATGCTCGAAGAGACGGTACACACTGGCTCGCGAGAGGTACAGCGATGCCAACACGCTGTCAGGCGTCAAGTCGGGGTCGTGGAGATTGGCTTCGACATGGCGTCGCACTTGTCCATAGACAGCAGCACGTACCGCTGCGCGGCCATCGCCGGCAAGACCCGCTTGATGGCTGAAAGCGGTGGCGAGTAGCTCTACCGCAGTGAGAAGGGCCTGATGTGCTTCCTCCTTGCTCAGCCCGACGATTTGCTGCCTTAGCGCCACCAGATGCTCGACCAGCAGGTGCGTCAAAGGAGTGGTGGCGTGAATCCAGCGGCCATGCAAAGAGGCGGCCTCGGGGAACGACCTTTCCACCAGGGCGCGCGGCACAAATAGGAGCAGTAGCCGGCCATGAAAACTCCGGATCGTGCACGGCTGATCCATGTCGAGCGCGAGGATACTTGGCACTTGCAGTAGGTGCGGCGCGTCGGACCGTGGCTTGCCGCCGAGGAACTGCGCCTGTGGCCCTTCAAGGAACACGCTAAAGGTGACGTCGCGAACGCTTTCGGTCGAAACCCGACCCAACGACCGCACGGCCACGTTCGGACCGGTGCGGAAGTCGAAAAGGCTCAGATTGTCGATCGTGTACCGAGACATCGATGCATCGAACGTCTCCTCGAGTCGCTTTGACGAAGGCCGTATGTCGTAGACCGGACTCATGCGCTCCTGCCAGGCCAGGAAGCTTTGACGGGCGTCGCCTTGAACGCTGAAATCGCTGTGCACGATGCCGGGCGCAAGCGTCGATGGTCCCGGCGGCAACAGTAAGCGGCTCAGCGGTAAGGCAGCGTGCAGCGGGTCGTCGTTCAATTCAGTGCTCATCACTGATTTCCATCCGGTTGTGATCCGCCCCGTGCGACTAAGCCTTACGTTGCGCGTCGAGCTCGCTCGGAGCGCGCTCGTGTTGACTGCGAAGCATACCAATACTTGGGCAAGCGCCAAATTAGGGTGTATGAGGAAGTCAACGGCTAAGAGACCGGTCCTTCGATTGCAATCCTCGGCACAGCCCACTATGCGTTATCTAACTGCCGGAAAATCGAGCGTCGTGTCGTTCACGCGGTTCACGAGATTCGTGAACGTAATCGACGCGATGGCGAGGTTGATTTCGATAATCTGGCGTTCGGTGTAACCCGCCGCGCGCACCGCATCGACGACCGCTTCGGGCACCGTGCCACGCGTACCGACCAGCGTTCGCACATACGTCACCAGCGCATCACGCTTCGCCTCGCCAGTTGCAACGCCAGCGCGCACCTGCTTCATGTCATCGCTCGACAGCCCGGCAAGCTTGCCCATCAACGTATGCGCGGCGACACAGTAGTCACAGCCCACGTATTCGCTGACGGCCAGCTTGATGACTTCGATGTCTGCCTTGCCAAGCGTGCTGGCAGCCACCGCCGCGTCGAACGCGAGCGCCGCGCTGAGCGCTTCGGGGCTGTGCGTGCCGACGGTCGCGTAGGTATTCGGTACTTTGCCGACGGCCTTCTTGATCTTCGCGAACACTTCAGCGGCTGCGCCGGTTGCTTCTTCAGGGCGAATGGTGGTCAGACGGGACATGATTGACTCCTTCCTTCACGGTTGATGGTTGAACTGCTTAGCCATGTCGTATGGCATGGGAGTCAGTGTAGGGATGTACGGCGAGCTCTTTAATGCCATAATTCCGCAATTTCATGCTCAAACGTCTCATATGGAACTGCTGGACCGAATGCTCTCGCTGATGCCGGTCACCGGGCGGCTCGATGTACGGTGCCACTTCGGCTCGCCATGGCGCATCGACCAACCCGAGTCGAACGAGTGGGAATTCCCCTATCACGTGCTGTTGCGCGGCGAGGCTGTCGTCGAAAGCGACACCGGAGGCAGCGAACCAGCGCTTCGCATGAGAGCCGGCGATATCGTGCTGTTTCCTTCCGGCAGCGCTCACCGATTGCACGATGGCAGCGGCGATTCACCCCGGGCGACACGTAAGCGGGACAAGGACGGCCTGACCATCGCCACGAATGGCAGCGCACGCGGGGATGCCGATGTGCTGTGCGGGCGCTTTGTGCTGCCGGCGGTGCCGCAGCAACTGATGCGCGACCATCTGCCGGGACGTTTGCTGGTGAGCAGCGTGAGCGAGGGCGACGTCCAGACGCGCGACGCCGCGTTTGCCGCAACCCGGCTTGCCCGACTCATTGAATTGATGCGCGAGGAAGCGTTCGAGCAGCGCCCAGGCAGCGCGACGGTCGTGAATCAGCTTTCGGGTGCGCTGTTCGCGTTGACCCTGCGCTGCGCCTCCGAGACCGATCAGGCGCCCCGTGGCCTGCTTGCACTTGCGCAGCGTCAGCGCCTGCAACCTGCTCTCGCGGCCATGTTCGACGAACCGGAGAAGCCGTGGACGCTTCCCAAGCTGGCTGAACTCTGTCACATGTCGCGCGCCACGTTCGCACGTCACTTCGAAGAGGCCATCAACCGCTCAGCGAGCGACGTGCTCACGGACATTCGCATGGCGCTCGCTGGACGCAAACTGGCGCAAACAGGAATGTCTGTGGCCGAGATCGGGGAAGCTGTGGGATATCAATCGGACGCCGCGTTTCAGCGCATGTTCAAACGGCAAACAGGCATGACGCCAGCGAAGTGGCGCGCCCGTTCCTTGAGCATCGGGGCATCCGAAGATAGATGCTAACGCTCGGCGTGAGCGTCGGCGAGGGGTCAGCGCCTTGGGTCACCCCACGCCGCTCAGTAGCGCGCGTAGACGATACCGAGAAGACCCGCGCCGCCAATGCGACGTTGCCGGCCTCCTATTACGGCATTCGGCTTCGCCGTGACCACGACAGACAGTGGCCGCGTGATGTTCAATCATTCCGGAGCATTCACCACCGGCGCCGCGAGACTGCCTTCATGGTCGTGCCGTCGATGAACATCGGCATTATCGTGCTCACCAACGCGGCGCCAGTCGGCGTGCCCCGAAGCGCTCGCGTACCAGTTCCTCGATCTCGTGCAGTACGGCAAGTCCCAGAAGGATTGGCCGACGTTTTTTTACGGTGTTCGCGCAGTATTCGATACCCACGGGCGCGCTGGCGGGAGCGACGCCCCCTGCGTCGCCGACACCTGCGCAGCCATTCGCCAATTGCGCGGGCGTCTACGCCAACGATTATTTTGGCCCGCTAGAGGTCAACGAAATCCAGTCCGCCCGTATGGGTCTTCACGTCAACCGTTACTCTTGAGCCATGCCGAACAATCGAAAGGAGAAAGTAGTTTCAGGGGTACGTCCCGTCAGTTATTCCGTTCGTGCGATGGCAGACACTTCACTCGATCCCGCTCACGACCGCAAAAACCTTCCGACCTTTTGTTCCAGTACGGCGATGAGTTCTGGTTGCATAAATGCGTACTTGTCGGGAATGTCGAGGCACATAACCCTTTTTCCCTTTAGGAGGGAACCGAACTTCTTCGACAACTTGACCTTGTGCGCGCGTTCCATGACAAAGATTATTTCCGCCCACGTGATTTGTTCGTCCGACACGATCGTTATCGCATCAGCAGCAAGGCCCGCTGAATCCGCCTCGATGCCGGGCCAACAGGAAAATACCTGTTCCGCGGTTGGGCTCCGCAGTCGGTTCCGGCTGCAGATGAATAGCGCTCGCGTCAACTTCCACCACCCAAAGGTAAGGGCACCGCGTCATTGTCGATGATCCAGATTTTCATGTCGACTGACCACTGCCGGTCGACCTCTTCCCGATGTCGCCGTGTGCCTGAAGCGCCACCCGTGCTTTGAGCAGAAGACCGCAGCCGACCCACAGCGGTCACCCGTGCTTCCCCGTAACGGACATTCACGCAAGCGCAGAAGACCCTTCACAGTCAGCGCTTCGCTTTTCAATGAACACGGACGGCGTCAGAGCGACTTCGGCCACCT
>Ga0157374_10001367_pt1 | contig 20751 bp, 7 predicted proteins | sample M25metaG_FD_115308 | JGI IMG/M metagenome (GOLD analysis project Ga0157374, IMG submission 115308) | Miscanthus rhizosphere microbial communities from Kellogg Biological Station, Michigan, USA - M2-5 metaG | ecosystem: Host-associated > Plants > Roots > Rhizosphere > Soil | place: USA: Michigan... | reverse complement strand
GCAACAAGGGACCGACGTTTCGGCAGGCGACATCTCAGACGACATGCTCTATCGCCAGATCGCGAGCAGTGCCGATCTGCGGGCGAGTATCACCATGGTTTTGCAGGCGCGGGGATATGTTTCGACCGACGACTTGCTCTCGTCCGGCCTGGGCGGAAATGGACAGCTGGATGAGATCTCAGCAAAAGCGCCCGCTTCCGATCAAGGTGCGGGTTCGGGAGCGCTCGCTGGAGCGAGCAGTTCCACAAGCCAGGGCGGAAATGAACTGAATCTGCCATCGGACGTAGGAGTGCGGCGGGATGCCGGGCATGCTTCAACGGACGCACCGGTTGTGGTGCATGCCACCACGCCGTATGACCTGCCATCTGCTCGCGATCTGTACACCCAGATTCCGAATCAAAGCGAAACCCTGAAGCGCTTCGGGTCGGACGTGTTTGTTCACAGGAGATCGTCTGCAATGGCGCGCGGACTTGGAGCCCGGGATGCGGGGCTTGATGTTCCGATCGGGCCAGACTACGTTCTCGGAGCTGGCGACAAAGTCACGATTCACCTTTGGGGTGGTACCACTCAGACGATCGCTCGCGTAGTCGACCGGGATGGGACCTTGTTTTTGCCCGAAGCCGGTTCGCTGCAGATCGCCGGCCTGACACTCGACAAAGCGCAGACTCTGATTGAGAGTGAGCTGAAAAAACAATTTCGGAACGCGCAGGTTTCGGTTGTCGTCTCCGAGCTGCGCTCGGTTCGCGTCTACGTTGTTGGGGACGTACAGAGACCGGGCGGCTACGATCTAAGCGCGCTTGCGACACCGGTCAGTGCTCTGTTTGCCTCGGGCGGACCGACGGCTGTGGGATCGCTGCGCACGATGAAGCACTACCGTGGCGAGAAGCTGGTCGAAGACGTCGACCTCTATGACTTCCTGCTCCATGGATTTCGGTCGTCAGCAGCCCGGTTTGAGAGCGGAGACACGCTGCTTGTTCCGCCGGCGGGCACGCTTGTGGCAGTGTCTGGAGCGGTGCGGCGGCCGGCGATCTACGAGTTGAAGGCGGGCGAGACTTCTCTCGCAAAGGTGATTGAGAGTGCAGGCGGGCTTACGGCATCCGCGTCGCTGGCCAATGTCGTCGTTGAACGCATTGATGGAGATCATCAGCGGAAGACGATCTCATTGCGAGATGCCCATCAGCCGAGCGCGAACTTGAACGAGTTGGCGGCCGGATTTGAACTGAGAGATGGAGACAAGGTCAAGGTTGATCCGATCCTGCCTTATAGCAAGCAGGTGATTTATCTTGCCGGGCATGTCGTGCGCCCCGGACGCGTGGGCTATGCGGACGGGATGAAGCTCAGCGATGTGCTTCGAAGCTATGAGGAGATTCTGCCAGAGCCTGCGTCTCATGGAGAGATTGTTCGCCTCATGCCGCCGGATCTTCATCCAGAGACGATTGATTTCAGCCTGCCTGATGTGCTGATTGGGAACGGGAATATTGAGCTCAGGCCGTTTGATACGGTCCGCGTGTTTGGACGGTACGAGGTTGATGCTCCGACTGTGAGCATTCGAGGCGAGGTGCTTCGTCCGGGCAATTACCCGATGACGGACGGGATGAGCGCCGCAAAGCTGGTTCGTGCTGCGGGAGGCTTCAAACGAGATGCTCTTCAAGAGAGCGCCGACCTGACGAGCTATGAGATCCACGAAGGGAGAGAGATCGCACAACATCTGGCGACGGTTCGGATTGGAGCCGCGGTCACGGGTGCGGAGCCGCAAGCGGATGTGCCTCTGAAGCCGGGCGACATCCTCACGGTCCACCAGATTTCGAATTGGGACGACATTGGGCAGTCAGTGACGGTTCGAGGACAGGTGCTCTATCCGGGCAGCTACGGATTTCGCGATGGCGAGAGGCTCAGCTCGGTGCTGTCGCGGGCGGGCGGGCTTTTGTCGACTGCCTATCCGGCCGGAGCGGTCCTGATTCGCGAGCAGGTGAAGGAACTAGAACAGAAAAGCCGCGACGAACTGGTTCGACAGATCGAGGCGAATGCGGCCGAGGCCAGGTTATCTCCGGGCGTGTCGAGCGCGAATGGAGCGGGGGTTCTTCAGCTTATCCGCGAGCAGCAGACACAGATTGTGAGCGATCTGAAAGGCCATCCTCCGGTGGGAAGAATGGTGATTCACATCGGTACGGATATCCAGAGCTGGGCGAACACTCCTGCGGACATCGAACTGAGGCGCGGAGATGTCCTGACGATTCCGAAGCAGCCCGGATTCGTGCTGGTCAGCGGGCAGGTCTATAACGCGACCGCACTGACCTTCACTCCTGGAAAGAGCGCCGGGTGGTATCTGGGCCGCGCGGGAGGCTCGAACTCGACCGCGAACCGCAAGGAGATTTTCATCATTCGGGCTAATGGGACAGTGATTGGCCGGAGATCAGGCTCATGGTTCGAGGGAGATGTTCTCTCTGCGAAGTTGAATCCCGGTGACGTGATCGTGGTTCCGCAAAAGATTATCGGCGGTTCGCTCTTCTGGAGAAACCTGCTGACGGCAGGGCAACTGGCAGCTTCAGTCGCGATCACATCCGGAGTTGCATTGGCGGCATTGTAGAGCAGGAAGTTTGAGAGTTTCAATGATATTGGCAGTTCAATTCGATTCGTCCTGCGAACGGCTGGCTCAAGCGCGGCGGAGGTCGGTATGACTCCTCCTGCGGCAACACTGCCGCGGCACGTGAGCATCCGGCATGCGGGCGATTCGGCATGGGTTCAGCGCACACTTGTGCTTTGGAGAGAGCGCAGGCTGCTGATTCGCGTTGCAGGAATCGCGCTAGTGGTGAGCCTGTTCATCGCGTTCTCGCTCCCGAAGCAATACAAGTCGACGACCAGCATTTCGCCGCCGGATTCGCAGCACTCTAACGCGATGATGTTGGCTGCGCTTGCGGCTCGGTCTGGCAGCCTCGGCGCACTGGGAAGCATCGCGGGCGGCTTGATAGGCGGGCATTCGACGTCAGATTTTCTGATCGATCTTCTTCGCAGCGGAACGGTGAGCGATCACCTGATTGATCGATTTGATTTGATGCGTGTCTATCGCAAGAAGTATCGGATTGATGCAGGGAAACACCTGGCGCGATGCACGAAGATTACTGAAAACAAGAAAAGTGGCGTTATCACGATTGAAGTGATCGACACCGACCGCGTACTCGCGCGAGATCTTGCCCAGGGATATCTGGATGAGCTAAATCGAATTGTGTTCAGGACAAATACATCGTCGGCTCATCTTGAGCGAATTTTTATCGAGAACCGCCTGAAGGGCGTTCAAGTGGATCTTGAACAGGCTCAACTAAAGCTGAGCGACTTTTCGAGCAAGAACACGGCTGTAGACATTCGCGAGCAAACCCGCGCGCTGGTGGATGCAGGCGCTCGTGTCCAGGCACAGATGCTGGCGGAGCAGGCGAGCTTGCAGTCGTTACGTCAGATCTATGGCGACGAAAACGTGCGGGTGCGGGAGTCGGAGGCTCGGATTGCGAGCCTACGCGGTGAGCTTGCGAAGATGGCGGGATCATCGCAGGATCCCGCGACCAGGGATGATGGAGCCTCCACGACGACCAATTCAGCAGAGCTCTATCCGCCTTTGCGGCAGCTTCCTCGACTGGGGGTATCTTTTGCGGATCTCTATCGCAGGGTTCGTGTCCAGGAGACTTTGTATGAGCTATTAACGCAGCAGTACGAAATGGCCCGCATTGAAGAGGCGAAGGACCTGCCCGCCATTACCGTGATCGATGCTCCGGGAATTGCGGAGAAAAAGTCGTCTCCGCCGCGGTTATGGGTGACGCTGGGGCTGACGTTTCTTGTATTTGCTGCTGTGTCGACCTGGATTCTGGGGCGAGATCGCTGGTCTCAGATTGATGCAAGTGATCCGCGGAAGGAACTCGCAGCAGAGATTCTCCCGGTGTTCGCAAGACGCCTGCGATGGTTTTCGGCGATGAGGCGGAGGCGTGCATGAGACGACATTTGAGCAATGCGGCCTACGGCGTATTCGACTATGCCTCGTATCCGTTGGGGATGCTGCTAGTGGCGCCAGTTGTCTTGCATCGCCTGGGCGCGGCCGAATACGGGCTCTGGATCACTTCGACGGCGGTGATCAGTGCTGGAGGAATTATTGCGTCGGGATTTTGTGACGCAAATATTCAGCGGGTGGCACAGCATCGGGGATCTGGGAATCACGACCTGATTGCGGATACCGCCGGGGCCATGCTCGGAATCAACGCGGTAATTGGAACACTGCTGGCGGTTTGCGCATGGGTTGCGGCACCACTAGCGGCTCGTCATCTGGCGGCTTCTCAAGTCACGACCCCAGAAGAATGCCTTTTCTGCCTGCGGGCTGCGAGCGTGGGGATCCTGTTACGCGCGCTTGAGACAGTGGCGGTGAGTACCCACAGAGCGTTTGAAGATTATCGGAACACCGTGAGGGTAAGCGCGATTTGTCGGTTTCTGACTTTGGGGCTGGATGCCGTGCTCGCATACGCGGGAGAGCGGATGACGAGCATTCTAGCGATGAACGTGCTGATGCTAGGCGTTAGCGCGTGTCTGCAGTTTCGAAGCCTTCGACGCTTCACAAACAATGCATGGCTGCGGCCAGTGGTCAATGCAGAGACACGGAGGCTGCTGAACCTCGGCGTCTTTCCGTGGCTGCAGGCGGTGGGAAGCATCATCTTTGGGCAGCTGGACCGCATCCTTCTGGGCGTGTACCTAGGAACGCTTGCAGTTACTCCTTACGCCCTCTGTGTGCAGTTTGCGCAGCCGCTGATTGGCGTGGCTGCATCGGGATTGAGCTTTCTTTTTCCGTATCTTTCAGGACGCGTGAATGCACTGTCTGCTTCTGAACTGAGAGCCACGTTACTCAAGGCATTTGCCTGCAACGTGGGAGTGGTGGGCTGTTGTGCAGTGGGATTGCTTGCTTTTGGCGGAAAGCTGATTCAGCTATGGGCTGGCCCGTCGGTGGCGCGAAGCGCGAACGAATTACTCGCGCCAATCGTGCTGGGCTCAGCGCTAGCAGGGCTCGGGACAACAGCGATCTACGCGATGCAGGCGATGGGACACTTCCGGACGGTTGCGCTGATTAGTGTCGGGGGACGCGGGGGAATGCTGCTGGTAATGACATTTCTGCTGCACGAGCTGGGTATTCGAGGGCTGGCGTATTCGCGACTGTCGTACGGCCTGATCCCGATGCTCGTTTATATTCCGCTGCTGCGAGAGATGCGTTTGAAGAACAAGGTGAAGAGCAGCGAGCAGCGTCTGACGATTGCCTGCGGGGAGGGCTCAATTTCATGAGGGTCCTTATTGCGGCAGCTTCGTTTGCGGCGAAGATTTCGGGATTGCAGCGTCATGCGATCAACATGGCACGATGCCTGCTTCTTGCGCCCGAGGTCGAGTCCGTTCATTTCGCGATCGCGCCTTGGCAAACGGAGATGGTGGACGCATCCGGTCTGCAACTCGATTCGAGACTTGTCGTTCATGTGTCGGAGATGGATCGCAGTTCATTGGGCCGCAATTCCTGGTACTACCGCAAACTTCCCGACCTGAATCGAGGGGTTCGAGCAGATGTAGTTCACCTGTCGTATCCGATGCCGATCGAGCCCTCGAAGGTCGGGTGCCCGACGGTGGTTACACTGCATGACCTATATCCGTATGAGATCCCGATGAATTTCGGGTTCCCGAAGTTCATCTTCAACCGCATCGCGTTGCGGCAGTGTCTCGGTGCGGTGGATGCAATTACGTGCGTGTCTGAGGCGACAAAGGGAAAACTGAAGGAGCACCTGCCAGCATTCGCAAGAAAGGCAGTAAGAGTTTACAACTGCGTCGAACCGCAACCGAGCGACATCGCTAACGCAGTTGACCCGTGGAGCGATGAACCATTTCTGTTGTGTGTTGCACAGCATCGCAAAAACAAAAACCTGCGGCTTCTGATTCGCGCATATAAGCGGCTGCTGGATGCTGGGCGCATTCCCGCCAAGATGAGACTCCTTGTCGTCGGTATCTCGGGGCCGGAGACTCCGGGCATCAAGAGACTGATTTCGGATTTTGCCTTGAATGATCGCGTTTGGCTTGGCGAGGGCCTATCGGAAGGCGAACTGCAGTGGTGCTATCGACACTGCGAGGCTCTGGTTGCGCCGTCGATTACGGAGGGATTCGGGCTACCGGTTGCGGAAGCGCTGCTCGCGGGATGCCGTGTGATTTGCTCGGAGATACCTGCACATTGGGAGGTTGGGGCAGGCCGATGCCGATTCGTGAATCTGCAGTACGGCGGGGAACAAAAACTCGCGGATGCGATCGCCGCCAGTCTTAGCGAAGCGAGGCCGCGGCCCACCCATCTTCCGGAACTCTCCGCCGCCAAGATTACGCGTCAGTATATCGGGATTTATTCCGAGCTACTTTCGCTATCGACTACGGCCTCCGTTTCGACGACGATACCGATTGCTACTTCGGAGAGCCAGGTACTATGAGCGCGTCTGATTCCGTAACTCCTGGGCTTTATTCAGAAGCCCTTGTCAGGCAGACGCTGGTGTTGCGCGGCGAGCGCAAACCTGAGCTAAGGCTCGCGCTCGTTGCGAGCGAGAGGGTTGCGGATTTTGCGAGCGCAGCTCTGGGCATGGCATCTGCGCTGCTTCTCAGCGCGACCAAGCCACATTTGCTGGCTGAAATAGCCGCGATCAGCATCATGGGAGGGCTGCTGGCTGTTTTTGATCTTCGCGGCAATCACGGTTACGAGGGAGGAGGAGGCCTGCTTCAGATTCGCGAAACTGAGCGGGTGGTCCGCGCCTCGGTTCATTGTGCGCTGATGCTGATTCCAATTCTCCTTGCGTTGGCTTCGGGAATATCGAAGAGCGCCATTGCGCTTACACCTTTCACCATTGCGATATCACTGATGGTGGAGAAGCAAGGTTTCTTTTTCGCGCTTCGGGCCTTCGATCGAGCTCAGAATGGCGGGGAGCGAGTTGTCATCTACGGAGCGGGATCGGCAGAAAGGCGGGTAGTTTCCGCTTTGCTCCGTTCGATTCGACTGGGACTCGATCCGGTAGCGATTATCGATGACTCTGCGACCGCGATCGACCGTTATGTTCTGGAGTTAGGATATCGCGACCGGTCATCGATCGCAGTTCATGCTGCCGCGATCACTCCTGAGATTCTGACGGAATTTGGATGCACAACAGTTGTGGTGGTCACCAATGGGTTGAGACCAGAGGAAATCGAGAGGGCTGCACAGTGCGCGCGGCTTTCAGAGGCCAGAGTCGTCTTTGTGTCCGATCCCAACCTGCATCAGCACTCATGGATGGCTTCGAGGAACATCGACGGACTGACCGTGAGCATGGATTATAGGCAGACCTGGCGTGGTCTTTTCGAGATGAGCAAGCGCATCCTGGACGTTGCGCTTTCATTGATTGCGTTGAGTGTGCTTATGCCAATCTGCTTAATGATCGCCGCGCTGATTAAATTGGATTCGGCCGGGCCGGTCTTGTTTATTCAGAACCGGGTTGGACTGAAGGGCAGGATTTTCAGAATCTTCAAGTTCCGTTCGATGTACGCCGATAGCGGGCAGTACGAGCCTTCGCCGACGAGTTCGCTTGATCCGCGTCTGACAAGAATCGGTCGGCTTCTTCGCCGGTTGAGCCTGGATGAATTACCGCAACTGGTGAATGTGATCCGAGGAGATATGTCGCTTGTTGGGCCGCGACCAGAGATGCCGTTTATTGTGCAGGGATACGACTCGACCCAGCGGAAGCGTTTGTCCGTCGTGCCAGGCATTACGGGATTGTGGCAGCTGAGCGCGGACAGGGCGTTTCCGATACACGAGAACCTTGAGTACGACCTGTATTACGTGCGGAATCGCGGGTTGTTCATGGATGTTGCGATCCTGATTCACACGGCTTTGTTCGCTATGCGAGGCGGGATTTGACGGAGCGATCTCCCACAATTCCTGTCTGATAATGCCAAAACAGCTAAGCCACTGACGTCTTGTTTCTGTTCTCCAAAGTTCAGCCATCAGATGCCCTGTGTTGAGTGTCTGGAGTGCTTTGTCACCATTCGATTTAGAATGGGACCCCGGGGCAGGCTTTCATCCGTGCAGGTTGCGAATGGTAAGCCATCACGGGAAGGACGCAAGTACCGGCATGAGCACATCGCGAAGAAATTTTCTGAAGACTACGATGATTGCAGGGGCAGCGGTAGCAGTGGACGGGGTTTCGACGTTTGCACAATCCGCGCACCCGAACAGTGGCGCAACCTCAGACGGAACAGCGCAGGCTTTAGCGGCCGAGAAATCGGTTGGCTCTACGGCCGGGATCGGAGTTTACCCCGGCGAGCCGAGCGAGAACTTCGATCCGATACTGATTCCGGATACCAGCGGGGCCTATAGAAATCTTGCGCTGCTTCGGCCGGCGTTCCACTCCAGCAGCTACGACTACAATTTGACCGCTCAGCTTGTCACGGATGGGATCAAGGCTACGGGCCTGCCGCGATGGGTGGTTGTTTCTGAAGGGACGCGAGGACCACTGCCGAAGACGGAGCGCGAGACGGTACTCGATCACTGTCCGATGAACACCCTGGAAGTAGTTGGAGGGACGGCGCAGATTGATATTCAGGTCGCGGGCGGAGGGTCCGCACCTGAGGTCGACCGGATTCAGTTGTTCGTGGTATCGCCGATGACCGCGTCAGCGAATTCGCTGCGATTTACGATTTCGACGTCGGAGGATGGGCGCAACTGGCAAGAGGTGGGGAGCGCCTCTTCGCCGAAGCCAGTGTCGACGGCGGGCTATCCGCCGGATTTCTGCGCGCCGAATCACTTCTTTACACCGACAATCCAACTGAGTTCCGCCACTCGGAGCCGGTTCTATCGAGTCGAGTGCTCGATGGGGGCACGCGGGGCATTGGGCGCGTTCGGGACATCGTGGCGAATTGGACAGGTTGTGTTTTTGAAGGGTGAAGAGCGCGTCGACCTTGGAGGACCCTACAACTTTACGAGCGCTTGGATGAGCGCTGGGCTAGGCGAAGAGTGGGTGTACGTCGACCTCGGTGCGCGATGCGAGTTCGATCACGTCAAGCTCTATTGGATTGCGCGAGCTGCGCAAGGGTCGATACAGGTTTCAGATGAAGCTGAGACCTGGCGCGACATTCAGACATTCGGCGAATCATCAGATGCTATCGACGACTTGAAGCTTTCGCAACCTGCATCGGGGCGGTATGTTCGCGTGTTAATGACGCGGCCGGCAACAGAGTACGGGTACATTCTGAGCGAGGTTGAGGTTTTCGGGCGCGGTGGTTTTGTTGCGAAGCCGAAGCCGTCACCTCAGAGCAAGTCGGATAAGAAACTGGTGCTCGCGGGGGGTTCGTGGCGGCTGCAGCGCGCGAACTTCGTGACGGGGGGCGGCGAGGAGGTCTCGAAGGCGGGGTTCGAGGTTAAGGAATGGCTTATGGCGACAGTGCCGGGGACGGTATTGACGTCGTATCTCAATGCGGGCGCGGTGCCGGAGCCGAACTTCGGGCAGAATCAGCTGCATATTTCGGATTCGTATTTTCATTCGGACTTCTGGTACAGGACAGAATTCACCGCGCCGGATAGGGCAGCGCAGCAGACTGCATGGCTCAACTTCGATGGAATCGACTGGAAGGCCGATGTCTTCTTGAATGGGGAGAAGCTTGGACGGATCGAGGGCGGATTCATCCGGGGGAAGTTTGACGTGACACAAAAGCTGCTTGCTGGAAAAGCGAATGCTCTCGCAGTGCGGATTGAGAAGAATGCGAATCCGGGCAGCGTGCACCAGAAGACCTACGAGGTCTGCAGCAAGAATGGCGGCGGCCTTGGATCGGATAATCCGACGTTCCATTCAACGGTTGGATGGGATTGGATTTCGACAATGCGGGGCAGGGACATTGGCATCTGGGGGGACGTGTCGCTCGAGATGGCGGATGCGGTGACTATTGAAAATCCGTTCATTTCGGCAAAGCTACCGCTGCCGGATGTGTCGACTGCAGAGCTGACGTTGCAGACAGATGTGATCAACCACCAGTCTCGTCCATGGAGCGGTGTTCTTCATGGGCAGATTGGCGACATCAGCTTCGAGCAGAAGGTGAAGCTGTCAGCGAATGAGCACAAGGCAATCACCCTGGACCCGTTGAACACGCCTGCTCTGCGGATAAAGAGTCCGAAGCTTTGGTGGCCTACCGGGTACGGCGATCCTTATTTATATGATGTGCAGCTTTCGGTGCGGTCGGGATCGAAGGTGCTGCACTCGAAGGACTTCAAGACCGGTATCCGGCAGATGACCTACAGCGAAGATGGCGGTGATCTGCGCATCTGGATCAACGGACGGCGATTTGTTGCACGCGGGGGCAACTGGGGATTTGCCGAATCGATGTTGCGGTATCGCGCGCGTGAGTACGATGCGGCGGTTCGTTATCACCGCGAGATGAATTTCACGATGATCCGCAACTGGGTGGGACAGATTCCGGATGAGGCGTTCTACGAAGCCTGCGACCGTCATGGCGTGATGGTGTGGCAGGATTTCTGGCTTGCGAATCCGTGGGACGGGCCAGAGCCAAATGACAACGAGATGTTCCTGAAGAATGCGAAGGATCTTGTTCTGCGGATTCGGAATCATCCTTCGATTGGGCTGTATTGCGGGCGGAACGAGGGCTTTCCGCCGCCGCCGCTCGAGTCGGGACTGCGGCAGATTCTTGGCGATCTGCATCCGCTTCTGCATTACATTCCGAGTTCAGCGGACAAGGTGGTGAGCGGGCATGGTCCCTACTGGGCTAACCCTGCACCGTTCTACTTCCAAGTGGCGGACAAGCAGTTAAACAGCGAGAACGGTGCACCGAATATTCCGCCGATCGAGAGCGTACGGCTGATGATGCCGGAGAAGGCATTGTGGCCACAGGCGCTTGATTGGGGATTGCACGATTTCTGCCTGGTAGGCGCGATGGGGGGCGCTGGATTCCGATCAATCGTTGAGAACAGTTATGGCGGGGCAAACAGCGCTGAGGAGTGGGTGAAGCTTGCGCAATTTGTGAACTACGACGTGTATCGCGCGATGTTCGAGGCTCAGAGCAAGTACCGGATGGGAGTGCTGCTGTGGATGAGCCACTCATGCTGGCCATCGTTTGTGTGGCAGACCTATGACTATTTCTTCGAGCCGACTGGGGCTTATTACGGATGCAAGAAAGGGTCGGAGCCGCTGCACATCCAATGGAATAGCCTGGAAGAGACGATTGAGGTGGTGAATTACAGCGCGGGCAAAGTGGACGGTCTGCAGGCGTCGGTCGAGATTCTCAATATGGATGGCAAACGAGTTGATCAAAAAACAGCACCGCTCGACAGCGCGGAAGATACGACTGCGTCCTGCATTCGGATGATCTATCCCGCGGGGCTGACGCCGGTTCACTTTTTGCGGTTGGCGTTGACACGAGGGTCCGAGATTGTTTCGAGCAACTTCTACCTGAGAGGGCTGAAGCAGAACGATTTCAGGGCCATTCGCGAACTGCCCGCACCGAAGCTAGAGATCAACTCCACGGAAGAGCGGAAGAGCGATGGATGGCAACTCACGGCTACGATTCAGAACGCGGGGCAGTCGCCGGCACTGATGGTGCGCGTAAAGGCGGTGCGAGCGAAGTCAGGAGATCGCATCCTGCCGGCGATCTATTCAGACAACTACATTGCTCTGATGCCGGGCGAGGCGCGCCGGATCGTGGTGCAACTGAGAGAAGCAGATGCGCGTGGCGAGCATCCGAAGCTCGTCATCGCTTAAATTGAATAGATCGCTTCAATGTGAACGGCCGACGTGAGGGGCGCGCCGGCTATTCACAGTCGAAGGCCAGTCTCCATTGAGTTCTGAGTCGCCACACCCCAGGCCATTGCGGGAGTGTTGTGCGCCATGCCGAAACGGCCGTCTGGGCCGAGCAGGATAATTCCGCCTCGACCGCCGAGACGACTGTACAAGTAGGACATAGCTTCGCGCGTTGCGAGTTCTGGAGCAGTTCCGGCGGCGACGCGATCAACCGCCCACTTGCCGAGCACAAGCTTCATGATGGGCTCGCCCCATCCGGTGAGCGAGACTGCTGCGGAGAGATTGTCGGCGTAACAGCCGCAACCGATGAGCGAGGAGTCGCCGACGCGACCCGGAGTCTTGTTGAGCGTGCCTCCTGTTGAGGTGCCGGCAGAGAGATTCCCGTAGACATCGAGAGCGACCGCGCCGACGGTGTCGTGGCTATTGAACTCTTCCGTTTCGGCGGCACGAGCTACGGCTGTTTCGGGGCTCTTGTCGTCTTCTAATCCGCAGAAAGTATCGTCGGCAAGACCTGCGGCCTCTCGCTGCTTTGCCTGCTTGAGACGCTTGCGCTCGCGATCGAGAACAAGTTCGGAATTATCGATGAGGGGCATGCCATGAGCGTGGGCGAACTCTTCGGCTCCGTAGCTGACGAAGTACACATGCTGGCTTTTCTCTAGAACCAGTCGTGCGGCCTGGATGGGATTGCGCAGGCGCTCCACGCAGGCTACTCCACCTGCCTTCATTCGCCCGCCGTCCATCAGGAGAGCGTCGAGTTGAACGCGGCCATCCGAGGTGAGGAAGCTTCCCTTTCCTGCGTCGAAGGTCGGGTCGTCTTCGAGTATGGTGACAGCGGCTTCGACAGCATCAACTGCCGCGCCACCGCGCGAAAGCACGGCAAAGCCTGCTGCGAGAGCATTGCGCACGCCGGATTCGTGGGCCGCGGCCGAGTCGTCAGGAATTGCCCATGCTCCGCCATGAACGACCAAGACTGGTTTGTGGGTGGGAGTTCTCACCCGGTAATGGTAGTCGATTGCGCTCGCGATCTATTGGGGGGAGTACCGTATACCAAACCCAGCATTAATTTCGGTGTCAACAAAGACGACGACGCGTGTTCTCTGTAAGCACTTGAATCGATTGCGCTAAGAGACGGGATGGGTTTTGCACCGCAATTCGGGTGATTTCGTTAAGCTGGAGACAATCGAAAGAAGCAAGAGAGGAAGCCACACAAGGCTTCCTATTTTTCTCACTCTTTCTGGCGGAGATGGCCCGAAAAGCAGCTTGGACGGGAGACATCGGAGGTAGGACGATTTTGGCAGAGGACAACAGGATGTAAGCTACGCCGGTTCCCCCGGCCCAGACGAAAGCTCGAGGAATGAAGCTGTCTGAGAATGGCGGAAAGATGAAAGCTGCGGATTCGAAAACAAACGGGTTTAAGGAAACGCAAGAAGAAGCGTAGAAGAGCGGATCGAGGGATTTGAGGAGCGCGGCGGATTACTTTTGTGGCATGAAAGCAGATCGGTGGCAGGGCCCCGCAGAGGATTGCAGAGCGGGACAACTGCGGAGCACAAAGTTGCTCAATGAAATGGCGCATTGCGAGGAAGAGCCCTTCGACAGATTCCGAAGTCTCGCATTTGAACCGGATGGAGAATAGTTATTCGGTTCGCACATCTTGGGTTACAGATCATTTGCCTTGATCACGGAGTTCGAAGAGACAACCTGCGCAGGACATCGCGATCCGGTTTCGCAAACGGAACCGGAGGTATCTCCTGTTGCAGCGGAAGAGGATTATTTATTCATGAGCCTTTTACGGAATGGTTTCATACGCGTCACGGCGAGTTGGGTTGCCCTCTGGGCCGCGTTGGCGCTCGGAGCTTTTGCGCAGACGATCAGCACCACGACTGTTCAGGGAACGGTGTACCTGGCGGACGGATCTAGGGGATCAGGGATTCTTCAGGTGAGTTGGCCCGCATTCACCACCGCCTCGAATCTGGCGGTGGCTGCGGGAAAGATCGCGGTGAACATTGGAGCTGACGGATTTGTGAGCGTGAATCTGGCGCCAAACCTGGGCTCTTCGCCTGCGGGCTTGTTTTATACAGCGGTCTATCACATGAGCGATGGAACGACGAGCACCGAATACTGGGTGGTGCCGGCAGCAGCGCAGGCGAGTATCGGACAAGTAAGATCGCAGGTAATGCCAGCCGCACAGGCAGTGCGGGCCGTCAGCAAGGCTTATGTCGACCAGGCAATTCAGTCCGTTGCTCAAGGCAATCTGACCTCTGCGGGAGGACAGCTTACAGGTCCGCTGTACTTGACAGGCGATCCGACTCAGGCTTTGCAAGCGGCGGACAAGCACTACGTTGACACTGCGATTGCGCAAGCTGTGCCCCTGACCGGGGGGACTGTTACGGGCCCGCTGACCGCGCAGCAATTGGGAGCCGCGTACCAGGTGGATCAATTTCCGGGAGCGGATTTTGGAGCGAAGCTGCAGGCTTGCCTTGCGGCGATTAACAGCACCTACGGCGGCACATGCGACGCACGGAACTTCAGCGGCGATGTCTCAATGGCATCAGACTTGATCTTCTCAAAACCGAATACGGCAGTGATGCTGCCGTGCGCGACGATTTCGACAGCGAAGCAGATCATCGTGACCGCGGGAACGAGGAATGTGTCTCTGCGCGGATGCTCTCTGCGCGGCGCGAGCAATGCGAGCGGGAGCCAAGGCGGGACGGTCCTGCTTTATTCGGGATCGAATGCGGCGGTCCAGGTCGGAGACCCGACCTACTCGGCGGACACGCTCGGATTTCATCTCTCGAACGTGCTGGTCAACGTCACCGCATCCTCCAGCAGCAGCGCCCAGGCGATTGCTGCGTATCGAACGCAAGAGATGGATCTGGAGAGCCTGTATCTTCTCGGTAACGCGAATCAGACAGGGATCACGCTGGACGGCACAGGCAACTATACAGGCGGCACGTTTTATGACAGCCATATCAGCGGCTTTCAGACAGCGCTGGATGGAATCGGGCACCAGGTGACGAATTCTGCGTCAACAGATTGGCTGAACGCCAGTACGTTTGTACGGCTCCATATCAATTGCCCGACGAACAATGGCAATCCAATCAGTGGAACATATGGAATCAATCTGCGACAGGGCGATGGGAATTCCTTTACGGGCGGCGACGTGGAAGGCTGCTCGACGGCAATGCATCTCGGCACAAATGCGCAGAGCAACACGATTGTTGGCTTGCGGAATGAGAATTCTACTTACCAGGTAGTGGCCGATGCAGGGAGTTCGTACAACAGCTGGATGACGGGCGGTACGATGTTCACCGGCAAGCTGAGCGATAACGGAACGCGCAATAGCTTTCTCGATACGTTTCATCGAAGCTTCAATTCGCTGAACGGCGACTGGTACGGGAGCCAGCAGGACGCGACGGTGACTAATCACTTCCGGCTTGGCATCGGAGGCGGTAACGAGCGCGGCATCCTTGATCGCTACCAAACCGATTACGGCTACCGTTGGACGATGGGGTTGAGTGACGCCACCGGAGGCGAGCAGTACTACCAGGTGCTCGATGAGCTGAACAACGTCTATCGCATATCAGTCGGACAGTACAACAAGGACCAACCCAGCACGAACAACCAGACGGTGATCAATGCGGCGGGAACTGGCGCCGTTGTATTGAACGGCTCGAACAATTCCGGAACGGGCGGCGTGGTATTTGGCTCGGGTGGCGCGAATGAGACGACTGTAGCCACAGTTAGCAATTCTGGAAACGCGCAGTTCAACGGGACGCTGCAGGTGGGTGGAACAACACAGTCCACCGGAACGATGACGGTGCGAAATAACGCCGACGCAGAAGTTGACTACTATCTGTGGCCGGGTTTGACGACGAATCAAAAGGGCTCATTTACCTACAAGGACTACAACGGCAATAGCCAGTGGTTCATGCTGAAGGATGCCAACAACAACTGGGCTCTGAATTCGGCGACCGGCGGACTGGACAGCTTCAAGGCGTATCAAAGCACGAACAGCGGCGATACATACATCAATGCTTCGAACTCGTCGGGCGTGGTGCGCGTGAACTACGAGGCGGGATCGGGGTCGGCTTTCAACGTGTACGGCGGCGGGAGCGGCAATCTGTATGCGAGTTTTTCGGGAACAAACGCGATCAAATTTCCGGGGCTTTCGGCAACCAGCGGGCGATATTGTCTGCAAGTTGATTCGTCGGGGTACATCTCGAATACGGGCGTAGCATGCGGGAGCGGAAGTGGAAGCGGCACGGTAAACGGCGGGTCAACCGGACAACTTGCGTACTACAGCGGCAACGGAACAGCGGTGAGCGGATTGAGTACCGTTCCGGTGTCGGCGGGAGGAACAGGAGCTACAAGCGCTGCGGCTGGACTCGCTGCACTTGGAGGTGCGTCGCTGTTGGCCGCGACCGAGCAGGTCTTTGCAGGCCCGATCAGCGGCAAGTCCGTTACGGCGACTTCGATTGGAGGTGTGCGTTACGCTTCGCAGTGGCAGGCTGGCGGCGGTGACAACGGAATTGCGAATGCAATTGGGGCAAATCAGCTAGTTGTGGCTGACCCCAGCTATGGCACAACCGAGAAATACACATTCGAGAGCATGATCCCGAGCGTTCCGAAGTCCTATCACTTGAAAGACTATCGCTCTGGCATCCAGACAGATTTCTTTCACACCTGGCCGCTGAGCAACTTCGGGAGCACCTACAGTCCGGCAGCGTATCGCGCGTGCCTGATCGATGGAGTTCCGGTCTCGAACTCTAATTTTTCCTACTTTCATACTTGCGATCAGACCACCATCATCAGCAGTGAGCCCGGCTGGAGCTTCGGCGCGACCCCCAGTGGTGCGCAGGGATGGACAGTCCACAACGGGTCAGCGTATGTCGCGCACATACACGGAACGGGGATTGATGAAACTCGCTCCACAGTGATGTGGAAGCCAGGGACCGGCGACACCGTCCCCGACTACCAATACGTCAATGGCGAGGGCGGCTGGACCGGATATGCCGACGAAGGGACTAAGGCCTTTGCCGGCAATACCTGGGAGGACGATTTTCGCTTTTCTGGTACCTGCTCAACCGGATGCTCAACAGGATCGACAAGCATCAAGACGACGAATACCACCCTCGCTGCGAAAGGAAAGTGCACAGACCAGATGATTGGCGACTGTGCGATGGGCACCGGTCGCTACCTGATCGATACAACTGCGGGAGGCACCGCCACTACTATCACTGCCCTCACAGCAGGAAACGGAGCCGATGAAGCAGTGACTATCAGCGGCACCGTGCCAGTTTCAAATGCAGTGGCCACGCAAGCAGCGCTCTGTGGACCGGCCACGATTCCGGCCAATGTCACCGTACCACCTTTCACGGCCCCTTATACCTGCAGCATGAATCTAGTCAGTGGAGCATTCGACACTACGCACCTGGTGTGTTTCGGAAGCCAGTTCCATGAATGCGCGATCCCCACAGCAGTAGGCACGCCGTCGGGATCAGTTCAATCAATCACGATTCCCCTTCGCAAGCCTCATGCGGCAGGCGGCTACGTCTACCAAGGTGGCGCGGCAGGGATGGGACTTGAAGATCTTGCGGATACGAACACGCCAAGCGGCGGACAAGCGCTTCGCTATCTTGCAGACGTGACCGGCTCGACCGCGAGCAATGTTCTCCAGGTTCACACCTACAAACAGGGAGGTCCGAGCGCATGGACGCCAGGGTCAGGCGCGTTTCAGGCAGCGGATATTTATAACTCGTGGAACGTGACCTCAATCTCAAACAGCGGAACCACGGTAAGCGGAACCTACTCGGGCGGCGCACTAGGCGGACCGCAATTTTACAACTTGGCGACATGGACGTTCGCCGGCGCGAGCGATTCAATCTTTAACACGCAATGCACGAACACAGTCTTTACGACGAGCACCGCATTCACTTGCACCATCGCAGGCCTGAGCGGAAGCCACACAGCGGCCACCGCGACCGCGACGCTTGGGATTAACAGCATCGTGCTCTGGCCGATGGCTGAAGTCATCGATGTGCAGAATGAGGCAACCACTCCTCCGGTGATGGATGGGACCTTGGCGCTTGAACCGAACGCAATCGCCTTTGCGACCAATCATACCGTGGAAGAGACCCACCATATGGCCGCGCACTTTGAGGGCGCCACGATCAACACCCAGGTGCACAACCCTTACAACGTGGGTCACAATCTTGTGGTGAGTATGAATGGACTCGGAGCGACGGGAGGAGGAAACAGCGCAACCTCGAATGCTTTCATAACGCTCCAAAACCTGAATCCGCAGTCCGTGTACTTCGGTACGGGCGGCTATCGCTCTCCCCCCAACATGCTCAACCTTCAGGGCAGGTTTCATAACGGGATAAACTCCGTCTACGGCCCTGATACTTCGGCCCACGGCGATGGTTTTCTAACCTTCACCCTCCCAACTGTCCAAGCCAATGACGTGAATTACGTTTTTCCGATGTGGAAGATTTACGGGCGGACGGGCAACTTCTCGACGACCTATACCCCTTACTCGGGAAACTACAGCTTCAGCACGAACGGCATAGCAAGCTGGTCGGCAACGCAACATACGTTCATCGGAGCTGTATCTCTCCCGTTTGGCTCAACTGTCAACGGCAAGCAGGCCAATGGCGGGGGCGCGGCGATTACCACGGGACCTGGAAGCGGTACGACTGCAGATCGCGTCGTCACCTATGCGGGGACGGACGGAAGCCAGAAGGACAGCGGCATCGCAGTTTCGAGCCTGGCCCCACTTGCTTCTCCGGCGTTCAGCGGATCTCCTACGGCACCGACGGATGGGGGCTGCGGCGCGCATGGTACACAGCTTGCGACGGAGGACTACGTTGCTTCCTGCGGTGGATCCTGGGGCAACGGCATTTTCTCGACAACAAGCTACACAATGACGAACACCGGGTACGTCGAGATGCAGTGCGCTAGCGCATGCACTCTGACTCTCCCGGCAACTCCCGCAACGGGATTCAAGGCAGCGATCAACGCGACGGGCACCGGCACGGTGACCATCAGTTCGAACGGAAAAACAAATACCGGAGTAGCGAGCCTGACCCAAGGGCAAGCCGTATACATCTCGTGGAACGGCACCGCATATGGCACAGCACCGGTGACGAACTACGGAGATGGTCTTAAATTCACCTTCGGAGCGGGCGGAAGTACCGTTGCATTGAAGGTCGCAAACGTCCAGATCACGACGGGCACGACACAAATTGCAGCGAACGCCTGCACTTCTAATACGGCGACGACAATGTCCGGCGTGACGACCACGTCAGTCATCCTGCCGCCTACTCCGGCATCCACCACGATCGGGGTAACGGGGTGGGGCACAAACAGCCTGGTGTTCAAGTACTACGTCACGGCGAACGCGTTCAACTGGTCGGTCTGCAATCTAACGGCTTCTGCGATTACGCCCGGCGCTTCCATCACCTGGAATGTCGGAGCGCGATGACGCTCCTGGTTGAGAAATGAACATGATCAGTAGCTCGAGCCGGTTTAAGTAAGGTGCGCGAATACCGCCTCACGATTTGTGAGGCGGTGTGCCTCTGTGACGCAAAAAGGATAAACAGGACGTTCGGATGAGGCTCGTGAAGTCTGAAGGGAAATCTTTTTTCGATCCTCGCACGCTTGATGAAGAAGAGCTTCGCAGATTTGGGAAGAATCTCGATGAAAAATGGAGCTCTTCGTGCGACTCAAGCGTGCTGATGTCTCTGGCAGAGCGGCTGCTGTTTGTTCGAACGCGTTCCGGCGTGGTGAAGCCCCTGAGAACCAATGCGGTTCAACAAGCATTTGAGCGGAGGCGCGGTCAAAGAAACATCGTTCTCAAGGCGCGACAGCTCGGTTTGACAACGTGGGCGGCAGCTCGCTTTTTTGTGAGGACGATCACGAGGCCAGGAACTTTAACGCTGCAGGTGGCCCACACATTGGATTCGGCGGAAGAAATCTTCCGGATCGTACGCCGGTTTCTCGACTACATGCCCGCGCAACTGCGTCAAGAGTGTCTTAGAACTTCTCATGCGAATACCCGGCAGATCGTCTTTCCAAAGCTGGATTCGGAGTACCGCGTTGTCTCGGCGGGAGAGCGGAATGCCGGGCGCGGACTGACGGTTCAGAATCTGCACTGCTCGGAGCTGGCAAGGTGGCCCGGAAACCCGGCGGAGACTCTCGCCGGTTTGCGCGCTGCACTGGCACCCGAGGGAGAGCAGATTCTGGAGTCTACGCCAAACGGAGTTGGAGGATGTTTCTACGACGAGTGGCAAAGCGCAGCGGAAACCGGAACGGCAAGACACTTCTTTCCCTGGTGGATGGAGGTGCGTTATCAGGCGGAGCCTGTCGACGAGTCGTCGTTGAGCGGCGAAGAATGCGAACTGACCGAAACTCGAGGGTTAACCCTGGAGCAGATTGGATTTCGACGCCAGGTGAGGGCTAATTTTCGCGGGCTTGCGTGCCAGGAGTTTGCGGAAGACGAGGAGACTTGCTTTCGAGCAAGCGGCGACTCAGTTTTTGATCTTGAGGCAGTGGAGAGTCGAATGGGGTCTGCACCGCCACCCGTGGAGACGCGACGGAACGGCGAACTGGAGATTTGGCTGCCCCCGATAGCGGGGAAGCACTACCTGGTTGCCGTTGACCCGGCCGGCGGAGGGAGCGAGGGCGATTACACGGCAGCGCAAGTTATCGATACTCAATCCGGGTTGCAATGCGCTGAGTTTGCCAGCCATCTGGGCGGACTGGATACCGCGAAGCTCCTGGCTGAAATCGGTCATGAGTACAACGATGCGTTGCTGGCGGTGGAACGCAACAACCATGGACAAGGAGTATTGTGGCTGCTCGAGAGCGTATGCCACTATCCCCACATCTACCGACAAAATGGTCAGATGGGCTGGCTGACGAATTCCATTACGCG
>Ga0157374_10001365_pt1 | contig 20775 bp, 12 predicted proteins | sample M25metaG_FD_115308 | JGI IMG/M metagenome (GOLD analysis project Ga0157374, IMG submission 115308) | Miscanthus rhizosphere microbial communities from Kellogg Biological Station, Michigan, USA - M2-5 metaG | ecosystem: Host-associated > Plants > Roots > Rhizosphere > Soil | place: USA: Michigan... | reverse complement strand
GGGCCATTTTCCAGGGGCGAGGTCAAGCGAGTGAACAGCCTTTCAACAGCGACGGTTCTGTTTGTAGACGATGATGCAGCCATGCGAGAAGTCATGGCGTTGATTCTGGGCGAAGAAGGGTTCGCAGCGATTACTGCGGGGGATGGAATCGAGGCTCTCGACGAGCTTCGCAAATCGACTCCCGACCTGATCATCTCTGACCTGCACATGCCGCGGATGTCGGGCATAGAGTTTCTTTCCGTGGTGCGGCGACGGTTTCCGGCAATTCCTGTGATCGCAATCAGCGGCGCATACAGCCTGGGCGAAAGTTCAGCAGCTGGCGTGATGGCTGATGCCTTCTATTCAAAGGGCCAGTGTCATCCGGATGAACTGATGCGCATGATCCGGCAGCTGATGTATCAGCCACTGAAGCGTCCGACCAACTATCATCCGTGCCAGCCACCGCGGGTGCAATCGGCGCGGTATGGGCTGGACGCGCGGGGAATTACATCGATGTTGCTGACCTGCACGGATTGTCTTCGTGCGTTCTCAGTTGCCAATGTTTCGGGCTCGGACAACGGGGAGCTACATGCGCACTGCCCATCGTGCAGAGCGCACATCCAGTTCACCTGCGATGTTGTGCCAAGCACTCCGGTGCAAGTGATCTCCGCAGCGCAGCCGGAAGTGCAGCTCGGCCAAGTCGCCTAGTTCAATCTGTTTTTAAACTTGAGAAAGCCGCTAACGGCTCGCAGCATTGCGGATCGCCTCGAGTGAGGGACGATCCCGGAACGCTGAGGTGCCTCCGCTCATCGTGGCGGACGCTGACCCGCATACGTTTCCGAATCGCAGCGCGCTCTGAATGCTGCGTTCGCGAATCCACGCATGGAGAAACCCAGCATTGAAACTATCTCCTGCACCGACGGCGTCGACGATTCGAACTGCTTCGGCTGGGGCATGCCACTCTTCATCGCGCGTGTAGGCTGAGGAGCCTTTTGAGCCGCGCTTGATGATGAGGAGCGGGACGATAGTACGCAACGAGGCGATGGAGCGATCAAGATCCGGCTCGGCGGCGATGAGACAGGCTTCGCGTTCGTTCGGCATCAGAACATCGACAAAGGGCAGAGCATCGAGGATGCAGCGGTCCCATGTTCCGGCGGGGTCGTCGTTGGGATCGAGGGAGATGGTGAGGCCCGCGGATTTCAGCTTTGCGAATAGCTGAGGAATGCATGGTGTGAGCGCTTGCTGCAAGTAGTACGACGGCATGTGGAGATGGCGCGAACTGGTCAGGTAATCGAGATCGAGGTCATCGAAGCGCAGGTCGAAGATCGAACCTGCGTATGTGAACATGTGTCGCAGCTCAGTGTGCTGCAGATGGACGGTAAGTCCGGCGCGGGATGCGGTTGGTTGCGGGCAATGGGAGAGATCGACACCGGCGGCGCTGAGTTCAGTGCGACAGATGCGGCCAAAGTCGTCGCCGGCCAGCGCTGTGATGAAGCCAACCCTGCTGCCAAGGGCTGCGAGATTGTGGGATGTGATTGCGCCGGAGCCGCCGATGCGGATGGCCATATCGGTGGCCAGGAGTTCTCGTTCGCATGGAAGATCTTCGTTGAGGCCGTACATCAGGATATCGATGCAGTTGTCACCGACAATGGTCACGTCGAAGCGGCGGGAGGAGAGGCTGCCCGAATTTATATGCTCGGTCATACTGGGTCCGCGCCTGGCAGAACGGTGAAACGACGCCGCACAAGCCATAGCAGAATACCGGCGATAGCCCAACACGTGCCCACGAGTTTTGCCTTATGACTGAGATTCCACCAGAGAACGGCGCAGGTGGCCGCCCCGGCAAGCGAGACGAGGATGGGAAAGAATTGCGACCAGGGACCGAAGCGCCAGCCTCGCAGGGCCGATGAGAGGTTGACTCCGATGAAGGCGAGGAGGGCGCCGTAGTTGAGGAGTTCTGCGCCCAGATCGTAATTGAATGCTAGAGCGCCGGCGAGGCAGATAGCGCCGATGAGGATGACGTTGTTGCGCGGGATGCGGCTTTTGAAGCTGACAGAGCCGAAGAACCGGCTCGGCAATGCGCCGTCCTGTCCCATGGCATAGAGAAGACGTGCCGCGCCCAGCTGGGATGCCATGCCCGATCCCATGTTGGCGAGAAGTAAAGCTGCATTGACGATGGCGAGCAGGATCGGCCCACCCATTCGACCTGCGACGTGAACGTAGGCCGTAGTCACGTCGGGGAAGGCTGCTCCGCGAGGCCAAACGAGTTGCGCGAAGTAGACCTCGATGCTGGCGAGGATTCCGGTGATGAGGCAGGTGAAGACGATGGCGCGGGGCACGTTTCGCGCGGGGTCATGGGCCTCGTCGGTTAGGGTCGAAATGCCGTCGAAGCCGATGTAGGTGAGCACGGCGATGGAGGTGCCGTGAAGAAGCGCGCTGGTGTTGAAGGTGGAGCGATTGTAGAGGGGATCGAAGAAGATGGCGGCAGTTGGATGCGTGAGATGCAGTATCCAGCGAACGGACGAGATCAGCACCAGTAGGATGACGACACCGAGGGCGGCAGCCATCCCGGCATTGATGCGTGCCGAGGTTTCCACGCCGTTGCAGTTGAGGAGGGTGAAGAGAAGGGCGAAGAAGATGGCCCACGCTACGTAGGGGATTCCCGGGACAAAGTTGATGGCGGCGCGGCTGCACCAGATGATGCAGATGAGCGGGTTGATGACGTAGTCGAGGACGAGACACCAGCCGGTGATGTAGCCGAGACTGGGATGAATTTCCTTGCCGACGTAAAGAAATGCGGAGCCACCGTGCGGATAAACGCGGGCCATGCGCCCGTAGCTAACTGAGGTGAAGAGCATGGCGATCATTGCGAGCAGGATGACCGCGACTACATGACCGCGAGATTCCTGATAGAGCACGCCGAAGACGGGCATGGGCGCGGTGGGCTGAATGAGGACGATGCCGTAGAGGATCAGATCCCGAAAGCGCAGCGCGCGTTTGAGCCCGACAGTTTCGGATTGGGTTCGGGATGTGGCCGTCATGACCTATCGGGCCGCGACGGCAGTTGTTGGCGTGATGGAGATGGGAGCGATGTTCCATCCGTCGACCTGCACGACGGGCGTGTTGCTGTCGGTTGCCGGCAATTGTGCCGTGAGGGTAATGGTTTCGCCGGGTTTGATCTCGATCCAGTTATCGGACCAGAGTACTGGTGCGATGAGTGCGCCGGATGCGGTGCGTGCAGCTGCGCGGACCTGAAAGGCAAGGTTGCTTGACTTGTTCGCAAGATGGAGGCGGAGTTCGCGGCCATGTGCAGAGGAGATTTCGGCGTGAGCGTCGATCTGCGCTGCAGCAAGGTGCGTGAGGGCGGTCAGGTCTTCGTGGTGGGACGCGGGTGTGTGGGTGTAATCGGTGCTTTCCCAATCGAAGGTGGTGAGGGTTGTCGGCACCCAATAGAAGTTATGGCTAAGCGTGCGGCCAGAGGGATCGGAAAGAGAGAGGTCGACGAAGAGGATGCGCTCGGGACCGGAGTAGAGGCTGGAGGGTATTGTGAAAACGCGCTGCGAACTGTCGGAGCGTGCCGTGACCGGCGCGGTTTCTTTGTAGAGCTCGTTCCACGTCAGGCCGTATACATGTACCTCGGCATGCAGATTGTCGGATTCAGAGTAAGTGCTGTTGACGATGTCGATGGCGTGGTCATCGTAGGCGTACTGGATGTGAAGCGGCTCGCAGGCTTTCTTCGCGCCGAAGTAGCCGCCGCCGGCATCGAGGTAGTAGTCGTAGAGGTGCCAGATCATCGAGGGCCATGCGTTGTTGAGCATCCACTGGATGACACCGGTGGAGGTGTACTTGTTTTTGCTGTAGGCCTCGTACATGGCGCGCTCAGAGTCGTACTCCATGGTGTTGGCCATGCGTTCGTAGTCGGCTGCGGATTGGGGCTTCGCATAGGCAGCTTCCATCGCGGCGTCGAAGACCTTGAGGTTTGCGAATTCGCCGCCGCCGTAATGGAGGCTCCAGTTCGCTGTGGGCGGCCACGCTTCAGGGTCGGGAAGAAAGAGCTTGCGGCTCGCGAGAGATGAGATTGCAGGGCCGGGGCTGGTCTCAGTGTTGTAGCCGATGGCGCCGCCGTAACGCGATGCGTAGTACCAGTAGCTGGGCGCGACGTAGTCGTACGGGCCGGTCATCTTCACGCCGCTTTCCCCGGTGACCGTGGTGTTGGCCTGGGTGGCGGATGAAAGGATCGGGTTGGGCCAGTGTGTATCGGACTCGACCTTGAGGTAGGCCTTTTCAACTTCCGGGAGGGGCGGGTTGTCGCTGCCGTTGAGCCATACGAGGAGGCTGGCGTGATGGCGCAGACGCAGCATCTGTGAGTGGAGCGATGCGGTGGCGATGGTGAGGTCCTGCGCGGTCCAGTCCTTCCAATGCTCCCAATGATCGCAGCAGCACCAGCCGAGCATGACGAGGATGCCGCGCTCGTCGGCAAGGCGGAAGAAGTCTTCGGTCTCGAGTTTCCCCTCGAGGCGGATAGTGTTGAGGTTCATGTCCTGCACGAGATCGAACTGGCTGCGAAGGCGGCTTTCGTCGGTGCGAAGAAGCATGTCCTGCGACCAGCCAGCGCCACGGATGAGAATGGGCTTTCCATTGATGCGGAAGAGACGGCTGCCGTTGGCGGTCAACTCAGAGGTGACATCACGGATGCCGAAGGTGACGCTCTGCTGGTCAGTCGTGTGGCCCTGGATAGAAAAGCTGACGGCAAGATGCTCGAGGTGCGGCTCGCCCATTTGGCGCGGCCACCATAGTTTTGGATTTTGAATGCGGAGGGCGGGGAATTGTTCGGGACTGAAGACGACTGTCTGATCTTCGTGGGCGGCGAGTTCAACGGGCTTCTCGAATTTTGCGCCAGAGATTGTGCCGGACACTATGCCCCGGATTGCGGATTTGGCGGCGTTGTGAAGTTCCGCATAAACAGTGAGGTCGGCGCGACTCAACGAGCTATCGCTGAAGTGAGTGACGGCGAGAGGGGAACGGACGGTGACCGAGCCGGTTTCGACGAGATCGACAGCACCCCATAGGCCCATGTCCTTATCGGGCGGGCAAGGATTCCAATCGACCCAGTTGACGCCGAGATCCTTCTCAGTGGGCGCAGTGGTTTTGATGGCAACCACATTGGGCTTGCCGGGCGTGAGCGCGTCGGTGACGTCGAAGTCGTAGGTGCGGTAAGCGCCGGCGATTTCAGTGGAGTCGGCGATCCTCTTTCCGTTGATCCAAAGCTCGCCACGGTAGTTTATTCCGCCGAAATGGAGCCAGAGGCGGCTGTCCTTGGTGACGAGGGCAGGAGCATTGAATTGTCTGCGGTACCACCAGGCGCATGCGTAGGGGCTGTCGGGCGACATCGCGATGTTGGCGAAGTTGTGGCCGACGGGATACGTGGTTCCGGGAATCTTCCGCAGGTTGTCGCCGAAGTAAGGATCGGGAAGGACGCCTGCCTTTACCTGAGCGGCGAGCACTGTGCTGGGAACGGATGTCTTGAGCCAGCCGTCCGCGCTGAAACCGGCAGCCGAAATCGCGGCACCATCTTCTGTCGATTTGCAGGCTGATTGAAGCTGCCAGTCGTCGTGGAGGGGGGTGCGAGTTTCCGCAGCGAGCGAGAACGGCAGCGACAGGAGTGCGAATGAGACGAGGAGATTCGGTTTCATGATTCACCTGCTGGTCGATTCAGAAGCAAAAATGCGTTTCGCATCGTCAGGCTAAACGGATTAATTCAATCGTTTGAATAAGGCAATATCTCTCGGGGCGGAGGGAATGTCAAGTTCCGGATTTCCGGCGGCCTGCAGGAGGCGCCGTAGACATGCGAACAATCAACTCGGGTGCGGCGTTGTGTAGCTGTACCGGTTTTTCGGATTGTTTTTCGCGTGCGCTGATGGCCTGGAGCGTCCACTCGGACGCGAGCAGACCCATCTCTTTCAGTGGCTGGTGAACGGTGGTGATCCCGGGAGTGGAAACGGCCGCCGGTAGGACATCGTCGAATCCTACGACGGAGCAGTCTTCGGGGACCTTGAGGCCTGCCGCGTGCAGCCCGCGTACTACTCCGAGTGCTGTGAGGTCGTCGAAGGCCAGCACGGCGGTGAAGGGGCGCCTGGAGGCAATTAGTTCTGCCGCGAAATGAAGACCGCCTTCGAAGCCGGAAGTGGCGTCGGTGATGTTGGGAAGCTGGTAGACGAGTTTCGAATCGATTTTGACGCCGGCCTGCGCGGCTGCACGTTTTACGCCTGCCCAGCGCAGTTCCGTGTCGAAGAGCTCCTGGGGGCCGCGCACGATGGCGATTTGCCGATGGCCGAGCTCGATGAGATGACGCATCGCGAGCGCGCCGCCCGCTTCGTTGTCCACGAGCAGGGAACTGACATTTCGATTGGTGAGATCGCGGCCGACAATGACGATGGGTACCTGATTTTTTTCGACGTCGTCAAGGAGGTTGGTCTCCTGAAAGATCCAGCTTGCGATGACGATGACGCCTTCAGCGCGGCGCTCCAGGATCATGCGCAGGTAGTTGTCGAAGAGTTTGCGCTGCGTCTGCGCATCGACAAGAAGCGGCATGTAGCTGGCGGGATGGAGGCCCGCCTGGATTCCGTGGACGATGGGAATACAGAAGGGGTCGGAGAGGTCGTAAGCGAGAACAGCGATGGTCTGGCTGCGGCGGCGGCGCAGGGATCGCGCATAGGCGTCGGGATGATAGCCGAGGTGAAGCGCCATTTTGCGAATCTGCTCGCGGGTAGAGGCGGCGACATTCTGCGACAGCGGGGCCTCGCTGAGCACGATGGAAACAGTGGAAACGGAATACCCGCAGGCCTTCGCGATATCGAGCAACGTGACGTGGCCAGACTTGCGTTGCACCATTGCTGCCTCCAGATATGCGGTCGTGGGCGGGAATTCAGCGCCTATTCTTCCACAGAGAGCGATTGAGCAAATCAATTTACTGCTGAATGACTGGCAGGCGGAAACGGACTGATCACTTTCCGCTTGACAGTCGGAAGGAACAATCTTACATTCACTTGTCAAGAGATTCAAACGTTTGAATAAGGACGTTTGAGCCCCGGGAGTTGACTATGACTTACCCGCGCGCGCGATCGAGGTTTGCGCTGTCGATCGCTCTTGCTGTCTTTGCTCTCACCGCACTTACTCCCCTTGCTTTTGCCCAGGCGGGCAGAGGATCGATCAGCGGACTTGTGTCCGACCAGTCCGGCGCCATCATTCCAGGGGCGCGGGTAGTTGCGGATAGCCAGGCTACGGGGCTGAAACTCACGACCGTGTCGACCGATGCGGGCTTGTATAGCTTTGTTTCGCTGGCTCCGGGTGTGTACCGGGTGACGGCGACGGCGAAGGGCTTTGACACGCTTGTCGCAAACAACATCAGGGTCTCAGTGGACCAGGCGACGAACGTGGATCTCTCGCTGAGAATCGGAAGTGTGAGCGAAGTGGTTTCAGTGAACGAATCAACTTCGCTGGTGGAGGCGACCAATTCGACCGTCGGACAACTGATTGGCGCGGACACCATCGACCGGGTTCCGCTGCTGACGCGCAACGTTTTTGATCTGGTTCAGCTGAGCGCAGGCGTGACGCCGGCAAATGGCACCCCGAACTCGTCGACCTCGCAGCAGATTTCGAGCATCACAAGTGGCCGGCCGGGGGTGGATGTATCTTCGTACACCATCAATGGCGCGATCATCGGTTCTGTTTACTACATGGTGGATGGCAGCCCACTTGGCATTGCGGAGAACAATGCCGGCGCGATCATTCCTGCGCTGGAAGTTCCTGAAGATGGCGTGGAGGAGACGCGCGTAGAAACGCAGAATACGCCGGCCTCGTACCAGAGTGGCGGCGCGGGCGTGATCAGCCTTGTGACGAAATCGGGCACCAACACATTTCATGGAGATGCGTTTGGAGTGTTCCGTCCGAATATTCTGGCCGCGAATGAATACTTCAATAAACGGAGCGGCTTCGGCACGCCGGACTATCACCGCTATCAGGAGGGCGGTGCGATCGGCGGTCCGATAATTAAGGACAAGCTCTTCTTCTTTGGTGATTACGAGGACACCCAGCAGCAGCAATTTGATGGATCGAACTGGTTCACGGTGCCGACCACGGCGGAACGTACCGGCGATTTCTCGGCTGACTCTTTCACCATCTACGATCCTCTTGTGCCCGAGGTTCAAGATGAGGATGGCAATTGGGTACGGCAGCCGTTCGCGAACAACACCATCACGAATCCGAATCCGATCGCGGTCGAGATGCTGTCGCATTTTCCCAAGTGCAACTGGAATCCGGATACGAATGAGGCCAGCGATTCCTGCGACTCTTTGACCGACGGTGCGACAAGGAATCTGTTTATCCCCGGACTTGACCCGCTGAAGGCACACAAGTTTGATGTGCGCATCGACTGGGTGCAGAGCGAGAAGCAGCGAATTTATGGGCGTTTCTCATATGACAAGCTGTTTTTTTCGCTGGTGAATGCGTTCAACAGCATGTGGGATCCCTACTATGCGCAGAATGCAACCAATGGAAGAAACTTGATTCTTGCTGACGACCTTACGTTGAGTCCCACGACGGTTCTGCAACTGCGCTACTCGTTCACGCGCCACTACGAGAACCAGGGAGGCGACCCGCGGCAGAACGGGTTCGACATTACGACGCTTGGATTCCCGGCGTCGCTGGCGGCTGAGCAGGTCTACAAGACTTTGCCTTTGGCGGATTTCTGGGATGTGGGCGGAGGTATCGGCGGCACGTCAAACTGGAACACGTTTGTGTATGCGAGCGAGAATAGCGATGCCAATGTTTCTCTAACAAAGACGCTGGGGAAGCATGAACTGAGCGCCGGGTTCGAAAACATGAAGCGCTTTCTGAATGTCGGGCAGCCGCCCGCCTCATCGGGTTGGTACAGCTTCGATACATCCGCGACCGATAAATCGATCGATTCTGGCGAGGACGGCAGTGATTTTGCGTCATTCCTGATCGGGATGGGTTCAGTACCCGGCGCGGAGAGCTACAACTTCACCAAGGACCTATTTGTCGCCGAGACGAATCCTTACTACGCCGCTTTTGTCGAGGACACCTTCCACCCGAACAGATCCCTAACTCTGACGGCGGGATTGCGGTGGGACATTTTCGGCGGAAAGACGGAGCGGCACAACCGGCTCGAGTATTTCGATCCTTCCGCTTCCAACACGGTTGAAGGGGTGCAATACACCGGCGCTGAGGTCTACGTAGGCAAGAACAGTCGTTCGCCATTTGACGCAAACCTCAAAGACTTCGGTCCGAGGATAGGATTTGCATGGCAGGTAGTGCCGAAGATGGTTGTGCGCGGCGGCGCTGGGTTCTATTACGGCCCCAGTCCGCACATGGTAGGAGGCGCTTCGCAGAATAGTGACGGATTTGCATCGGTCACGAATTGGGACGCTACGTGCTTCACGGCCGGGGGCAACACCACATACAACGGAACTTCTCTTTGCGCGGACGCTGCGCCCGGGAGTCCAGCGCCAAGCACAACGGGAATCTACTCGCTGAGCAATCCGTTCCCGAATGGAGTTGTGGGGCTTATCGACTCACCGAGCGGATTGGCTAACAACCTGGGCTCGACGTTGTACACGATGCTTCGCACGCAGCGAACGCCCACTACGTACAACTTCAACTTCGGATTTGAGTATGAATTTCCGCACCAGGTGATCTTCAGCGCAGCTTATGTTGGCAGCCGCGGTCTATTCCTGCCTCTGGGTTCGCTCGATCTGAACCAGCTTGATCTCAATACGATTGCCAGCCACGCGGCCGCACTTTGCGTGGACAACTCCGATCCTGCGTGCGAAATGGTGCCGAACCAGTGGGCTTCGATCCTGCCGTCTACGAACTCGAACAGCGGCGCCGATGAGGTGCCGCTCTGGGTGTCTTTGCAGAAGTACCCGCAGTTCGGCAACGGCAGCTATGGCGCCGGCAACGGCGTGAATGTCGCCGGCTATCCAGGTGGCGACTCAGACTACAGCTCTTTGCAAACGAAGCTGCAGAAGAGGCTCACGCACCACTTCACCTCGCTGGCAACGTTCACCTGGGCGAAGCTGATGACCGACGACGGCCAGCCGCCGCTGGCATTTGTCGGATCGCATGGGGGAGGCGTGCAAAACGCGCGCAACCTAAGCCTGGAGCATTCCGTAAGCCCGCAGGATGTGAAGTATCAGTTCACCGGACAAGCTTCATACGATCTGCCGATCGGGCCGGGCCGCGCGATCAACATGAATGGCGTGGGCAATGCCATTCTTGGCGGATGGACGATGAATGGAATCGTGTATCTGAGCACAGGCGTTCCAATTCCTTCGCCTGGATCGGGAGTGGAGCCCTCGTATTTCAATCAGCGTGCGGATCTGACGTGCGACCCCAGCAAGGGTGCGCTGCATACGGCAGATGAGTGGTTCAAGATGGACTGCTTCTCGATTCCTGCCAGCCCGTTTGTGGCGGGCACTGCTCCCGCTTATCTCGATCACGTTCGAACTGCGGGTGCAAGAGACGTGGACTTGTCGCTCTACAAACACTTCACGTTTGGAAGAGAGAAGGATCTGCGATTTGAGATCTCTTCGTATAACGTGGGGAACTATGCACAGCTTGGCATGCCAAATGTCCCGAGCCTGACGATACCCACGGATTGGGGCCTGATCGGGAATACGGTGAACAGCCCAAGGCAATTCCAGTTTGGGGGCCGATTTACGTTCTGAGAATCGGTGTTGAAATCGAAGGGAGCCAATTGCCGCGAGGTGATTGGCTCTGTCCTTTTCTACGGTCATCGCCCCGTGTAGATCTGCAGGGGAGCCCAGTAGAAGGGCTTGCTGAATTCCTTGTGGGAGCGCATCATCGCGAGCTTCGCATGGCGGAGAGCCGAGCTGGGCGGCATTCCCTGTCCGATGTCTTGATAGAGATCGCCCATCAGCTGCGGTGTGGATTCATCGCTGACCTCCCAGAGGGCACCGATGACATTGTGCGCACCCGCACGGAGGAACGCCCACGCGAGGCCAATCGATCCTTCGCCGGCATATACGCGGGTCCCGCTGCCGTAGCATGCTGAAACCGTGACGAGATCTGCATGAATCGGGTGCTGGATGATGTCGCGGGCGTGCAGCTTGAAGGAGTCTTCAGCAGAGGACGCGCGCGAAAGGATGATAGCGGAATCGAGAGGATCAGTGCGGCTGGCAATGCCGTGAGCGACGAAGTGAATGTAGGCGAACTGCTGGGGATTGGCGTCGAGGTAGGATGCGGGCGTGGCGCGTTCGCGGGAGAAGAGGGTTGCATTGCGAGAGTCGAAATGCTGCGCGATCTGCGTGATCTCCGCGGAGGCCATGGGAAGATTCGGATAGTCGGGATTGGGCGAGATGGCATCTCCAATGAGGAGAAGTTTGCGTTGGGCGGGAGCGGAGGTATGCGCATAGGCAAGCATCTGCAGCGACGGAGCAGAAGATATGGTCGCGTCTTCGATGAAGTAGTGCGGGTGCGGCGCAGGGACGATCAGAGTTTCAAAATTGAGCTGGCTGAGGGCGCCGTCGCCGAGAATGATGACATTTGGATTTGAACCAAGCGATGCGGCTGCGGGCGCGATCAACTTTGCGTACAGGTCGCGACCCTCGTAATCGGAGTTCTCCAGAGGGTTGCCGAAGCCGAGTAGTTTTTTGCGGTAGCGATCTGCGGACTCCTTGATTTCTTTGTCGGGAGGAAGCGTGTAGAGCGAAGTGCTTTTTGGGCCGATTGCCCACAGGTAGGATTGCTTTGTTCCGAGCCAGTAGAAGAGGAGCGTGCTGCTGGTTTTGCGGGCAATGTCGGTTGGGTGAAGCGCAGGGGTACCGATAGCAGATTTGTGAGAGACGCCCAGTCCCTGAGACAACGTTCGTGCACGGCTCTGATCTGCGATGGCCAAGGCTTCGTCGGGTCTGTGCCGGCTTATTAGAAAGCGGATGTAGTCGTCGTAGATGCCAGTGGCGTTTGCGCTGAAGGGTAGTTTTGAGGTCTCAGTTCTGAGCTGATCACGGGCCGACTCGAATGTGGTAAGTGCAGTCTGGTACATGCGATCAGTCGAAGAGATGTCGCCGCGCCGCTCGTATAGGAGAGCAAGCTTACGCTCTGCGTCGAGCTTCATTGATGTTTCTGCGACTGGGTCATGTTCTACCGCACGAAAGATGTCCTCCGCTTGTGTGTCTTGATTTTGCCCTGCAGCGACTGAGCCCCGGGCTAGCATCACATCGAGCTGATCTAGGCGGTTGTCGTTGGACTGGATGAGAGGGGATACCTGCTCGATGTACTTTGCTGCCTGTCCGAAGTCGCCCTTGGCTATGGAGATGTGTGCGAGGTCTTCGAGGGCGTCGATAATGTCCGCTTTGCTGTCGATCTCTCTTGCCCGCTGAAGATACTTGATGTCGGATTTCAGCGCGAGGTCCAGGTCCCCGGTGCTCAGGTAGACATATGCTGTGTCGGCGAACCATTCGATTTCTTCAGCGGAATTTCCGATTCGGTTGGCTGCCTTCTCCGCCTGGTCAAAAAGCTGGAGAGCTCTTTCAGTATCGCCGAGCTTGAAGTAGGCCCAGCCGAGATTGCCGAGTGCATTCTGCGCGAGGTCCTGGGACCCCAAATCAGCTGCCATTACCCAGGCGGAGTTTGACCAATCCACGGCTTCGTCGAAGTTATCACTTTGAACGGAAGCCACTCCGAGATTCAAGAATGCGGTGGCTTCAGCAAAACGATCGTTGTGCCGGCGCGCATAGGCGAGGCTGTTGAGTAGTTCTTTTCGTGCTGCAGCGATATCTCCATGAGCAATGAGCATTGTTCCGCGAGCGCGAAGCAGGCTCCCACAGGAAGGGGTATCACTCTTCTCGCAAAGGCGTGCGGCGTCTGAGAACCTGTCAGTTGCCTTCGCAGACTGTTGAAGATGGTCCAGGGCGACGCCTTCCAGTACCAGTTCTCTAACTTTCTCTTCATTGTCTGCGGATGAGTGAGGCCAATTTGACAAGGCGTTGAGCGCATCCCCGTGCAGGCCACGCCACTCCATTGCCTCCGCTTCGAGCAACAGGAACTTATCAGCAAGAACTGGATCGAAGCGCACCGATCGACGGTATTCCCGATCGGCTTCCAGTTGGCATGTCTCGAGATATCCATGTACGAAGAGCTGATGGGTGCGCTGATATTGTGCGAGAGTGCTGCCCGGCCGAACGCCCTGGACTGAAACGAGGGGCAAAAGAAGAAGCGCCCACATCCAGCGGAATGGGCGCTTCGGAGCTTCGAGATCGGCTCGAGGAGGAGTCGAAATTGGAGACTGTGTACGAGCCGCCTCCGCGCTGGAGACAGCAGCGTATGCCAGAGTCAGGGTCTGGTGTGGCCATTGGTGATCAAGTCGCCACCAGTTCCTGATCCGCTGATGACGCAGCCCATCTTCAGCTCGAGCATCCTGAGATGGATGGTCGTGACTTTTGGGAGGCCGTCCTCGTACTTGTGACTCACGTTGAGAGTTCCGAGATAGACCTTGCCAAAGTCGGGTATGTCGAGCACGTGCCCATAGATCTGCCCAGGAAAGGAACCCGAAACCTTGCTGACCAACGAGCACTCAATCGACTCCCCATTTGTGGACGGAACTTGATTGTAACGCGCGCCAATCTCCCCGGGAAGGTCCTTACAGCCCTGGATACGTTGATACTGGCTGGTCGCTTTTCCGATGAAATGGGGGTGGGTGGTATAGGGAGCGTCGCCTTCAGGTTTTTCGCCGAGGATGTTGTTGTCTATCTCGACGGTGATGGGGTTTCCGACGATGCGGAGATTTTCAAAGCGGGTGCCGAGGAAGGTGACTCTGGGGACGTAGCCTTCCAGCGGATGATCGGTGGAGATCTGGGCGACGAGCCGATCTACAGTCACGATCTCCATGATATTCAGACCTTCAATCACCGCCGTGGCGAGGGTAGTCCAACCATGATCATGCTTGTCAGAGCGATTGCCTGCAACGTGGGTGTGGGCAGATTTGAAGGAGATGGCTCCGCCGAGGCGGATGTTCTGGGAGTGCTGAGTAACGTAGCCGCCCTGCTCGTTCAGCTTTGAGTAGGTGTGAGAGCCGATGTTCTGGGCGAAGGGCAATTTTAGATTGCCTTCGAAGATGGCGGCTTCAGCGTGATAGTCGTGATATCTTTCCGTCTTATCGGGCATGTGGGAAATTCACTTTCTCGAGACAGGGTCTGCGATCTCAGTTCCCGAATTGTACATCCAGAATGCGCCGGTCGATCTCAACCCGCTCACTCTGCGGAGTCACGCCGGAGATGGCGAGTGTGTACGAACCCGACTGCAACCCTGAACCCGGAATCACAAGCGACACAATGCTATCGTCTCCGGTGGAGCGGCTTACGGCGTGTTTCCAGAACTGCTTGCCGTTTGAGTCGTACAGTTCGAAGACGTAGGATGCATACGTCGTCGACTGAGGCAGATCAAGCGAAAGCGACAGGCCCTCAGCGCGATCGGCCTGCACGGAAGTGTGTGCGGCGCCGCGTACTCCGGTGTGAATGAGATTGGAGTAGAGAACGTGGGGTTCTGTAGCCGACTTGCGCAGGGAGGGGATTGTCGAGATGTTCTGGAACGCGATGACTGCGAGCATCACGGCGAATGCGGGCATGGCAAAGGCCGGCTGCCAGAGGAACGACCATCCCTTCTTCTTCGGCTGGGACTTCGCGGGTGCGGGTCTTGCAGGAACTGGAGGCGAGACCTGCGGTTCCATTTGAATCAACTGGGTTTTGGCCTCAGTGATAAATGCCGCTCCGGCCCGGAGATCGAGGGCACAATCCTGACAACCGAACATATGGAGCTCGAATGCGTCTTTCTCTTCCGGCGAGAGCTCGTCGAGAAGGTAACGTTCCGCTGCCATCATTTGTAGTGCTTCTCCGTGATCCATTGTGTTTTCCTGGCTGATTCCATCGATAGATGGTGATGCAGCTCTCATACCCGTTTCATCTTTTTTGCTAGAAAACTTGTCCACCGATTTTCTTAAGGTACTCGGCCTTGAAATCCTGTTTTGCGCGGTGCAGAAGAACCCTGAGGTATTCGCGATCGACGCCGAATTCGCGGCAGATTTCCTCCCTGTCCCGTTCGTCGAAGAAGACGGCTTTCAGCAGGGAACGGTCGCGAAGGGGCAAGCCCAGCAGGATCTGGCTTACCTTGACCTTGATCTGGCTTGCAACGGCCATGCTATGAGCGTCGGCGGCTTTTGATGGAAGTTCCTGAGCGTTTTCGTCATCGAGTGACTGGCTGCGCGAAGAGGCGCGATAGTGCTCGAATAGGACGTTGTTGCAGACGGTGTTGACGAAGGCGCCGAGGCTCTCAGGCTGGCGGAGCGCGCCGGGTTTTCTGATTCCGGCGAAGACACGTGCAAACGTTTCCTGGCGCACGTCCTCAATCGCCTGGGGGGACTGTAGCCGCGAGCGAAGCTTCAAATGGAGCAATTCGGTGAAGTAGCCAACGAAATGATCCTGAGTGCGGTGGTCCCCTGCGCGGAGATTATCGATATAGTCCGCATCGAACGCGTGAAACTGCAAGGCATTCCCCGAGAAGCCAACAGGACGTAAGTATAACATCCCAAAAGGTTGCCGAGGGTTACGGGGTTCGCGGTTACGACATTTTTCTGGACGCGAGCGCATTTCGCGAGTCGCGGCTGCGGGGGACGGCTTAAGCATGGGGGACTTGACCAGACCTTCCTCTCCAGGCGGCAGGCCGCCTCGGGGAAAGCGGCTGCCACTGGAGAAGCTGGCCGATCTGGCTCCTTGCCAGGACCAGATCGACAAGTTGAAGAGAACCAAGACTCAAAAAAGTACAGCAATTACGCGGGAAGTTCCGAGTTGCGGGCTAGTGCCCACATGCCAGGTAATCCTCCGCGTGGACGTGAGTATTGGAAGTGAGGCCGGCTGGCGGGGGTGCGTCAACCGGCCTCGAGTCGGACAAATCAGAGGAACGTCCCACACGGACCTCTGAATCACTTTCGCCTGCGAATTGGACCCAGGATCCGGGTTGCAAACGATCGGTCCGACAAGCCTCTGGTCTTACGGGTTGAATTTGAGTGTCAAGGACATTCCCCCAAAGCGGAGCCCAGTCAGGGGCGTCTGGAGGTGGAGGTGCATTCCAGGAAAGAATTGCGCGAACCAGCGGCGGGTGAATGGCGGCTTGCAGGCGTTCGCCAAGTTCGACTTTCTTTGTGACAAGGCGGATGTGGAGCCGTGAGCCGGGGTCGTCGGAGACGGTGAAGGCGGTCAGTCCCTCGTTGTGCCAGGTCACACCGCGGTCGAAGGAGAGATAGAACCGGACATATTGGCGGGTACTCGTACTGCACATATCGAGCGAGTAGCCCCAATCGCGTTTGAGCTCGATTGAAGCGTACAACTGATCCAGCAGCGGGATGTAGCTGACGCAACCCAGGCGTTCGAAGGTAGTGTCTCCGGTCATATTGAGCACGACCTTGATCGATTTTTCAGGCAGGCTGCCGAAGTAGTTGGGGTTTGCCAGCATGAGCCTTCGCAGGTTCTGGCTTGCCAGTTCGGGCTGAAGTGTTGCCAAGTAAATCAGCTCCAGAGCCGGCTGCAGCGCTTTGGGAGAGGTCGTGCCATGGGGGGAGGGCATATCCATTCCTCAAGGTGCAAGGGAAGAGGGCCAAGTGTTGCCTGGCGCGTTACGATGCGATTCTCAACAGCGCAGAAGCGTCGAGAATAGGAGCGGCCATTCGGGCACTCCCGGACGGTTGGGATCTTGCTCTCGAAAGGATGGTGCAGGCTGCAAGGAGACCGTTACAGATTGAGGAGAGAAATTTTCCAGGGGCAGGGAGAGTTTGCGGGCTACAAAAAGGAAGGCGGCGGGCCTTTGGAAGCCCGCCGCCAGAGTTTGAGTTCGACTAGAAGTTGAAGTTCAGCTGCAGGTCGAGGCTTCGGTTTGAGGCCGGGGAGGAGAAGAACCCACCAGCCAGCGAGTTGGATTTGCCAAATAAGGGCGACTGGAGCACGCCTACGGGCTGAGCAAGGTTGACGTTGTTGAAGATGTTGCGGGCCATGGCTGCAAAAGTGAGCGAGTATTTGCGCGAAGGTGCCTGGTCCATGCGAGGAGGTCCGCCGCTGCCGCTAAGGCCGCGCGGGCCCAGTCCGCCACCGGGAGGTCCGCCACCGCCAGGACCACCTCCTGGAGGAGGTCCGCCGCCCCCGGGACCGCCGAAACCGCCGTTCATTCTTGATCCGCCTTCGACCTTTGGGCCGATCCCGAAGGATTTGCTGATGCGGGCGTTCATGCTGAACTGTCCCGGGCCAGTTCCGAAGTTATAGGGAATGCGCGTGGCATCGGCTGCCGGGTTCAGGTCGAACGATCCGTAGCCGGTCTGCAGCACATCGGTACTGGCGGAGGTTGCGAATGCCGGCCGGTCGTTGAACTGATTGTCGCCGTTCAGATCCTGACCGGTGACGATGTTGAATGGGGAGCCGGAATTCGTAACAAGCATGGGGCTGAATGAAAATCCGTATGGACCCTGCAGGTTGCCCCCCAGCAGGAAGCGATTGCGGACGTCAAAGTTGGCTCGTCCGTAGTCTGCGCCCGGGTTGAACTGATTTGACGGGAAGTAGTTCGCGCCGGAGGTGTCTGCCTTTGCCAGCCCAAGCATGTAGAAGCCGAAGAGAGTGACTCGTTTCGCACGGACCGAATAGTTCACCATCAGCTGATTTTGGTTGTATACGCCGCCAGACTGGAACTGGTAGATGTTTTCGTTTACGCCGTTGGGACGCACTCCGGTGCCGGTTGCGGCATTGTAGGTTCCGGGGAGAAATGCATTCACGTTGTCTGTGAGGAACTGGTGAAGACCTCGTGAATTGATGTAGGTGAAGGAAGTGGTGGCGATTTTGCCCCACTGATGTTCGACGCCGATGGCTGCCTGCATATTCAGCCCGGAGCGTAGATTCGGTGCGAGCTGATAGATGGTGGGAGCCACAGTGCTGAGCGACGCGAGATCGCCTGCGGATGGCGCGTTCTGGTAGAAGCTCGGGTTCTTGACTACGTATTGCTGCTGGTTGATTCCGTTCTGGCGCGTTGCGTCAAGCACGTAGGGAGATGTGAATCGGTCGAAAAACCAGCCGTATCCTGCGCGGATGACTGTTTTCGCGGGGCCGGAGCCGCGCTTGGGAGCCCAGGCCAGGCCGACGCGCGGAGCCCAGTCGTTGTGGTCGCCAATCGCATTTTGCGTTTCGTAACGAAGGCCGTAGCTCAGTGTCAGGTTGGGATGAAGCTTGTAGTCATCCTGGAAGAAGAGGCCAGCGTCGAAGACGGAGACGGAAGTGTTGGCGTTTCCAACGGTGACATCGTATTCAGACGGGGTGTTCGCAGCGTAGTTGGCGAGAGAGGAATAGATGTAGTTTCCATTGAAGCCGGAGGTGGTGGAGTTGGCGTCGCGGGTGAGGCGATAGCGTCCTCCGAATTCGATGGCATGCGCTCCTTTGGCTACGGTTGTGTAATTCTCCAGTTCGAAGCGGTCCTGGTTATCGCGGACTACGCCAGCGTTGGTGCCCCCGCCGGTGAATGCCCCGGAGACCGTAATTGTTGGGTCGGTGCTGCGAGGCGTCTGGTTATCGTGCGCGCGGATGTACTGGAAGCGTGTCTCATTTACGGCATTGGGGCTGAGCACCTGGGTGTCGCTGATCTGCAGGCTGTTCTCGTAATTGGAGACGTCGTAGGCCTGGGACTGAAGCGCGAACAGGGAGGCTCCGCTGTTGGTCTGCTTCTGCCGGTCGAACATGTAGCGCACGGTAAGCGTGTTTTTGTCGCTGAGCTGGAAGTCGAAGCGCGGGCTGATGTCGAGGCGCGATTGCGGGTTTGCGACGGCAGCGCTGTAGTTGGTGACGTTGGAATTTGCATCGAGTATTTCGGCGTTAATGATGGAGTTGGACGCATTGTTGCGGTTGAAGACGCTGCCGAACCAGGAAGCCTTCTTGCCGAGCGCGCCTCCGATGCTGCCATTCATAAAGGTGGTGTAGTAGGACGGTTCCTCACTGACGAAAGGATTCAGCGAGTTGAAGGCCGAATCGTTGCCCATGATCATCATGTTGCCGTGCAGCTTGTCAGTGCCGGGCTTGGTAAGGATCTCGATGCGACCGTAGCCCAGCTTGTCGTACTGAGCGGAGAACGGATTCTGATTGATGCGGATTTCACGGATCGAGGACTTAGGAGGAAGCTGGCCGCCAGTGAAGCCATCAATATAGATCTGCGCGCCGTTAGGGCCGGCGGCGGGGCCGGCAAGGGCCGTCAATTCGCTCTGAAGCTCATCGGGGTCGTCGGAGAGGGCATCGAGGTCCTTGCCCTTGATGACCGTTGCGCTGGCATTGTTGTCGGCACTGGTGCTGACGCCGACCGCATCTTCTTTCACTTCGATCTGCTGCTGTTCGACGGGCAGCTCCATCTTGACCGATTGCTGGGCGAGCTTGCCTGCTTCGACTTCGAAGGCGTCGAGTGTCGCGGTGGCGAATCCCTTCGCCTCGATCACAAGTGTGTAGGCGCCGGGTTTGACAGCAGCGAAGTGAAACGCGCCATCGCGGCCGCTGCTTGTGGTAGTGGTAGCTCCATCGCTGGAAGCGAGAACCACGTTGGCGGAGGCGATGACTGCGCCAGTCGGGTCAGTGACGACGCCACGAATTTCGCCGGTCGAAGACTGGGCGATCGCCATAGCTGCGGTAAGAACAAAAGCTGCGACACAGGCAAGGGAAAGAGCGATTCGCTTGAGCATGATGGTTCACTCCAAATGGGCTGATACCAGAACAACTCAAGCTGCATATCGGCGCCGTCACGATGCGTAAAGCGCTGTAAAGATTTGTAACGAGCGCGTGACGATTTGTTACATTTCTCGTGTGTTTCGAAGCCGGTATCGGCGTAGCCTGTTGAGCAGGATAGGGTTTCAGTGGAAGACATACTTCTTATCGACGACGATGTAGAACTCTGCTCGATGCTGACCGAGTACCTGGGGAAGAACGGCTTTCGGGTGAAGACTGCGCATCGCGGCGACCTGGGATTGAGAGCAGCGCAGCAGCGGCCGTGGGCGATGATCCTGCTGGACGTGATGCTGCCGGGCATGGACGGCTTTGAAGTGCTGAAGCGAATTCGGGCGGAGTCGTCGATCAGCGTGCTTTTGCTAACGGCACGCGGAGAAGATGTAGATCGCATCGTCGGGCTGGAAATCGGAGCAGATGATTACCTGCCGAAGCCTTTCAACCCGCGCGAGCTACTGGCTCGAATGCGTGCGGTTCTTCGTCGCAAAACTCCGACGACTGTGACGGCCCAGGCAGTGCTTCGCGTCGGCGATCTCGAACTGGACACTCCGGCACGCAGAGTGCTGCGCGCTGGTTTGCGAGTCGATCTTACAGATGTGGAGTTCAGCCTGCTAGAGGCACTGATGCATTCGCCAGGGAAGGTTGTGAACCGAGAAGATCTGTCGCAGGCGGTTCTGGGACGCCAATTTGATCCATTCGATCGCAGTCTCGACATGCATGTGAGCCGTCTCCGCCGCAAACTGAGCAATTCCGGTGCGGACGAGAACCTGGTGAAGACGATTCGCGGAGTCGGCTACCAGCTCGTTCTTGATCGCGATGCAGTTGAGACGGGGGACTGACGCATGCACAGCCTGTTCTTCAAGATTTTCATCATCTTCTGGATTGCGCAGACACTGATCTTCTTGATCTCGACGGCGTTGATTTTGGCGCGCCGGTTTCCAAGGCCGGCTTCTATGCTGGATCCGGCGTT
>Ga0157374_10001363_pt1 | contig 20795 bp, 20 predicted proteins | sample M25metaG_FD_115308 | JGI IMG/M metagenome (GOLD analysis project Ga0157374, IMG submission 115308) | Miscanthus rhizosphere microbial communities from Kellogg Biological Station, Michigan, USA - M2-5 metaG | ecosystem: Host-associated > Plants > Roots > Rhizosphere > Soil | place: USA: Michigan... | reverse complement strand
CGACGAGAACGACGACCGCCAGCAGCGTCACCGCCAGCACGGCTGCGATCGACCAAAGCGTTCCCATCGTGCCGTTCACCTCAGAGCGCGCGGAAGCCCCGGCGCCTGATGCCGGGCGAAGTCTTGGATGTTAGCGGCGACTTTGCCGCCGCGGCATCCCTCTTTCGACTGCGGCCGGCGCGGGCGTGCGGAACCCGACGAGCGGCTAGTCGCGCGTCGCCTGGTCGTGCTCGACGAGGACCGGTTCGGTCGACTCGTCCGCCGGCTCGCTCGCGAGGTCGGTCGCGCCCGTGGCGGCGCCCGATGCAGCCGCGGAGGCAGCGGGGCTGGGCTCGGGCCGCAACGCGCGCTGCTTCCACTGGTAGTCGAGCTCGGCGGCGCGTTCGCCGATCACCTCGTCGAGATGCGACGCGAACGAGTCCGGCGACAGCTTGAGCCATGCCTCGGATTCCGATCCGGCGCGCTCGACGATCGCACCGGCGCCCTTGGCGATCCTGAGCATGGCCGTGTTCTCGCTGAGGGCATGGATGAAGATCGTCTGCACCCCGCGGTTGCGGGCGTGCAGCATCGCGTGCTCGAACAGGCGACGCCCGAAGCCCCGTCCGCGCGCCTTGGGCAGCACCGAGACGCCGAACTCGGACGCCGCCTCGCGTCGGCGTGACGGGTCCGCGTCGCGGTGCGCGAGATGCGCGAGGGCGATCAGCTCGAGACGGCGGTTGAAGATGCCGAACACTTCGTCCTGCTCGAAGTCGATCATGTCGACGTAGCGGTGGATCTGGGCGTCGTTGGCGGCGTACCCGAAGCGGAGGTAGCGCGAGCGCTCGTCGAGCGCGCTGAGGTGCGTCGAGATGCGGTCGCGATGACGCGGGCCGAGCGAGCGGATCGGTACCCACGACCACCTGGCGGCGCCCGTCGAGCCGGGGTCGCGGCCGGCGGGCGCGGCGTCGGCCGGCTGCGCGGCATGGGAGATCGGAAGGGTGTTCATGGCAAGCCTAGGGTTTACCCCAGTCTAGAGCCGATCGCTAGGGAACGCTCCCCAGTGACCGGCCGAGGCGTCGCGACCAGCCGCCGATGGCTGCTACAATCGAAGGCTTTTCGCTTTCAGCCTCGGCGAGAGTGCCGCGAGCAGCGGCAGGATCGAGCGACCGCGAGCGCCCACCAGACGAAGTGTGGCCGAGCACCGTCGCCACAAGAGGCCGGACAACTACCGACGGAACCCATGAAAACCTTCAGCGCAAAAGCCGCCGAAGTGACGCATGAGTGGTTTGTGATCGACGCGACCGACAAGGTCCTGGGCAGGGTGGCCAGTGAAGTCGCCCTTCGCCTGCGCGGCAAGCACAAAGCCATCTACACGCCTCACGTCGACACCGGCGACTTCATCGTCGTCGTCAATGCCGAAAAGCTTCGCGTCACCGGCAACAAGGCCGAGGACAAGATCTACTACCGCCACTCGGGCTTCCCGGGCGGCATCCGCGGCATCCGCTTCAAGGACCTGCAGGCGCGCCATCCCGGTCGCGCCCTCGAGAAGGCCGTCAAAGGGATGCTCCCAAAGGGGCCGCTCGGCTACGCGATGATCAAGAAGCTGAAGGTGTATGCGGGCGACTCGCATCCGCACACCGCACAGCAGCCCAAGAAACTCGACATTCTTCAGGACGCGCGATGATCGGAAACTGGAACTACGGCACCGGCCGTCGCAAGTCGTCGGTCGCCCGCGTCTTCATGAAGAAGGGCAACGGCCAGATCCTCGTCAACGGCCGTCCGGTCGAGCAGTACTTCGGCCGGCAGACCTCCATCATGGTCGTTCGCCAGCCGCTCGTGCTGACCGCCAACGACCAGGCGTTCGACATCCGCGTCAACGTCCACGGCGGCGGCGAGACGGGCCAGGCGGGCGCTGTCCGCCACGGCATCACGCGTGCGCTGATCGACTACGACGCGGCGCTGAAGGGCGACCTCAGCCGCGCCGGATTCGTGACCCGCGACGCGCGCGAGGTCGAGCGCAAGAAGGTTGGCCTGCACGGCGCGCGCCGCCGCAAGCAGTTCAGCAAGCGCTGATCTCGAGGCCCCACCGAGGCATCTTGTCGGCTGCCGTCGGGTCTTGCCTTTTGGCGGCCGGACCGCACGTACCGCTTGTCCCCGCGACAGCGCGGGGACGACCCTTGGCCGATAATTCGGCAGGTCCCTCTTTCAGGAGCGTCGCATGAGCGCAGTCGTCGATCCAGTCGTTTCGTCGCCCGAGGGCGATGCGCCGCCGCCGCCGCTGGTCTTCACCGACAGCGCCGCGAACAAGGTCAAGCAGCTCGTCGACGAGGAAGGCAATCCCGACCTCAAGCTGCGCGTCTTCGTGCAGGGTGGCGGCTGCTCCGGGTTCCAGTACGGCTTCACCTTCGACGAGATCGTCAACGACGACGACACGTCGATGGAGAAGAACGGCGTCACGCTGCTGATCGACGCGATGAGCCTGCAGTATCTGGCCGGTGCCGAGATCGACTACAAGGACGATCTCCAGGGCGCGCAGTTCGTCATCAAGAACCCGAACGCGACGACGACGTGCGGCTGCGGCTCGAGCTTCTCGGCCTGACCGGTTCGCACGTCTCTCCCGAAACAAGCCGCCGCGAGGCGGCTTTTTCATTCGCCGCGCGACGGCGTCGCTCAGCGCGCCGGATAGAGCGCGCCGAGGATGCGCGGACCCTCCGCGCCGGTCGCCGCCGGCACGTTGCCGGCGAGGCGATGCACGAACGCGCGCGCCAGCCAGGCGAACGCCGCTGCCTCCACCTGGTCGGCAGGAAGCCCGCGGTCATCGCTGGCGACGACGCGCGCCGGAACGAGCGCAGCGGTCAGTCGCGCCATCAGGTCGGCGTTGCGTGCACCGCCGCCGCACACGATGAGCTCGGCGGCCTTGGCGAGATGCGCCCGAAAGGCCGCCGCGACCGTGCGTGCGGTCAGCTCGGCGAGCGTCGCCTGGATGTCCTCGGGCCGAAGCCGCGCCCGCGCGCGCGTGGCGTCGAGTCGCGCCTCCAGCCAGCCGGCGTTGAAGAGGTCGCGGCCAGTGCTTTTCGGCGGCGGCAGCGCGAAGTACGGCTCGGCGAGACAGGCGTCGAGCAGCATGGCGTCGACGTGGCCGCGGCCACCCCACGATCCGTCGGGATCGAACCGCTGCCCGGTCGAGCGCTCGCACCAGAGGTCGAGGAGGACGTTCGCCGGCCCGCAATCGAAGCCGGCGATCGCGCCGCCCTGATCGAGCGCAGTCAGGTTGGCGATGCCGCCGAGGTTCAGCACCGCGACCGACGCATCGCCGCGGCCGAACATCGCGTGATGGAACGCCGGGACGAGCGGCGCACCATGGCCCCCCGCCGCGATGTCGCGGCTGCGGAAGTCGGCGACGACGTCGATTCCGCTTCGTTCGGCGAGCAGCGCCGGCGCGTTCAGCTGGATCGTGTAGCCGGTGCCGTCGAAGTCGTGCGGCCGGTGGCGCACCGTCTGGCCGTGCGAGCCGATCGCGACGATGCGGCTGCGCTCGTAACGCGCCTTGGCGACGAGCGCCTCGACGACCGCTGCCGACTCGACCGCGAGCGCATTGGCGGCAAGCGCTCCGCGGTGCAGCTCGTCGGCGCCGGCCGCGTTGAGCGCCGCGAGCTCGGCGCGCAACGACGCCTGGAACGCGCGGTGCGCATGCGCGAGGACGCGCGCCGCAGGCGGTGCGCCGGGAATGCCGAACTCGACAAGGACGCCGTCGATGCCGTCGAGCGACGTGCCCGACATCAGGCCGATGAACGCCTCGATCATCGGCGCGCTGGGGCCGTCGCGGGCGACCGACGCGGGCTGCGAACCAAGGTGGCCCGCGACGCGCGGCCTATTCGCCGAGGAGCGGCGTGCGCGGCAGCGTCTCGGCGATGCCGAGCTGGACGCGGACGCTCTGCGCGAGCTGGCTGAAGCGCGCGAGCCCCGCCGGCGAGATCGTCACCGCTTCCGAAGACTGGGCGACGAGCAGCGGATCCTGTTGCGCGCCGTTGATCTTGACTTCGTAGTGCAGGTGCGGACCGGTCGCCCAGCCGGTTTGCCCGACCGCGCCGATGACCGCGCCCTGCTCGACGCGCTGGCCCTTGGCGACGTCGATCCGGCTCAGGTGCGCGTACACGGTCGAGCGCTCGTTGCCGTGCTGGATGTGGATGACGTTGCCGTAGCCGTTCTGCCAGCCGGCGAACTCGACGACGCCTTCGCCGACCGTGCGCACCGGCGTGCCCGTCGGCGCGCCGTAGTCGACGCCGTTGTGCTGCTTCCAGGCGTTGAGGATGGGGTGCATCCGCATCGCGAAGCCCGACGTCACGCGCGAGAACTCAAGCGGGCTGGCGAGAAACGAGCGCTGCTTGCTCTGGCCGTCGAGGCCGAAGTACGCCCCCTTGCTTTCGCCGTCCTTGAACCACATCGCCGAGAACGTCTGGCCGCGGTTGACGAACTCGGCAGCGAGGACGCGACCGCTTGCCGGACCCCAGCTGATCGGCTCCCCGTCGGCGGTGAGCGACTCGTAGACGACCGAGAACGTCGCGCCGCGCTGGAGCTCGCGACGGAAGTCGATGTCGTTGGCGAAGATCTCGGCGAGCTGCGTCGCGACCGCATCGGGGATGCCCGCTTCGTCGGTCGCGTTGAAGAGCGAAGAACGCACCGTGCCGCCGGCCATCAGGACCTGCGACGCGAGCGGCGCCGTCGTGATGTCGGCGACCAGCTGGTCGGCGATCCGCTGGACGCGCAGGCGCGTGAACTGGGTCGGCAACCTGTCGACGATCGGCGCCGCGTAGCGTGCGACAAGCTCGACGAGGCTGCCGTGCGAATCGACGCGCACCTGGACGCGCTTGCCCGAACGTCCCTCGAAGAGGCGTCTCGCGATCGGGTCGCTGCGCAGGAACGCCGCGGCGCGGGCGTCGATGACGCTCAGGCGCGCGAGGAGCGAGTCGGTGGTGTCGCCGGCGCGCGTGATCTCGCTGCGGAAGAGCTCGAGATCGTGGTCGGCGAGCGCGTCGAGCTGCGAGTGCAGGTCGACGGTCGGGACGTTCTCGACGATCGTGCGCTGCGGCAGCGCGGCGGGGTCGGGAACCTGCGGCGCGACGCCGAACGCCGTCACGGCGAAGCCGGCGAGGGCGAGCGAGACGGAGGCAGCGAGCGTGCGGGGATGTCGAGTGGCGAAGCTTGCGACGTTCGCCGCAGCGTCACGCCAAGCGACATCCAGTGATGCCAGCGAATTCAATTGTCGAGGAGCTCGGTGCTCGGTTCGGCGGTGCAGCGCGTGGCGCGCAACTCGGTTGATCGTCGCAAGCGGGGCACCACTAGAATCGTTGGCGACGCCCGCTCTCGTAGGGCACCATCCCACTGGCTTGTAGGACGCCGGCGCAGTATACCGGCCGTCGCTGGCCTTTCCTCCGTAACAGCCAGTGATGTCCCCGTCTATTCCTCCGGATTCGCCCTATCCCGTGACCGACTCGGTCCGGCGCGCGCTGGCGACGTCGCTGCGCCGCTGCAGCGAGCTGATTCCCGAGAACGAATGGCTGCGCAAGCTCGCGCGGTCGGAAGCGACCGGGGTGCCGCTGCGGATCAAGCTCGGCCTCGATCCGACCGCGCCCGACATCCACCTCGGCCACACCGTCGTCCTCAACAAGCTGCGCGAGCTGCAGGACCTCGGCCACACGGTCATCTTCCTGATCGGCGACTTCACGTCGATGATCGGCGACCCGTCGGGGCGCAACACCACCCGGCCGCCGCTCACACGGGCGCAGATCGAAGCGAATGCGAGCACCTACTACGATCAGGCGAAGCTCGTCCTCGATCCGACCCGAACGGAGATCCGCTACAACTCGGAATGGAGCGATCCGCTCGGCGCGCGCGGGATCATCGAGCTCGCGGCGCGTTACACAGTGGCGCGGATGATGGAGCGCGACGACTTCAGCCGCCGATTCAAAGCCGGGACGCCTATCAGCGTCCACGAATTCCTCTACCCGCTGATGCAAGGCTACGACTCGGTCGCCCTGAAGGCCGACCTCGAGCTCGGTGGGACCGACCAAAAGTTCAACCTGCTCGTTGGCCGCGCTCTGCAGGCCGAGTACGGGCAGGAGCCGCAGTGCATCATGACGATGCCCTTGCTCGAAGGGCTCGACGGCGTCGAAAAGATGTCGAAGTCGAAAGGCAACTACATCGCGATCAGTGATCCGCCCAACGACATGTTCGGCAAACTCATGTCGATCAGCGACGATCTGATGTGGAAATACTTTGATCTGCTGAGTACTCGCTCCGAGGCCGACATCGCCGGGGTGCGCGCCGAGATTGCCGGCGGCCGCAACCCGCGCGACGCCAAGGTCGCGCTCGCCAACGAGCTCACCAGCCGCTTTCACGGGCCCAAGGCGGCCGAGGCTGCTGCAGCAGACTTCGACCTTCGCGCCCGCGGCGGCATCCCGGAGGAGATCGGGGCGGTGACGCTGGAGGGCGCACCCCTCGGCATCGGCGCCGTCCTCAAGCAGGCCCGCCTCGCGCCATCGACGAGCGAGGCGCTCCGGCTGGTCGATGGCGGCGGCGTCCGCGTCGACGGTGGCGTCGTCTCCGACCGGGCGCTGAAGCTGCCGCCGGGTACCTTCGTCGTCCAGGTCGGCAAGCGCAAGTTCGCCCGGGTGACGCTGCGCTGAGGCGCGCCGGCGTGCGAGTCGCGACGCTGCTCCGTCTCTCGGTCGCGACCGCGGTCGTGACGATCGCGCTGAAGACGGGCGCTTGGTGGGTCACGGGATCGGTCGGGCTGCTCTCGGACGCGCTCGAATCGCTCGTCAACCTGGCCTCGGCGCTGTTCGCGCTCGCGATGGTGACGATCGCGGCACGTCCCGCCGACGAAGACCACCCGTTCGGTCACACCAAGGCCGAGTACTTCTCGAGCGCCTTTGAGGGCTTGATGATCGCCGCCGCAGCGATCGCGATCGCCTGGGCGGCGATCGGCCGCTTCCTGCATCCCCAGCCGCTCGAGAGCGTCGGCGTCGGCCTCGCGCTCAGCATCGTGAGCTCGGCGCTAAACGGGCTGCTCGCCGCCCGCATGCTCGCCGAGTCGCGCCGGCACCGCTCGATCGCGCTCGAGGCCGACGCACGCCATCTCTACACCGACGTCTGGACGTCGGCCGGCGTCGTCGTCGGCGTCGTCGCGGTGCAACTCACCGGTTGGCTCTGGCTCGATCCGGCGGTTGCGATCGGCGTCGCCATCAACATCATTCGCGAGGGCGCGCGCGTCGTCTGGGTGTCCGTCGACGGCCTGATGGACAAGGCGCTCGAGCCCGACGTGCAGGAGCGGATCGACCGCACGCTGGCGCGTTTCGCCGAGACCTCGGTGCGCTTCGACGACTTGGTGACGCGGCGTGCCGGCAGCCGCCGCTTTCTCGACGTCCACATGCACGTGCCGGCGAGCTGGACGCTCGGCCGCGCCGCCGCGCTGCGCGGCGAGGTCGAGCAGGCGCTGATGAGCGAGGTCGCGGGCTTGCGGGCGTCGATCCAGCTGCTGCCGTCGAACGTCGAGCCGGTCTTCAAGGCGGTCGAAGCGTCGCCGTGATCGGCCTCGTGCAGCGCGTCGCCGAGGCGCGCGTCACCGTCGCCGGGCGCGTCGCCGGATCGATCGGGCGCGGCCTGCTGCTCTTCGTCTGCGCCCGAGCCCGACGACAGCGATGCCATCGCCGACCGCTTCGCAGCGAAGGTGCTGGCGCTGCGCGTCTTCGCCGACGACGTGGGCAGGATGAACCTCGATCTGGCCGCCGTCGGCGGCGCGCTCCTCGTCGTCAGCCAGTTCACGCTGGCCGCCGACACGTCGCGCGGCAATCGGCCGAGCTTCATCGGCGCTGCCGGCGCCGAGCGCGGCCGCGCGCTCTACGAGCGCGTCGTCGCCGCGGCGCGGCGCCTGCACGCCGGCAGCGTCGCGTGCGGCGAGTTCGGCGCCGACATGCAGGTCGCGCTCGTCAACGACGGCCCGGTGACGATCCCGATCACGTTGCGCGGCTGAGCGCCGCGCGCCGACTCAGTCGGCGTAGACGCCGGCGGCCTTGATGATCGGGCTCCACTTCGCGATCTCGGCCTCGACGAACTTCTTGTGCTCGGCGCCGCCGTTGCGCGCGTCGTTGATGACCACCGCGCCGAGCTGCTCCTCGCGCTTGACGAATTCGGGATCCTTGAGCGCGGCACGCAGCGCGGCGTTGATCTTGTCGACCACGGCCTTCGGCGTTCCCTTCGGCGCGTACAGGCCATGCCAGACCGAGACGTTGAAGCCCTTGACGCCGGCCTCCTCGAGCGTCGGCAGGTTCTTCAGCGCCGACGTCGTCAGCCGCTTGGTCGTCGTCACCGCGTACGCCTTGACCTTGCCGCTCTCGATCTGACTGGTCGTGTTGGTCGTCTGGTCGCACATGATGTCGACCTGGCCGCCGATGAGATCGGTCATCGCCGGGCCGGTGCCCTTGTACGGCACCGTCGTCATCTCGACCTTGATCGCGCTCTGGAACAGCAGCCCGCACAGATGCGACGCCGCGCCCAAACCGGCATTGGCGAGGTTGATCTTGCCCTTGTTGGCGTCGATCCACTTGGCGAGCTCGGCGTAGTTGTTGGCCGGCAGCGTCGACCGGCCGACCAACGTCATCGGCACCTCGTTGATCATGCCGAGGTACTCGAAATCGTCGAGCGTCTTGTACGGCAGCGTCCGGTACAGGCTCGGCGCGGTGCTGATGCCGATGTGGTGGAGCAGCAGCGTGTAGCCGTCGTTGGCCGACTTCGCGACCTTGTTGGTCGCGATCGTGCCGCCGGCGCCGGCGGTGTTCTCGATGATGATGCTCTGGCCGCCGAGCGGCTTCCTCATCGCCTCGGCGAGGTCGCGCGCAACCTTGTCGGTCGGGCCGCCGGCGGCGAACGGGACGACGATCGTGACCGGCTTGTCGGGGTAATCGGCAAACGCGGGGGCGGCGATCGCGACAGCGGCGACGAGAAGGATGGCGCGAAGTGACTGCATGGCGATGGGCGGAATGAGGATCGCCCATTGTTCGAAACCGCTGGGTGCGCGCCAGCGGTGGAAGCACTGACATCCGGGGATGCGAACCCGCAGTCTCGGGTCGCGCGGTCGCTGTCTAGCGGCCCATGCGCCGGTTGTAGTTGGCGAGCCAGCGGTCGTTGAGCGTCGGGTTCGTCTCACGCGAGTCCGGGGCGGTGAAGCCGACGCGCAGGCTGCCGCCGCTTTGCTGCTCGATCGTGATCGTCACTCCGGCGCCGGCCTTGGTGCCCGTGATGCGGCCGCTCGCGCGATCGGCCGATGTCACCTGGATTCCCGAGTCGGCCGCGGCGCCGAGCGCTGCGTCCCACGAGCGATCGAAGCTCGCCGGCACCATGGTCGTCTGCGCCTCGTACGGGTACGGGTAGGCGACGCAGCTCGCCAGGCCGATGCAGACGAGGAGAACGGCGATCGAGCGAGTCGGGGACATCATGTTCTGGCTTTCGGCACAAGACCGGGCGATGGTACGCGCTCGTCGCGCCTTCAATGCGTCGCGCGCCGGTCCTCGATCCACCTGCCGTCGCTCGGAAGGCTGCCCGGAGCGACGAGCTCGACCTCGCCGCGCAGCTTGGTCACGTCGCGGATCGTCTGCACGATGCGCTCGCGAAGGCCTTCGGCAGCGGTGGCGGTTTCGGCGACGAGCGTCATGCGGTCGTCGGCCATCTCTCCCGAGACGACGAGCCGAGCCCGCGCGATCTCGGGATGTCGGCGAGCGATCTCGCCCACCTGCGACGGATGAACGAACATTCCGCGCACCTTGGTCGACTGGTCGGCGCGGCCGAGCCAGCCGCGGATGCGGCGGTTCGTCCTGCCGGTCGGGCACGCGCCGGGCAGGATCGCCGAGAGATCGCCGGTCGCGTAGCGAATGAGCGGGTAATCAGGATTGAGCGTCGTCACGACGATCTCGCCGATCTCGCCGTCGGCGACCGGATCGTTGCCGCCGGGGGCGACGATCTCGACGACGACGCCCTCGTCGATGACGAGACCTTCGCGTGCCTGGGTCTCGTAGGCGACCAGGCCGAGGTCGGCCGTGCCATAGCTCTGGAACGGCGCGATGCCGCGCTGCTCGAGCCAGCTGCAGAGCGCCGCGGGCACCGCCTCGCCGCTCAGGCACGCGCGCGCGAGCGACGGCAGCGCGACGCCGGATTCATCGGCCTTTTCGAGGAGGACGCGAAGAAAGCTCGGCGTTCCCGTGTACGCGTTCGGCCGCAGCACCGTCATCGCCTGCAGCTGCAGCTCGGTCTGGCCGGTGCCGCCGGGAAAGACGGTGCAGCCGATCGCGTGCGCGCCGCTTTCCATCATCGAGCCGGCAGGCGTGAGGTGATAGCTGAAGCTGTTGTGGACGAGGTCGCCGGCGCGCAGCCCCGCTGCGAAGAGCGCGCGCGCCATCCGCCAGTAGTCGCGGCGCGCCGTCTCGGGCTCGCGGATCGGCCCGGGCGAGACGAAGACGCGCAACGCCCGCTCGGCCTCGGGCCGCGCCGCGCCCCAGCCGACCGTCGCGAAGCCGCCGAACGCGTCGCCGGCATCGGCAGCGTTCTGGCCGGCGAGGAGTTCGCTCTTGCGCAGCACCGGCAGCGCAGCGAGCGCAGCACGCGACGTCACCGCGCGCGCGTCGACTCCAGCCAGGCGCCTCGCGAGCGCGGGGGCGCGCGCCATCGCGTGCGCGATCAGGCGCGGCAGGTCGCGCGCGACCTGGGCGTCGCGCTCGGCAGACGATCGCGTCTCGAGCGCGTCGTAGTGCGCGCGCGGCGCAGGGTCCGACGAAGCCATCGCGTCTTGGCTACTCGTCGTCGAACCGGCGCGCGCGCAGCTTCGCTTCGTCGACGAGCTTGCGCTGATCAGCCGGGGTCGCGAGCGCGAAGCGGTCCCAGCCGGCGCCGCCCGGTTTCTTCAGGTCGGCGTGGAGAACGCCGCCTTCGTCGTGGAAGTGGATGAACGCGTCGCGGCGCGCGTAGAAGATCCCGGGCTGCTTCTCCTGCACGCCCTTGATCTCGCGCAACTGGCGCAGGAGCGGCAGCAGCGGTCGCAGTGCCTCGGGCGACGCGTGGGCCATGGTCCTTCCTTCGTCTCAGGCGAGCCAGCGCTTGCGGCGCTTGTAGCTCTTGACCGCACGATAGCTCTTGCGCTCGCCGTCTGCACCGCTGCCGCCGGTGCCGAGATAGAACTCGCGCACGTCCTCGTTCTCGCGCAGCGTCGCCGCCGGTCCGTCGAGGACGATGCGGCCGGTCTCGAGGATGTAGCCGTAGTCGGCGTAGCGCAGCGCGATCCCGGTGTTCTGCTCGGCGAGCAGAAAGGTGACGCCTTCTTTCTGGTTGAGGTCGCGAACGATCTCGAAGACCTCCTCGACGACCTGCGGCGCGAGCCCCATCGATGGTTCGTCGAGCAGCACCATCTTCGGATTGGCCATCAGCGCGCGGCCGATCGCGCACATCTGCTGCTCGCCGCCCGACGTGTACGCGGCCTGCGACGCGCGCCGCTCGCGCAGGCGCGGGAAGTAGCGATAGACCTTGTCGAGCGTCGCGGCGACGCTGGCGCTGCCGTCGCGCCGCGTGTAGGCGCCCGTCAACAGGTTCTCCTCGATCGTGAGGTGCGCGAAGCAGCGCCGGCCTTCCATCACCTGGACGACGCCGCGATCGACCATCGCCGACGTGCTCAGCCGGTCGATGCGCTCGCCGCGCAGCTCGATCGATCCCTTCGTCACCGCGCCGCGCTCGCCTTCGAGCAGGTTGCTGACGGCGCGCAACGTCGTCGTCTTGCCGGCGCCGTTGCCGCCCATGAGCGCGACGATGCTGCCCTCACGGACCTGGAGCGACACCCCCTTGAGAACCAGGATGACGTGGTTGTAGATGACCTCGATGCCATTCACGTCGAGGAGCACGCTCCTCGACGCGAACGGCGGTCGCGCCGTGTCCTGCGCGGTGTGGGTCAAGTCTGGCAGTCGGCGGTGCTGCGGCGCGGGATCTTCTTCTCGCTGATGTACTTGTCGGCGGCGGTCTTCACCATCGGCTTGATGATCTGCTCATCGGCCTGCATGAAGTCGCTGCTCATCGCCCACTTCGAGCCGTCCCACGTCTGGATGCGCGCCCACGTCGATCCCATGTGGTCGGCGCACGACGTCGAGATCGGCCGCAGCACGCCGGCGAAGCCGAGCGCGTCGAGCCGCTTCTGGTCGAGCGCGAGGTTCTCGAGCCCCCAGCGGACTTGCTCGGGAGTCATCACCTTGCCCTTGCCGTAGCGCTCCTGCGCGCGCCGCACGGCCTCGACGCCGAGCATCTGGATCAGCACGCCGCGCGTGTAGAGGACCGAGCCGACCTCGTCGCGCGGACCGGTGCCCTGGCCCTTCTCGTGAACGTACTTGAGGATGTCCTGGATCACCTTCGGCTGCTGGCCCGACGGGTTGAGCGCGAGCGCGTTGTAGCCCTTGGCGCCTTCGCCGACGTCCTTGACGTCAGGCTCGGCGCCGGCCCACCAGACGCCATACATCTTCTCGCGCGGATAACCGGTGGCTTGCGCTTCCTTCAGCGCGGTCGAGTTCATGATCCCCCAGCCCCAGAGGAAGACGTAGTCGGGCCGGCTCTGGCGGATCTGCAGCCATGCCGCCTTCTGCTCGGCGCCGGGCGCGGCGACCGGGATCAGCTGCAGCTCGAAGCCGTTCAGCTTGGCGCGCTCCTGCAGCAGCGGAATCGGCTCCTTGCCGAACGGCGAGTCGTGGTAGACGAGCGCGATCTTCTTGCCTTTGAGGCTGCCGTCCTTCTTGAGCAGGTGCTGGATCAGGATGTCGGCGCCCGTCCAGTAGCTGCCCATGATCGGGAAGTTCCACGCGAACGAGAGGCCGTCCTGCGCCGCCGAGAGACCGTAGCCGACCGTCAGCAGCGGGATCTTGTCGACCGGCGCCTTGTCGGTGAGCGCGAACGTGATGCCGGTCGACTGCGGCTCGATCAGCGTCACGCCGGGTCGCGACTTCAGGCGCTCGTAGCACTCGCCGCCGCGGTCGGTCGCGTAGCCGGTCTCGCACTCCTCGTAGGTGAGCTTGACGCCGTTCACGCCGCCGTCGCGTGCGTTGATCATCTTCAGGTAGTCCTGCTTGCCGTTTGCCCACGGCGTGCCGTTCGGGGCATAGGCGCCGGTGCGGTAGACCAGCAGCGGGAAGAACTGCTCCTTCGCCTGCGCCAGCGCGGCGGGTGAAGCGGCAAGGCCGGCGGCGGCAAAGCACGCGGCGAGCGCGAGTCCTTTCAGATCGTTCAGGGTCATGGTTGCTCCAGCAGGGGATCGGGGGCGACGTGCGCCCGGCCAAGGCTCACTTCAGCGCGGAACCGGGCGCCTTTCAATCGGGATTTGTCTGGGCGAACGCGCGACGTCAATGCGGGAACGGCCACAGGCGAAGCTTCTCCTTGCCCGTCGACCACAGCCGCGCGAGCCCGTGCGGCTCGACGATCAGGAAGAAGACGATCAGCGAGCCGAAGATCATGAACTCGAGGTGCGACGCTGCGCTCACCGAGATCGGGATGCCGAGCAGCGTCGGCACGCGGTTGAGGAAGAGTGGCAGCAACACGATGAACGCGGCACCGAAGAAGCTTCCCATGATCGAGCCGAGGCCGCCGATGATCACCATGAAGAGGAGCTGGAACGAACGGTCGATCGAGAACGCCGCCGGCTCCCACGAGCCGAGGTAGACGAAGCCCCAGAGCACGCCGGCGACGCCGACGATGAACGAGCTGACGGCGAAGGCGGTGAGCTTGGCGTAGACCGGCCGGATGCCGATCACCTCGGCGGCGACGTCCATGTCGCGGATCGCCATCCACTCGCGGCCGAGGTGGCCGCGCACCAGGTTCTTGGCGAGCAGCGCGAACACGCAGACGATCGCGAGGCAGAACAGATACTTGTGCGCGGGCGATTCGATCTCCATCCCGAACACCGACAGGCTCGGCACGCTCACCGAGCCGGAGCTCGAGTTGTTGGTGAAGAACGGCACGCGCAGAAACGCCCAGTCGGCGAAGAACTGCGCCGCGAGCGTCGCGACCGCCAGATAGAGGCCCTTGATCCGCAGCGAAGGAATGCCGAACAGGACGCCGACGATCGTCGACATCAGCCCGCCGAGAAGCATCGCGGCAAGCAGCGGCATGCCGTCGAAGCGGACCATGAAGTTGTATGCCGCGTACGCGCCGACCGCCATGAAGGCGCCGGTGCCGAGCGAGATCTGGCCGCAGTAGCCGACCAGGATGTTGAGGCCGAGCGCGGCGAGCGACAGGATCAGGAACGGGATCAGGATCGCGCGGAGCGTGTACGCGTCGGCGACGAGCGGCACGACGACGAAGGCGACGACGAGCAGCAGCGCGATCGCGATCCGGTCCTGCAGGATCGGAAAGATCTGCTGGTCGGCGCGGTAGGTCGTCTTGAACTGGCCGTTCTCGCGGTACAGCATGGCGTCAGACGCGGTCGATGATCTTGTAGTTCCGGCCCGCTTCGCTTGACTTGCAACGCAAGTCAGCCTGCACTGAAAGATCATTGATCGCGTACTTCATACGCGATCAATGATCTTTTCGCCGAACAATCCCTGCGGCCGCACGAGCAGGAAGGCGAGCGCGAGCACGTAGGCGAACCAGATCTCGATCCCGCCGCCGAGGTGCGGGCCGATGTAGATCTCGGAGAGCTTCTCGCCGACGCCGATGACGAGGCCGCCGATGATCGCCCCCGGGATCGACGTCAGGCCGCCGAGGATCACGACCGGCAGCGCCTTCAGCGCGACGAGCGAGAGCGAGAACTGGACGCCGAGCTTGGAGCCCCAGATCACGCCGGCGACGAGCGCGACGACGCCGGCGACCGACCAGACGATCACCCAGATGCGGTTGAGCGGGATGCCGATCGACTGCGCCGCCTGGTGGTCGTCGGCGACGGCGCGCAGCGCCCGCCCGGTCGCTGTCTTCTGGAAGAAGAGCGCGAGCAGCGCGACGAGCACCGCCGCGATCACTGCGGCGTAGAGGTCCTCCTTGTTGATGAGGAGGCCGCCCTCGAACGTCTTCTCGAGGATGAAGACGGGCTCCTTCGGCATCCCGATGTCGATCTTGTAGATGTCGTTGCCGAACAGCGCCTGCCCCGAGCCTTCGAGAACGTAGGTGATGCCGAGCGTCGCCATCAAGAGCGTGATGCCGTCCTGGTTGACGAGGCGGGCGAGGACGAGCTTCTGGATCAGCCACGCCAGCACGATCATCACGAGCACCGCACCGGCGAACGCGATCGAGTTGTCGATGAGCTTGTTGTTGAGGCCGGTGAGCCTCGGGATCCACTCGGCAAAACGCGCCATCGCGAGCGCGGCGAAGAGGACCATCGCGCCCTGCGCGAAGTTGAACACTCCCGAGGCCTTGTAGATGAGCACGAAGCCGAGCGCGATCAGCGAATAGAGCATGCCGACCATGAGGCCGCCGAGCAGGGTTTCGAGGAACGAGCCCATCGATCGATCCGCGCCGTCAGTGGACCGTGCCGAGGTAGGCATTGATCACGTCGGGATTGGCGCGGACGTCGGCGGGGCTCCCGTCGCCGATCTTCCTGCCGTAGTCGAGCACGACGACGCGATCCGAGAGGTCCATGACGACTCCCATGTCGTGCTCGATGAGGACGATCGTCGTCCCGAACTCGTCGTTGACGTCGAGGATGAAGCGGCTCATGTCCTGCTTCTCCTCGACGTTCATCCCCGCCATCGGCTCGTCGAGCAGCAGCATCTGCGGCTCCATCGCGAGCGCGCGGCCGAGGTCGACGCGCTTCTGCAGGCCGTAGGGGAGCTTGCCGACAGGCGTCCTGCGGTACGCCTGGATCTCGAGGAAGTCGATGATCCCCTCGACGACCTTGCGGTGCGCAGTCTCCTCGCGTCCGGCGGCGCCCCAGCGGATCGCCTGCTGCAGGATGTTGGTCCGCATCTTCAGGTTGCGGCCGGTCATGATGTTCTCGAGCACGCTCATGCCCTTGAAGAGCGCGAGGTTCTGGAACGTGCGCGCGACGCCCATCTCGGCGACGCGACGCGGGTTCATGTGCGTGAACGTTCGCCCGCGCAGCTGGATCGAGCCCTGCTGCGGCTGGTAGACGCCGTTGATGCAGTTGAGCATCGAGCTCTTGCCGGCGCCGTTCGGGCCGATGATCGCGCGGATCTCGTGCTCGCGGACGTCGAAGCTGATGTCGGTGAGCGCCTTGACGCCGCCGAAGCGCAGGCTGAGGTTCTTGACGTCGAGGATGACGTCGCCGGTGCGCCGCTCCGCCATCACGCCGCCCGGCCCACCGGGGGATACGTCTTGACGTCGACGATCCTGAGCGTCGCCGCGATCTTGCCGGTGCGGCCGTCCTCGAAGCGCACCTCGGTCTCGACGTGCTGCTCGCTCCTGCCGCCGTAGAGCGCTCCGACGAGCACCTGGTAGCGCTCGGCGATGAAGCGGCGGCGGACCTTGCGCGTTCGCGTCAGCTCGCCGTCGTCGGCGTCGAGCTCCTTGTGGAGGACGAGGAAGCGGCTGATCTGGCAGCCGGCGAGGCGCTCGTCGGCGGCGAGGTCGGCGTTGACCTTCTCGACGCACTCGCGCACCAGCTCGAGCACGGCGGGCTTCTGCGCGAGGTCGGTGTAGCTGCCGTAGGGGAGGTTGCGCTTCTCGGCCCAGTTGCCGACCGCCTCGATGTCGATGTTGACGAACGCGCAGACCTTGTCGCGGCCGTCGCCGAACGCGACGGCTTCCTTGACGTAGGGAAAGAACTTGAGCTTGTTCTCGATGTACTTGGGCGCGAAGAGGGCGCCGTCGTTGGCGCCGCCGACGATGCGGCCGACGTCCTTGGCGCGGTCGATGATCCTGAGGTGCCCCGATGCGTCGAGAAAGCCGGCGTCGCCGGTGCGGTACCAGCCGTCGGCGCCGAGCACCTCGGCCGTCGCGGCGGGATCCTTGTAGTAGCCTTTGAGGAGCCCGGGCGAGCGTACGAGCACCTCGCCGCTGTTGCTGACCTGGATCTCGACGCCCTCGATCGGCACGCCGACGGTGTCGTTGCGAGCCTCGTGGTCGGGCTGCAGGCAGACGAACACCGCGGTCTCGGTCGAGCCGTAGAGCTGCTTCAGGTTGATGCCGATCGAGCGGTAGAAGACGAACAGGTCGGGGCCGATCGCCTCGCCCGCGGTGTAGGCGACGCGCACGCGCGAGAAGCCGAGCGTGTTGCGCAGCGGCGCGTAGACGAGCAGGTTGCCGATCGCGTAGGCGATGCGATCGAGGAGCGCGAGCGGCTTGCCGTCCATGCGCGCCGGGCCGACGCGGCGGGCGAGCGCCATGCAGCGATCGAAGAGCCAGCGCTTCGGCCGCGCCGCATCCTCCATGCGGATCGTCACCGTCGTCAGCAGCCCTTCGAAGATGCGCGGCGGCGCGAAGTAGTACGTCGGCCCGATCTCGCGCAGGTCGAGCATCACGGTGCTTGCCGACTCCGGGCAGTTGACGACGTAGCCGCACGCGAGCCACTGCGCATACGAGAAGATGTTCTGGCCGATCCACGCCGGCGGCAGGTACGCGAGGACCTCGTCGCGCTCGGTGAGCTTGTCGAAGCGCGCGCCGGCGCGGGCGCGGTCGATCAGCGTGTCGTGGCTGTGGACGACGCCCTTCGGCGTTCCGGTCGTCCCCGACGTGAAGAACATCGCGGCGACGTCGTCGGGGCTCGCCTTGGCGACCTCGGCGGCGAAGAAGCCCGGGTGTGCCGCGGCGTACGCGCGTCCCGCTGCGATCAGCGCGTCGAGCGACGCGAGCCCGGGCTCGTGGTAGTGGCGGAGGCCCCGGGCGTCGTCGAACCAGATGCGGGCGAGCTTCGCGCACTGGCCGCGGATCTCGAGCAGCTTGTCGACCTGTTCCTGGTCCTCGACGATCGCGAACGCGACCTCGGCGTTGACCAGCGGGAAGACGAACTCGGCGCCGGCAGCGTCCTGATACAGCGGCACCGGAACGGCGCCGAGCGCCTGCGCCGCGAGCATCGCGGCGTAGAGCCGCGGCCGGTTCTCGCCGACGACGACGAGGTGCTCGCCGCGCTGGAGGCCGGCGTCGGCGAGGCCGCCGGCGAGCGCCTCGACGAGCTCGGCGAGGTCACGCCACGTGAGCGTCTGCCAGATGCCGAACTCCTTCTCGCGCAACGCCGGCGCGTTCGGCCGTGCCGCGGCGTGCTCGAGAAGAAGGCGAGGAAAGGTGGTCTGCACGGTGGTCGGCCTAGAAGCCGGCAGGGCGCCGGGCATGGTTGCGCCGACTGTAGGAAAAACCACGTCGGCCACCCTCGGGGCTATCCCTGCCGGGCGACCGCCGGTCGCGCGCCGTCAGTCGCGGATGTAGACGGTGCCGGTGAAGCTCGAGACCGGCATCTCGCCGCCGATGTCCGCGCGGACGACGTCGATCCGGTAGACGCCGATCCTGCGGCTGCGCTGCACCTCGATTGCGCGCGCGACGAGCGTGTCGCCGGCGGCGACCGCGGTCTGGAACGTGATGTGCGCGTCGATCCCCGATGCCACCGGCCCGTGCGAGTTCGCCGCCAGGCCGAACGCCGAGTCGGCGAGCGCGAAGATGGCGCCACCGTGGCAGACGCCGTTGAAGTTGAGATGGCGCCGATCCACCGTCATCGCGACCTCGGCGCTGCCCGGTCCGCCACCGCGCGCTGCGATGCCGAGCGTCGTGCAGAGCGCGTCGCGCGCGACGAGCGCAGCGATGCGGTCGCGCCAGCCGTCGTTGTCGCTCGGCGGCGGCATCGCGCGCGCGACCGATGTGCCGGGCCCGACGTTGCTGCGTCGGCCGACGCCGACGGCGTCGCGGTGCGCCGTCATCGCGGTGCGCAGGTCGTCGAGTCCGGAGCCGTCGAGCGCGCAGACGACGATCGCCTGCGGCCGCCACTCGCCGGCCGCGCGAGGCTTGAGCAGCAGCATGTCGCGCAGCTCGCGCGCGGTCTGCGCGGCGAGCGGCAGGTCGCCCTTGCTGACGGCGAGGACGTCGGCGATCTCGAGCGTTCCCGCCTTGATCGCTTGCACCTCGTCGCCGAGCCCGGGCGGGCAGACGACGACGCGGGTGTCGGCGAGCGAGACGATCGCCGTCTCCGACTGGCCCGTGCCGACGGTCTCGACGACGATGCGGTCGAAGCCGCAGGCATCGAAGCAGTCGACCGCAGCGCGCGCCGCGCGCGAGAGGCCGCCGAGCTCGCCGCGCGCCGAGAACGAGCGGATGAAGACGCGCTCGTCGGCGGCGTTCGCGCCCATGCGGATGCGATCGCCGAGGACCGCGCCGCCGCTCACCGGGCTCGACGGGTCGATCGCGACGACGGCGACGGTGTGCCCTTCGGCGAGCCAGGCGCCGAGCAAGGCGTCGACGAGGGTCGACTTGCCGCTGCCGGGAACGCCGGTGATGCCGACGACCCAGGCGCGGCCGGCGCGCTCGGCGATGCACGCGGCGGCGGCGCGCGCGCCGGGCGCGTCGTCGTCGATCAGCGTCAGCAGGCGCGCGAGCGCGCCGCGATCGCCCGCCAGCGCGCGCTCGCCGAGCTCGTCGACGGTCGTCCTCGCGGTCACACGATGACGAGCGGGTGGCCGAAGCCGAGGTCGCGGCGCAGTCGCGTGCAGATCTCCTCGTTGCTGCAGCCCGCGCGCGCGGCGTCGACGACGGCGGCGAAGATGTTGCCGTCCTTGCTCTCGGCGGCGCGCGTGAGGCCGTCGAGGGCGCCGGCAATAGCAGCGGCGGGGCGCTGCGCCTTCGCTGCGACGAACGCATCGCGCAGGCGCTCCATCGCGTCGCGGTCGGGGCGTTCGACCGGCGGCCGGTGCTCTGCGTCGTCGTCGGCTCGGTACTTGTTGACGCCGACGACGACCTGCTCGCCGCTCTCGACGCGCTGCTGGAAGCGCATCGCCGATGCTCCGATCATGCGCTGCACGAGTCCGGACTCGACCGCCTTGTACATGCCGCCGGCGTCGTCGACGGTCGTCATGATCGCGACGATCTTCTCCTCCATCGCATCGGTCAGCGACTCGACGTAGTAGGAGCCCCCGAGCGGGTCGATGACGTCGGTGAGGCGGGCCTCCTCGCGCAGGATGTTCTGCGTCGCGATCGCGATCCGCGCGCCGGCTTCGCTCGGCGTCGCGTAGGCCTCGTCGTAGGCGTCGGTGTGCAGCGACTGCAGGCCGCCGAAGATGCCGGCCATCGCCTGCGCGGCGACGCGCGCGATGTTGTTGAGCGGCTGCTGGCGCGTGAGATCGACTCCCGACGTCTGGGCGTGGAACTTGAAGCGCCACGCGCGCTCGTCCTTGGCGCCGAGGCGCTCGCGCGCGAGCCGCGCCCAGATACGGCGGCCGGCGCGGAACTTGGCGATCTCCTCGAAGAACGACATCGAGATGTCGAAGAAGAACGTGAAGCGCGGCAGGAACTCGTCGGGGTCCATGCCGCGCGCGATGCAGTCCTCGGCGTTCTGCACCGCGGTCGAGAGCGTGAACGCCATCGCTTCGGCTGGCGTCGCTCCCGCCTGCTGCATGTGCTGGCCGACGACCGACATCGGGTTCCAACGCGGCACGTGGGCGCGGCACCAGGCGATGTGGTCGATCAGCACGCGCCGCGCGCCCGGCAGGGCGAGCCGGTAGAACATGTGGTTGGCGACGAAGTGCGAGAGGTAGTCGCTCTGGTTCGACGTTCCGGTGATCTGCTTCCAGTCGATGCCGCGCCGCTCGGCGGCGACGAGCATGAAGGCGAGCAGCGTGAACGGCGACGGGTCGTTCATCGCGCACGAGATG
>Ga0157374_10001361_pt1 | contig 20800 bp, 5 predicted proteins | sample M25metaG_FD_115308 | JGI IMG/M metagenome (GOLD analysis project Ga0157374, IMG submission 115308) | Miscanthus rhizosphere microbial communities from Kellogg Biological Station, Michigan, USA - M2-5 metaG | ecosystem: Host-associated > Plants > Roots > Rhizosphere > Soil | place: USA: Michigan... | reverse complement strand
CCCCGGACAAACTGATTGCCTCACTGCGAGGGGCTTGAATATGCGGAGCGATGGGAGCCGACATGCCTGGGTGCATAAGGCTCCCATGCTGGCGACTCCGCATATTCCTGAACTCCGCATATCACTTCAAATTCCGGAAGTTTTTGCTCGCATCAGTACACACTTGAATTTGCACATCATGCAGAAGCAGCTCGCAGCTCAAAACCAAGAGCTTATGCAGCGTAATATGGAATTGAGCGAGCTCAATAACAAATTATCGAAAGTGCAGATGCAATTAATACAGTCTGAGAAACTTGCCTCCCTTGGTCAGCTGGCTGCTGGTGTAGCCCATGAGATTAATAATCCGATGAGCTTCATTCTTTCCAACCTTGGCATGCTGAAAAACTACCTTGAGACTTTATTTGAAATGTTGATAGCCTATGAGCACGCGGAACAGACCGTTGGTTTGCCTAATGTCATTCTTGATCTGAAGGAGCTGCGTCAACGCTTAGGTATTGATTTTCTCAAGGAGGATCTTCCTGTATTGGTGAACGAAACGCTAGATGGCGCAGACCGAGTAAGAAGAATTGTCCAGGACTTGCGGCATTTCTCTCATGTAGACGCCTCAGATAAGGATTGGGAGTATGCCAATCTGCACAAGAATATTGATTCCACGCTAAATATCGTTGCTAACGAAGTTAAGTATAGGGCCGACATCGTCAAAGAGTACGGAGCAATTCCCGATATCGAATGTCTGCCGTCGCAACTAAATCAAGTCATCATGAATCTGGATATCAACGCCGCACACGCTATTGAAAAAGAAGAGCGAGGCAAGATTACTATTCGGACTGGGCAAGAAGATGAGCATGTCTGGATAGAAATAACCGATACTGGCTGCGGCATCCCGGAAAAAAATTTAGCATCCATTTTCGATCCTTTCTTTACTACTAAGCCTGTTGGTCAAGGAACCGGATTGGGCTTGGCAGTCTCTTATAGCATCATTCAGAAACACGAAGGGCGTATTAGCGTGCACAGTAAAGTCGGCCAAGGTACGAGTTTTCGTATCGTGCTGCCTATTCGGCACCGACAATCAGACGAAAAAGATTCGTGATTAGCGTCAACACGATTTTCGTGTTTCTCCACGCTGCAATGTGGAACCTAAAACGAAAAAGCGGCCTCGCCACCGGCAACTATTACCCCTAAGAGCGCCGCCCCCCCCTCTTCCGGCGCACCAAAACTAGGAATGTTCTAGTTCCGCCGCCCTCTGCTACCCCGTAAATTTGGTTTTCTTCATGGTCGTGCATTGCGTCACCGCCATGAGATAGGCCCGGCATCTTGCAAATTTGCGAGGATATGCTCGGTCTTATTGAACCAATTTTAAAAAACGGCTTAATAATCAATTCAATGTAAAAGATACAAAAACCGCCGCAAGCTGGCACCTTTCTTGCAGAAAAACATGTATTTTTCAAAGATATAGCGGCGAGGAACAAAGCCAATTTTGCGCGATGTTCATTTTTATAAATGGGCATTGCCGCAATAAAGAATCGGCAAACTGATGCTGTCCTCAAGTGCTAGAAAGAAAAAAGCACCAATGGCAACAACCTAATGTTCAACAAATTCGAACAGCTATTGGCGCAGTAGCATTTTTTTGGAGCAAGCAATTGCCGTAGAACCAATTCAATAAATCTAAATGCAATAGATCAGTCTTATCGATAAGGGAATGCAGCTATGTCAAACGACAGTGATGGCGATAAAAATCTAGGCAGCTCTGCGGCAAGCACAAGCGCTCCAAATCCGGAGACGCAAAATCAACCACAGGGATTGCGTAGAGAAACTTCAGCCTTATTTCGAACGGACAACATTCCCGCACCAGGGAGTGAAGACTACCCCTCGCCGCTACTGGGTCCTCAAGAAGACGTAGACCTATCTCAAGAAGAGTTCCCCTCACCGGTACAAGGTCCTCAAGTAGGCCGATTTGGCACCTACGTGACTGCCGATAACCTTAGCGATATAAGTTTTGATCTTGACCCAGTAAGCAATAAACCCACCAATACTCGCGAGTCTTTCTCTTTCGTACCCAGTAATTCTGAGGAAAAATGGGTATCAGATCTCGCAGAGTCCGAGGAAACACGTGCCCTATCAGAATGGGTAAAATCACTTTCGGCATATGACAGTTATGACGAGGATGCCAAAGAGCAACTAGCTGACGCGTGGATAGTAATGCAATTACGTGGAGACAAAGTCCAAAGCATGGTAGTGGGAGCGCTGAAGGATATGGCTATGAAGTTGTTCAATATGCAGTATGAGACTGAGGAGGCGGCGATTGAGGGTATAAAGGCAGAAATTACCCCTTCTTTTGAATTATTGATAAAAAAAGTAGACGAGGAAAAAAAACTGCTACTGGCTGAGGCTAGGACTAGGGATCAAAGCCTCACTGATGATGACGAAGATTTATTAGCATCACTACTTAAAGAAAAGCTTAAAGAACGCCGGCTCGTCAGTATCCAATCGAAACTCGCTAGATTTCAGCGAGATCGCGAGTTGCTACGTGAGGCAATGCATGATGATTTGCAAGCGTTCAACTGGGTTGACGATAAGCTGCGAGACAGTTTGCTGAAGCAGATCGTTCCCTATCGGGTTCAACAACTCATCGAGGCGCGCAGGGAAGAAACAAGAGCTCGCTTGACCGCGCACGAACGAGAGGCGCTCAAGGATACGAACACATTCGACTTATGGTTAGAAAATAAACCCATACAAGAAGGAATAAAGGCGCGCCAAAACGAAATAAGAACTCGCTTGACTGCGGAGGAGCGTAGCGCGCTCGAGGACAAATCCACATTCGAATTATGGTCGGAGAATCGATCGATACAAAAAAGAATGGAGGAGCCGTCCAAGCCAAGCAATGACGCGAAAAGCGATAAGGAATTGTACGAACAAGAACAATCCGAGCAAGGCGAGGAAGATCTTCGAAACAATTTGCTAGCGAAACTTACTGTTTATCGAGTTAATCGACAACTCGGAGCAGAGTCACCCGAGATCCCAAGTAGTGAAGTGAAAAGCGATGAGGACTTGTACGAACAAGAACGACTAGTGCAAGGCGAAGGGAAGCTTCGAAACAACTTACTATCGAAAGTTATAACCCATCGAGTTAACCAGCAACTTAGTCAGCAAGCCGATGCAGACGCCTCATTAAATCCTGAGAATGTAAGAACGGAAGTTGAGAGCGCAGTCGGGAAAATAAACCAATTGGACTTATGGTTGGAAAATCGCGCCCTACAAAAATCCAAAAATCCAATCGGATGGCAAAAGCGCGAAGCGAGCACTTATCTAGAGTCTTATCATGAAGCCCGATTAGGTCAAGACGATGATGCATTCCGAAAAGATTTACTACAAAAGGTCGTTACCAATAGGGTTAATCAACAAATCGCAATAGATGAAGACACAGACTCAGCTACCGCGACCCAAGAAGTTGTCAGTGCGCTTCAAACGGTTTCAACATTTCATCTATGGCTGGAAAATAAATGGGCCGAAGATCAAAAAATTGCGATTGAGGACAAAAGACGCCAAGCACTTGGTGACAAATATGATGAAGACGTAGGTAGTGATATCCATCAGGATAAGGTGGATAGGAGCGCGGCGGTTGAGAGAGTCTTTTCTAATCCTAGGGACATACTAAAAGCGAAATGGCGGCTTGGTAAAGTGGCGCAGCAAAAAGGGGAAGATGATGACGGCACAAGTCTCATGCGAGATCTGCTTAAACAAGGCAGCAAGAAGGCAGATGTAGAAAGCATATTGGAAGAAAGAGACGAAGAATTAAAACCCTCATTAACAAAAGTAAGGTTGCTGAGCGACATATGGGATTTGGCGCAGGCAGAAGAAAAATCAATAAAGTCACAATTGCTCGCCTTAGAAAGTGCCCTCGCCTACGAACCTAAGACAGACCCATTCCCCCCCTACCCAAAAAGAGACTCGCGCACGGCGGACGATTTGATCCAAGCGCTTCGCAAAACAATTGACGACACTCGTGCGGCAAATCTGAAAAAAAGTACTACCGGCAGCGAAGCCCCTACCGATGCCAAGGGGACTACTCAAGCAACAGATAAATCCGGCGATACAATACTTGCCGATGCTGAAACGGTATTGACCGCATTAGAGACCCAATTATCTGACGTGCAAGCGGTGAAAGAAGGCGCATATGCAGGTGAATTAAGTGATAACGAGCAGATAAATTATTCCCGAGAAAACGATCGGCGAAAGCAAGAAAGAGACGATCTCGGCGACCAGATAGGCGACCAGATAAAAGATATTAGTAATCTTAAAGAGGAAAATCATGCCGCTAAAATTACCGGTAACGTAATACATCCGGGAAACAGCGGAAAGCATGGTAGCGCACTATGCTTCAGTAATGTAGATGAGGCTAGCGGCGCTATCGCCATTTTGGGCGTTAGAAATGACGGGCTTCTTAGCGGAATGCACACAGGGTCGTCAAATAACGGTTCATTAAATTTCGATAAATCACCGTTTGCGAAAGGATACAGTACTTGGCAAGAGATTTATGTTGCTGGAGCTATCGATCAATTTAACCGCAACTCGCCTGATGGCCTAAAGAAACGGCGAGATATTATCGATCAGTTGAGCCGTTTAGTTGGCCCTGGTGTGCCCATCAAATTTTACAATTTCTCCGATGAAGGCCCTATCAATATATTTGCTGAGACGAATAGTGAAAACAAGTTAGAGTTTTTCTGGAATCATGCTGATAGTCATTCGATTACCGGAAAGACTTACACGGTAAGCTCATGGGATGACGTAAAACCAGAAACAAAATACACAGAACAAAAAGTGGATTGGAAAGAGGACCCCCGTAGAAAGCCGCTCCCTACGTCAGCTTTTCAGAAATATTCTTTGTACCAACTGTGGAATCGATCCTGGAACACATTTAAAGGTGTCACTCGTATAGGGCGGGATACTACGGCGAAAGCGCCTATCACAGAAAAGAGTTTACGTGACGAGAAATCAGCGAATCCAGCGGACCTGATTCTTGGCGATATCTATACGAAAGCCCTGAATCGATTTACAACTGTACTGAATGATCCGCAGCCTCTTATCGATGCGTTAACTGCTCTTGTGAATAGTAATGGAAATGTCTCGATAGAAGAGATAAATCCGCTTCGTGATTTAATAACGCAGCTAAAAGAGATTGCTTGGATTTACGAAACAGCCAAGGGGCGACAATTACAAGTAGCCAAGACCATGACGCCAGCGCAAAAGCTCGAATGGGAGGAGCGTGTTGATATCATTGGTCAGTTTAGCAAGGCCGCTTTGGACCTCTTAAATACCCGACTTATGACGGGAGAGGAATTTCCGCATTCCACCTTCAATGATTTCGGAACAGCTGGATATTTAAATCCGCGCGTACGCTACGCTGAGGGTTTCGCCAACCAAAAAACAGAAATAATCGCAACGTTCCAAACGATAATTCCAAAGCTGCAAGAGCTTCAAGCCGCAATGATAGCGGCCCAGAACGAACACACGAGACCGCCTGAAGATTTAAAAAACGAACGAATTACAACTGCTCTTGGAAAACGCCCTGAAGAATTAAGCGCCGACGAACTCGATTTTTACGAAAATCTTCACCAAACTCGGCAGAAGGTATTAGAAGGCATCGTTGGTTTTTCGGTTACGGCGACGCAGCTGGGAGATGTGGGAAAAAACCGCATCATTACATTGGCGAATCAATGGGCAGGTGCAGAAAAGCTGAGCGGAACTGATGGCGAACTAAGAGCCATGGCTACCGCGGTAGATTTTTTTTGCGATCTCGAAAAAGCACCTGTATGGGAAAAACTACCCCAGCAAATAAAAGATCTAGCCCCAAGAGCCAAAGCGCTGCAATCAACGATTATCGAAAAATTCCCATTACAACAATTCAGGAACCCTTTAATAATTTCAGCTCAAGCATCTATCGAACGATGGAAGGAAATATTAAATGACGCCGACGCTGACGCCGACGCATTGAATAATGCTTTGCATGGCCTAGGCGATACAAAAAATGCAACCCTCTCTGACGGTCTAACACAAATATTTCGCCTCGCCGCGCTTCAAAGTGCCCATTCAACAGCGGACGGCGAATCCATAGATATGTCGCAGGAAGCACTCGATAGGAACGGCGACCAAAACCGGGACGCCTTTATACATAACGCCGATACCATTATGGGCTCTGATGAAGGAGTCGACGAATTTAAAAGACAGTTACGTGAGGTAATGGATGGTTTAACACTCGATAAAAGAGAAGTGTTAAAAGACCTTGAAGGAGTTCAAGGAATTTTGCGTACATTCGTTAACACAATGAACGCGGTACTTTCCAAAACCAGGGTTCCTTCCAAATCGCAATCCGTTTCTTTAACAAAAGAACCATTAGAGCCCACATATGAAGTACCGGACTTGCTACGTCATCGGCAATCTCCCGGCGCCAATACTTGCTTGTGGCAATCGTTCCTGAATGCATTGACCCCTCAACAAGAAGCGGCCATTGCGGCAACGGGAATTGATTTAAGCGAGGACGGCTGGCATCAATTTCTGCGGCAAGATACCACGGACACGCTGCATTTTCTCCGAATATTTACTCGGAACAACGATATCACGCCAGATGATATAAAGGATGCGCTTGAAGACGAAGACTTTTGTGACGAAAATGGTCCCGATGTTGTGGCAGATATTCGCAGGCTCGAGAAATGGATGGCACGCAACAACGTGCAATCATTTAACGAGAGCGACCATTTGGACGACTATCTCATATCGGTGCAGGCAGCTAGCGAATTCAATAAATTACGCCAATGGATTGACAAAAATAAAGTCGCCTTAGAAGAAGCCATTCCTAACATTCAGCAGCTTTTTAGCCAACCGACTTTTATTAGTCCAAGCAGCGAGCCCTATGCGGCTTATTTACTTGATGAGCCGCTTGCTAACGATGCCGCGCTAATGGTGCTTAGCAATGACCCTGACGACTACACGTATAAGAAAAATGCAAAAGATTTCGGCGTAGGTCACTTTTTCACTTTGAAATATCAACAAAGCGATATACCTGGTGTAGGACTGCATAAAAGGATAGATCCGTTATACGGCGAATCAGTTGTGACGCCGTCTAAGGCGTTCAGGGGTAAAACCGTCGGCGTTTTCCTATTCAACGCACCTAACAGCGCACTTGCGGAATACATGCAGCTGGATAACGAGCCAGTCAAACGCATGGCCAATACATTAATGGCGATAACCGGAATACCAATTCCGCCCACTGATCTACTGGACATTCCCGGCATCGGCGATTTCAACGAGCTTCAGGGAGAGAAAATAGTTCAGGCAATTGATGAGATAAAGAGCCTTGCACCGGATAACTCGCCGCTGAAATCCGTAAATACGTCCCTAACCGACGAAATATACAACATCGATAATGGCAGCCTCGCTATCAATAGCGATGAATTGAGAAAGCTGGAGCAGGCGCTAGTTCGCGGTCCAGGCGAGAAAAACATCCTGACAAGCTTACCCATTCCTCCGTACAGCGTTGCAGTGGCTTGGGATGCTAGGTCTCGGCAATGGATGGTACATGGCGACGAAGGGCCGAAAGAATTGAGAGCATTCTTTGCGGGCTTAATGAAAGACCAACGTAGGTATGATTTAGAAGCCCCTCGCCCCCTTGCCGCACTACAACTGGTTAGAGTAAGCGGTTTGCAGCAGAGGATAAGCCGGACCGAAGTTGTCACGCAAACCACAGAAGCGATAAAGGATAGGCTGCAGTATCAATTGCCCGGCACATTCGCACCGACAATAGCTGCACGAGCTCTCAGGCAGCCGGTCCAGGTAATATCAACCTATGTGCCCGACGTTCCTGAGAAACAACCATCTGGCCAACGCAAACCCCGTCTATCGTCCGCAGAAATGCCCGGGGACCCTACCGTACCGCAGGATTTTGTCGTCGGTTTAAACAACGCAGATATCCTTACCATCGCTGGGCGGGTGGTTATGCCTCCGCCTGACGGAGACTTTCACATACCATCGAACTCAATCATTCATGTGGCGAGTGATGACTCTGTTCTAGTGAGATATCAAAATCCGGGAAATAACGCAGAAACGTTGATGCGGATATCGCGAGAGCGGCTAGAAGAACACCAAAAGACTCATGGCAAAACGGTCAGCTCTATAAAGTATGACTTAGCAAACGGTCAACAGATTGGTGGTTTTGACATTCCTGCAAAGTCTGCCATTACGGGCAAGTTAGGCAAAGACGATCAACAAATCATAAGCGAGTATGTCTATGAAAAACATTTTCGGCCCGCTGTTGATGCATTACTTAAAAGTAGAAATATAACGCCGCCAGAGAATTATCGCCCCGCCCTTAGAGACGTGCAAACCACACCGATACCGAAAAATGAAAGTTTTGATATAAAGGGTATTCCGCTTCGTATTACCTCAAACAACACCGTTATATTCGAATCGTCGAAGCCACCAGTACGCTATCGGCTGCCGCTTTCAGAAATTCTTGGTAAAGCAGCCAATAAGGATTCATCTCCCTTTGTTTATAAGCCGGCAACCGGCAAAGTTTCGAAGCTATTTACTAAAACTAAAGATTGGATAAATAAAGCAAACCCATGGCGAGATGCTGTTCTTACCGCGCCGGTTCTATATGAAGTACCACTCGTACGATTGCAGCAAGCGGGGATAGATCAAGACACGCTGAATAAAAATATAAAATATAAAGATGCGATGCATGTGCATCTTTATCCGGAACAGGAGCAACTCAAGACTTCCGAATACGTGCAATTACACGCTGCGCTGTATGAAGAGATGCTGCAGAAAACGGAGGGACTGCTTCCTAGTGATCCGCTTCGTGTATCCGGCGCGTTATCCGATGTAGATCAATTGGTGATTCATCAACGCTTCCCGGGAGAAGATGTAAAACCGGTGGAAGCGTCGAGTATCGGTGTAGACATCGGCGACGCAATTCCGTTTCATATCACCGCACGTGGCACGGTGCTTTATGAGCAAAGCGAAAAAATGCGGAAGGAAGGCAGCCCAGCACTGATCGAAGTGCCTATTGCGAGGATATTGGCCCTCATCCCGGAAATTACATGGGAAAGTCTACAAGACGGCGTTAGGCTTCGCACACCAATGCCTCCTCGATTTACGATTCCTCCCCTACCGACCAGCAAGGAGATAACAGAACTTATTACTGACGACTCTGAAATAAATGGAGAGCTCTTTCAGGACAAAGTTGCAAACGCATCGGGAATGTTGACGGAGGATCAGCTTCATATATCCGGGGCGTTATCGAGCAAAGATTTATTAGCGCTAAGTGAAAAAGCTAAGGGAAGAGACATACAGTTAATAAAAGCGCCGACTGACCAAAGTCTTGAGGGTAAGCTCGTACCACTTCACATTACCGAGCGACATTCGGTGTTTTATACAACTCAAGATTTTTTGCGTAATGGAGATAAGCTGCAGGCCCTGGAGGTGCCCCTTGCGCGCGCTCTAATTATGAATCTGCCGGAATCCCCACTGAACTCACAAATACTGGACTTGCAAAGGCGGATCCAAGCGGGAATCGAAGTCAACCTCAATGCACCGGCATTAGGTAGCCCGGAGATTAATGAAAAATTAGCAGCTTTAACGAATCGGAGAGAAGAAGAGCAACAAGAAAAAGTAGAACAATCGGCTAACACCAAACCGCAAATTAGCGAGGCGCTCCAGCGCGAGATGAAAGACGCAATCGATGCGATCGCAAAGGACGATCCAGCTATTCGCGACCTCGTAAAAAAGATGAAAGATCCATTTGCTACGTTTAATGCTGTGGTGACTGCTTCTCAAACGCCACCAGCGCCCCAAGCAAGGCGGAATGTTTTTCGAAAAGCCAGAGGTTATATAAGCCGTGGATGGTTTGAGTCAAGCAGTCAAAGTATTGTTCGATATCAAGCAGGGGAAGGCACGAAGATAAATAAGGCAAGGGAAAATATCAATGGGCTCATGACCATCGCGGGTAACTATCTTTACTTTAAACCGGAGCAAGTATCTGCAACGCCGGTAGACAGACCGGCTCTTGATGATACGCAACTTCGCAGAATGAAATTTAGGGGAAATAGTAATGGCAAACGGGACGCATATTTTTTTCCCGGCGCTACTCAGAATCTAGATATTACGCGTGTTAGCGCTGTAATGAATGTTAATGACGATGGTAATGGCCCTCGCGATATTATTTTGCGGAAGCAAACTCTCGATGCGCTCGTCACTCATGCCGCTGCTATACAACAAGTCGTCAACCATCCGGATTACGGACGGCCCACCACCGATAATTCGCACCCCGATACCGAAGCGAAAGAAAAAGAGACGAAGCGCGATAGCATTGATACCGATAGAGAAAGTAAAGATAGTGAAAAGCTTGATAAATCAGGTCCTAAAGTCTGGAATATACCCGTTTATGGAAAAGAAAGTGAATTCGATCAATTGGCCGCCTTGCGCAATATCGAGGATGACGAGGAAGGGCTATATACCAAAGATTTAGTTAAACGCACTTTTCTTGGAGAATATGCACAGACACGGGACTCGCATACTTTACCGGCAAGCGATACTCCGATTGTCACTAACGACGCCGGTATCACGACAGACAATATTCGCCATGCCGACGATCAAACGTTAGATAGTCATTTTCCGCAAGACGCCGACTCGATCGGTTTCGATGGTCCAAACCGGAAACATGTTTCGACGAACAGGGAAGGGAATAAGATGAGTCCCGATCTTTTCGTCGATGTAATGAGCACTCATTTGTCCGACGTTGAACGAGTCAATCGTTCTAATTCGCCTGATTCGACCAACTCACTTGGGACGTTGAGTCGTTCATGGAGAAAATATCTGGTGAGACACAGAGGAAGTGTCAAAACCGCAGTGATTTGCATGCAATCTTCAGATCCTCTACAAGCGCCGTTATATGTATCGTTAACGCGCCAAAAAAATGGCAGGTACTACCTCTTAGACGCCAGCAATAGAACCAATGCGGAAGGCAATAACGGGTGGGCTCACGGCCAATCACCGGAACCAGGTAAGCCCGCGGGAAGCGTTTTTCCTCTCCGTGGATCTACACCCGAAAGTCAACTATTGGATTTGCCGGATGCTTTGAATAGAGCCTACAAGGGTGTCGTCACGCCGGCGACAGTTGAAATCTTCGCCAGCCAACAAACGCCATCGAGGGATGCACTGGCACAGCAACAAGAACGGTTTCCTCATATTTCCCCGGATCTCGATGCAGAGAGAGCGCAGGAACAGTTCCGGGGTTCCGTAGCAAGTCGTGTGCTCGCCGATGAAAACGAACCGGATGTTTTAACCGAGTCATTTAATAATGCAGACGATGCTCTAGTGAGGGCTGGCGCCAATCGTACCTACAGACAAGAGTTACTAACGGAATACTTGGACCACTATAGAACCGCCGAACAAAAAGACAAACTCTCGCCCGAGGCATTTCTGAAAGGCTTATTCATAGGCCACTTGAAAGACACAATTCGTAGCGTTGAGACGCTGATAACACAATACGGCCAATCTTTATTGGCGCAAGCACGTGATTCCGGAGCCCCTTCGGACAGAGACATCAATGCTGATATCAAACAAGCTCAAAATAGCGTTAAGGCTGCTAAAGCAGCGATTAAGGACAGAACCGATGGAAGTATAGCCGGCATTATTGATGCCGGAAGCATGCTTGAGGATAAGGGAAAACCATTAGCAAAGCATGCCGTGGGATACATGACCGAAGCGCTATTTGACTTACAGGTGAAATGCCGTGACGAGGATGTGGAACAGTTAAGGGAAATAAACGCCAATCTTTTAGAGAGCGATCAGGAATTTCAGCGTGGCGATCTTGCTTTCACTGGACATGTAGACAATATCGTAAAAGCCTCAAAAGACGCCACCGTCATAAAGGACAATCTACTAATAAACGAAATAGGAACCGTCATCATCGGCCTAGACGAAAATACGCGGACGTTACTACCTGCTATTACAAGCGGAACGCAGCGATTCGAGCCGGTATCGTCACAAAGTTATGAATTGTTGGGGCGAGCGATAGAAGGGTTAAAGACCATTCCACTAACAAAACAAACGCCAGAAGAAGCAGATCTCTTAATACAATACGAAGCACTAACGCAGAAACAGAAACGGCCCGCCCCGGAAGTGCTCCGTCATTGTGTTGAAACGTTAAAGGCCTTCATTACTAGTGATTCGCCTACGGTATCTCATTTCTTACTGTCAATGACTCCGCCGCCGTTCGACGATCTTCTTCACCCGGCCCCGCAAGAAATGAAAATCCTTAACGGATGGATCGAGGCAGTAAGAATTATTGAAGGCGATAAAAGCACACAATTAGAGAAGGATCTGGCACCGTTAAAGAACATCGGCAATACATCGAATACTGCATCAGATGACAATTCCAACACGGTAGCAGGGGTGCTTAGGCAAGAGCGTGAAGCTAGCTCGGACGTCTATATAATGCAAAAGGTCGTTTTGAATATTGCCAAGAGAACGGAAATTAAAGTGCCGAAAGTCGCCAAGGCATTTTTAAAAAAAATGGCTGGTGCACTACCGACACCGAATGCGAAAGATTTGGAAGGCACAGGAGTCGATGCGCCAACGACCACTACGTCGCGGATTCAACAAGCGGGAAACAAGCTCCGTGCTTTGAACAAAAAAGATGAAAATCCGGAGACAACACGGTCTGATACCGACTCTGATACTAAGTCTGATACTAAGTCGGTAGATGTTCCCGCTAACAAACTACCCGTATATGAAATGCCGCAAGACGTGAAAGATACGGTAGAAAAAATTAAAGAACTCTCAACTGATGGTAAAAAGAGACTAGGGCAAGCGCTTGAATCTGATGGCGTGTATCGAACATCTACTCCTCGCAAGAAAAATCCCATGGAACTCTTAAGAAGAGCCATGACAATCATAGAAGCTCACCCTGCGGAGGCCCCAATTGAAGCTCGCGACATCCTTCAGGCAAGTCGTCAGATGGATGCGCTCCCTATTATGGGAATCGTCTCGTACATGCAAAATCCTAATACCGCAATAGAGAAACAAAGAAGCGAGCGTCAGCGAATACAAGGGGCTGAAACGCAGCTTAGAACGGCATACGACGGTTTAGCGACTCCCAATGCCATTAATCCGGCTTGCGCCACGGCGTTAAGGCAATTCTTAAATAGCGGATCACCTAAGCTGGAAAGATTTTTATTAGCAATGGCGCCACCGCCTCACGATAAGATAAATGACCCATTACCGTTAGGTGGGAAGATACTTCTCGGATGGCAAAAGGCGGTGAAGATTGTAGAAAGCGTAGATCAGGTGCGTGCCGATGCTCTTAAAGATATCTTTAAGATAGGCGAAGATGAAACTCACCCGAAGTTATTCGTTAGCGCCGTTAAACGACGCCTAAACAACATTCACACAAGTACCGGCATTACCATACCACCAAAGGTCAACAAGTACATCACCGCACTTGAAAAGATGGATGATCTGCAAAAATCCAAACCCGAGCAAGAAAGTCGTACGGTAGAAGTTACGCCCTTGACCTCTTTACCAACGAAATATCAAACGGCATCAGCTCAAGCCACCCTCTTAGGGGAAAAAATTCGTCAAAGAGACAAGAGTGTCCAAATGCAGGTAAGTTATGCCAAGCTACGGACAACTGTTTCATTAACACCGGAAGAGATTGAAGCAATAAACCGTTATGAAAAGAAGAACGGTCCACCGACACAGCCAAGAGAGTTCAAAGACCTTGACCAAGCTTTCCGAGTTCCCGGCGAGTCGATTTTATGTGTAACGCTAAAAGATCCTATGTTACCTAATCAGGGATCGGTCCCAGAAAGACTGCTTATTGTTATTGCCGATAAAAACGGTGATACAAACTACGCGTTTGTGTCAAAAGATCGTATACAGGCTAAAAAGGTCGATGAAAAGCTGCGTGGGGTACAGCAAGATTTGCTTAAGTTGAAAACACCATCGGCGATTCAGGTATCCGCAGTGCCATCGCAACAGAAAGGGGTCGGGTTAGGTCGAAAATGATAGTTTTTACGAAGTACGGATTTTAAAGCTATTCGAACGTATCGCATAAATTCAGGTGAACCCGGAGTACGCCGCAAGCGGCTAATCCGGGCTACTTGCCCGGAAATTATTTAGGATGCTCTTCCCACAAAAACAATTTAAGATCAGTCAAAATATTTCTCGCAAGTATTATGTCGAAATGATTAGCATGCACATTTAAACAGCACGAAAGCACTGTAAATAGCTTTATATAATAACGTTATATCGGCAAGTCTCTACTTAATGCAGCAGCAATTCTTATTCAAATAAAACCACTCGTCATTTTAAAAAATAAGGGTAATCTTTTATTGCCGTGTGATCATCTCAATAAACCATAACAATATAAGTTGGTATCTTCTTTATCTTATATAGGTGCTGGTGTAACTCTAAGAGAGTTAAATTACAAGTTAAGATTAAATAAGGAAGCGCCTCCATGAATAAAACTTCTCAAGGCAAAACCACGCATGGCTAAATAGTCATGCAGGCGTTGGCATGATAGGCATCAACACAGAGACCACAGGGCTTAGCACCAAAAGACATCTCCAAGTTTATGATTTGAGATGAGCTTGAAGGAAACGGTTCTATCGGCCCTGTCCCAGCCGAAATGCAACAAAGACTTGCTTGCAGTACTAAGTTGCTTTTCGTCTTTTCATTTATTCTGAAAGTCGCCGGGAAGCGTTAGCGCTAAATGGTAATACTGCTCTAAGACATTGTGAGAGTAGTAAATGAAAAATAGGAGTACTTAAAAATGCCTAATTCAAAAGATCTAATGTCTGAACAAGAAGGCACTATTCCTGACCAAAATCCAACTCAAGCTACGCTGCCGCCAGACTCTGTCGGTTCCGGAGATCCGGAATATCCAGGTGAACGTGCCGTCATAGGTGGTATAGAAAAACTATTGGAATCCGATCCAGAAGATTCGTCCGTGCCACCCTTGGCATCTTCCTCCCATCACCTTAATCCTAAAATCAAAGAATTTGTTCCTAGGGCAAGATCTGACGAACAAACAAGTGTCGATACCGCTAGTAACATGCCGTCGTTGCCAGCAGACAAAACATCCGTCTCCGATGCGAGGCTGATGAAAGCAATTGAGCAAAAAAGCTCACACGAAATGATTCTCACTTTATTGAGGGATGAGAGCGTTAATATATTTTATGAAAATGAGCAGGGGCAAAACGTCTTGCATGCAGCAGCCCGCCATGGCGATGTAATGCTTATTGATCTTTTGTTAAGCAATGGAGTTGATAGTGAACACAAAGATAAAAATGGGCAAACTCCTCTAGATATTGCAAGGCAAGATAGGGACAAAAATGGTCGAGCGATCAATTTATTATTCATCTATAAAAGAGCGCTGATATCGACTAAAGAGCAAATAAGGCAATTACGTTCTAGAAACAAAGGCGCTGATACTTATAGATGGGGGTTATCAGAATTCATTCAGGGGCAAATGGAATCCTTACGGATAAAAGATTCGAAACTGAAAAACGATTGGAATTGCGTGATAGGGGGTATACTGCGCACGGTTAAAGAATCAGGATTTTTAACTATTCAGCTTCCGGTTAATTCACAATCAACCTTCATAGAAACATGGAGATTATGGGGATTAATGCAAATTCATGGGCTTGCCGTAATTGGCTTTACTCCCGATAGTAGAAATCAGTCCCGCCTAGATAAGCAGCTCAAGAAAACAGTCAAAAATTTACGAGAAAAAGAATTAAGACGACGTTTTGTTATCGATGAGGCGAAGAAAGACGACTTGTTAGGTGGTCTAACTGTCATGAGGCATAACCACGAAAATGCCTTGATTAAATCGCCAGGGCAACATAGGATCCCTCATTTCACTAAGATAGATTCAGGATTAATACCTGAAGGCACACACCTTATGGAAGGCGCCCCAACTCCGGAAGGATTCAAAGCGGGAGTCAATAGATCTTCTGCACGCAGCCCATCGCGGGGCGCGGGTTGATATCAAAAAAGTCTACTGTTCGACAGCATTGAAGCGCTCCAGGACTTCGCCAATCGATGGCTATGGACGATATAATCACGATGGTCCCAGCATGGCCATCGGTGGGATTACTCCTATGCAGATTGACCTTCATAAAAGGAACTTTCGGCAACACCTTCGCTACGGCAAAATGCCGCAACGTTTTTACCGCTAATTGCCTGACAAGCTATTCGATCTCGCCATTCCGTTTCTAATCGCACCGACAATTCTTCTCTTCGCATCACGCACTCCATTTTCAACGATGGAGTAATTCTGCCAAGAAGTCATGCCGATAAATACAACGCCGCATGGTTAACGGTTACCGGGAAGCGGCCTATCTTGTCTGGCATTTGTGCTGGAAACTGGCACAACCACAGATTGGGCTTATCCAAAAAAACAAGTTAGATCGTGCGATACCACGATCTAACCTTATTCGTTATGTGTTTGGAGGTGTTACTGGAGATATTCCTCCAGAAGCCCCCCCTACATTTTGAATCAGGGAGTAGACTATTCGCCCCTTGGTAATTCCTTGTTCGGGCGGAAGGACTGTAACACTCTTGATAGAATAATTACCAGATAACAATTTGCTTATGGCGGGGCCACATTCTGAATGTGGCGGTATATAAGGCAGTATTATCCCTGCCGATACAGTGGGTGCTTCCGGACTCATGGAAACGACATTGATACCACCTTTTCCATTTTCCAAACAAGTAAGAATAACGAAAGAATAATTTTGATCGTACGTTGATGCAGTAGCCTGCCCAATATTCAAGCCAACCACTGCTAGCCCAATACCAATAGTAGCGAAACACTTATTAAGCATTCTGATCATAAAGTTTCCCTTTAAGATAAGTTATGATAAAAACAACCACTGACGTCCCAACCTAGTCGCACTGCAAAGACCTCATAACGCAGACGATGCATGTCCAGCATGTCTTCGGAAACTAGCTACTCTGGTGAGAAGGTTTGCACTAGAATATTAATTTCCAATCCCTCGATTCATGGATGATTTCCGTCATTGGCTTTGTTCGATAGAGTTCGCGTTTCCAATTCAATCCCACATCTCCCTCATCGTCAGAAAATCCAAGTAGGTCGGTACACCCATTGTGTTGCGCCCACAAAAGAAACGGTTCAATGCTTTTGGGCTCTTTTGCGTATCTGAGGAAAACCCACAACATAGATACCGGTGGCCAAAGCGCTGGCTTCGCAAAACCAGTCAGATCATGAAGTGATAAAACTGCTTCTGATAATGAAAGCGAAGCGTGGCGCTTCGCGCAAGAAGCAAAGAGAGGCCCTGTCCCAGCTGAAATGCAACACAGACCAGTTTGAATTCTAAGTCGCTACGAGGTGATCAAGAATGCATTGTTGGACAATTTATGCCGGGCGAAGCGCTGCTTAATTTTGCAATTTCGTCATGAAGAGCGAACTCTGTGCCATCGTCCGAAGTGATTGTTAAAACTCTTCCTCACTCAAATTCGATGGAATCCATTGTCATGCTTGTTTTTCGCCATTTCGACGTCCATTGCAACTGAAATAGTTAAATTAGGTACATACAATAATTTGCAAAAGCGTATGCTAAGTAGACCGTTTGATGATATTCAAAGCCAATAAAAATGAAAAAACTAAACAAATCAAAATCCGTTGCATTACTCTTTTCCGATCCAGCACTCGATAAAACAATAAAATCTCTATTATTTTTGATAAGCATAATAGTACTGGCTACGACAATAAACCGTGCCCATGCACAGGCATTGCCGGACGGATATGACGTTATTCTATTAGCCGGCCAATCGAATATGGCAGGACGAGCTACGTTAAATACTTCTGATAGTGACGCCGCAACCGATCCTCGTATTTTTATGTGGCATCCGATCAGCGGTATCATTACCGCGCAAGATCCTTTAGTTCATCAAGAACAAAGAAATATCGGCACTGCCGGACTTGCCTTAACCTTTGCTAAAGAATACTTAAAAACCATTCCATCCAATCGTAAAGTCTTGCTAGTCGGTGCTGCTTACGGTGGAACCAGTTTTTATGAGGACGTTACTGCGCCAAAGGCAAGATGGAATTTCACGCAGCAAGCGTTCGAAAATGTGTCAAATCTTCATCATCGATGGATGGTGACACAAAATACGGCTGTAGGTGGTGATCTGTATAGAGGCGCCGTAAGGCGCGCAAATGATGCAATGGCTGCTGCAGGATCTGGTGCACGCTTCGTTGGAATCCTGTGGCATCAAGGCGAATCAGATGCAGTGGTCGGAGGTGCTGATGACTATGCCACAAATCATAGAGCATTGATGGCAGCGTTTCGCAGCGAAATTACCGGCGCGACTTCAACAACACCAATTGTTGTTGGTGAATTTAATCCATGCTTTATGGCTGCTTGCCCCGATCGAACAGGTGCTCAACCTACTGCAGAAACCTTTCAAAAAATATTAAATTATTTTCATACGCTTCCGGAAACAATGCATAACACGGCGTGGGTGAGTTCAGCTGGATTGGGGTGGATGTCAGATGGCACTCATTTTGATCTCCCTTCAATTCGTCAATTAGGTAGGCGCTATGCTGATAAATTTTTTGAGGCAAAAAATGATTTACCGCAACCGATTACCGATTTGAAGATTTACAATCAAAAGTACTTCAATGTGGGGCGCTCTCTGCATAACGACCCTTTGTCCGCGAGGATAGATGGAAATGTAACTATTCAGGGCACGGTTAGTAACATCCCGAGTGCTGAGCATGGCTATGTGGTGAAAATCGATAACACTCTTGGGGCTCTTGCGATCAACACAGATGGGAGTCTATTTAACAGCAGCTATACGAAGATGGTATGGGTAAAATTAAATACTCTCTCTTATACAAATAATTTAATTGCAGGGTTGAGTTCTGCGCAACGCCATCACCTTAATATACCGAATGGCAGACCTGCTGCTGGACATGGCTCTTCAACGACAACCTATGTTCAAAGCCCATCATCTATTTCCGTAAATACCTGGGCACATATTGCGGTCGTTTACCATCAAGGTAGTCAAGTGATGAAATTGTATGTGAATGGTGTTCTTGCAGATACAGCGCTTTCTGTACCGTCTGCCCCATTGCAATCAGGCGCTATGGATTTACAGTTAAGTCGATATGGCACGGGCAGTTCAACATATGGCATCGATGGTCTTATGATAGACAATAAGGTATATCAGACAGCGCTTAATGCAACTCAAATCGCTGCTATCTATAACTTTGAGCTAACAAACAAAGCGGGATATTAAATAACAAATTGAATTGAGCCTATCCCGGCTGGAATGCAACATGGACCAGTTTGAATTCCAAGTCGCTATTAGATGATTAAGGAATACCTCGTTAGGCGATTTATAATCAAGAGAAGGACGACCTCTCGTATTCAAAGTATGTTCGAGTCGTTGTTTAATCCCAATCCGGCCAACAATTTTAACCTGCGTCTCTTTGTTGTGCCGCTGAAGAAGCGGATTAGTGAACCGTTGCTGTTGGAGCGATAGGTATCACGTATATTGAGAACAGATAGTTTAATGCTTGATGCCGTGGGACATCACGCTAACTCGCGTATCGTTTGCAACGGTGGTCTATTCAGTGTTGCGCGAGTTGCTGTAAGCCCCGCGAGCGCAACACCGGCTGCACCGAACAAGATACCAATCAGAGGCACCCATAGATTGAATTCGTATCTTAAATTGAGAATCCTAACGGACACTGCATACCCTACGGCGCTAGCGAATGCAGCGGCGATAATGCCGGATAACAAGCCAATGGCGACGAACTCCGCCAATTGCGCCAGCAATAACTGCCCTCGCCTCGCGCCTAAAGTGCGCATCACCGCCGCTTCATAAATTCGTTCGTCTTGACTAGATACGATGGCGGCATATAGCACGATAAGTCCTGCAAGCAGAGTAAATATAAATACGAACTCCACAGCTCTAGATACTTGATCGGCAATCGATCTTACCTGATCCAAAATAGCGCCCACATCGATGACAGTTAAATTGGGAAAATCTCGCACCATTTGATTGGTAAACGGTTCTTGATTCTTAGGCAGATAAAAACTGGTCACATAACTTGCCGGCATTTGATTAAGCAACGCCGGCGTGCCGATAACAAAGAAATTTACCTTAAAAGAATCCCAATCCACTTTACGGAAATTGGTTACTTTTCCTTTAACCGATGTACCGGCGACGTTGTAGGTAAGCATATCGCCAATATGAATATTAAGTGATTTGGCGATACCCTCTTCCACGGATAATTCACCAATGCTAGCTGCGGCATCGCGCCACCAACGGCCTGCAACGATCATATTGTCTGAACGGAGTGTCGTGGCGAAAGAAAGATTAAACTCTCGTTCCGCAAGGCGGCGCGAGCGATCGTCCGGATAGGCATCGGGCACCACCGGCTTATCATTGATCGCAGTCAATCGGCCTCGAATCATTGGGTACATATCGGGGACAGGCAAGTGCTTCGCGGTAAAAAACTTTGCCAGGTCGCTTAATTGGTCTGGCTGTATATTGACCACGAATCGATTCGGCGCATCGCTCGGTAAGCTACTCCGCCATGCGTTCATTAGATCGCCGCGCACCATGGTTAACAACAACAAAGCCATGATGCCAAGACCTAACGCGGCGATTTGCCCAACACTGCTGGCACGCCGTCGTCGCAGGCTTGCTAGACCATAGCGAAATGTAACGCCGGTGATGCCGCGCAGGTGTGCCACGACAT
>Ga0157374_10001360_pt1 | contig 20800 bp, 15 predicted proteins | sample M25metaG_FD_115308 | JGI IMG/M metagenome (GOLD analysis project Ga0157374, IMG submission 115308) | Miscanthus rhizosphere microbial communities from Kellogg Biological Station, Michigan, USA - M2-5 metaG | ecosystem: Host-associated > Plants > Roots > Rhizosphere > Soil | place: USA: Michigan... | reverse complement strand
GTCCTCAGGCCGCCTACTCCGTCGGCACTGCCGTCGCATTCGGAACCGCTCTCTTCAACAACCTCCCTCTCGGGCTCATCACCGGCTCCACCCTCCGCACGATTCCATTTCAACCTCTCTTCGCGAAGATCGTCCTCATCGCCATCGACCTCGGCCCCAACCTCTCCATCACCGGATCGCTCGCCACCATTCTCTGGCTCATCGCCATCCGCCGCGAGGGCCTTCACGTCAGCGGCTGGCAGTTCTTCCACATCGGCATGCTCATCATGCCAGTCGCACTTTTCTTCGCCATCGCCGCCGCGCTGCTTATCTAAAACACTTCCGTCTCTGCGGTCCTACCAAAACATCCCCCCCCGTCCTCCGTGCATCAAAATGACTTACGCCCCGTAATCCCAGTCCCCCTCAACCAGACAGTCAAAACAGGAAACAATGCTCCGAGTTCCACACTCCACTTACCGCCTGCAACTGCACGCTGGGTTTACATTCGACGACGCTATTCGCATCGCTCCTTATCTCAAAGCGCTCGGCGTATCGCATGTTTATTGCTCGCCTTACCTACAGGCCGCTCCGGGCAGTATGCACGGTTACGATGTTGTCGATCAGCAATGCATCAATGCAGAACTCGGCGGCGAAGAAGCTCATCAACGTTTCTGCGCCCGTCTCGCTGAACTCGGGCTTGGCCAGATCCTCGATATCGTCCCCAACCACATGGCGATTGGCCCGCAAAACAAATACTGGTGGGACGTCCTTGAGAACGGCCCCTCCAGCCGATTCGCCACATGGTTCGACATCGACTGGCACTCCTCTGAAGTCCGCCTTCAGAACAAGGTCCTCATCCCCGTCCTCGGGGATCAGTACGGAAAAATTCTCGCTGCCGGCCAAATCCAGATCGAACGCGATCACGAAAGCATTCGCGTTCGCTACGTTGACAATATCTATCCGCTTACCCCGCGCTCCTTGTCGCTCATCCTCGACCGCGCCGGCAAGCAAATGAACAGTCCAACCCTCGGCTTCTTCGCCGATAGTCTCTCCCGCCTTCCTTCTCCGGACGTAGACGACGTTGAAAGCATGATCACGCGCCATCGCGACAAGGAAGTAGTCTTCGGTCTCCTTCACCGCTTCTGCGACGAACACCCCAAAGCCTCACAGGCCATCGATCAGGTCATCGCTGAGCTAAACGCCAGCCACGATGCGCTCGACGACATGCTCAACCAGCAGCACTATCGCCTCGCCTATTGGCGCACCGCCGATCAGGAACTTGGCTATCGTCGCTTCTTCGACATCAACACGCTCGTCGGCCTTCGCGTCGAGCGTTCCCACGTATTCAACTCCACGCACCGTCGCATCCTGGAGTGGCTCGACAAAGGCATACTCGACGGCGTACGTGTCGACCACCCCGACGGCCTCCGCGATCCCCTGCAATACTTCGCCCGGCTCCGCGAGCGTGCCCCTCAAGCCTGGATCATCGGCGAAAAAATCCTCGAGCCCGGCGAGTTTCTCCGCCCCACCTGGCCCATCGAAGGCACTAGCGGCTACGACTTCCTCAACATCTGCAACGGCCTGTTCATGCATCCCGATGGCCTTCGCGAACTCACGGAGATCTACAGCGACTTCACACGGGAACCAACTGACTTCAATGCCATCGCCCACGACAAGAAGCTCACTGTCGAACAGGAAGCCCTCGGCAGCGACGTAAACCGTATCGCAGACCTCTTTCTCCGCATCTGCGAAAACAATCGCGATCGCCGCGACTACACGCGCGCCGAGATCCGTCGCGCCATCCGCGAAACATCCGCCTGCTTCCGTGTCTACCGCACCTATGTCGTCCCCGACCGCGACGAAATCACCGGCGAAGACCGCCACGAAGTTCTCGACGCTGTTAAATGCGCCAACGAGCGCCGTACTGACATCGACTCCGGTCTATTCGACTTCATTGCCGAAGTGCTGCTCCTTCGGACGCGCGGTCCGCTTGAAACCGAATTCGTTCAGCGCTTCCAGCAGTTCACCTCCCCTGTGATGGCCAAGGGCGTAGAAGACACCGCCTTCTATTGCTACAACCGCATGGTCGGTCTCAACGAAGTCGGCAGCGCGCCCGGCCATGATGGAATATCCGCCTCGTATTTTCACGACTACTGCCAGGTCATGCAGTTATCTCGTCCCTCCACTATGACCACGCTCTCCACGCACGACACCAAGCGCTCCGATGACGTTCGCGCTCGCCTTGCTGTCATCACCGAGGCCCCCGGCGACTGGCGTCGCTTCCTCCGCCGCTGGACCCGCCAGAACACGCAACTGAAAACCAACGCCCTTCCCGATCGCAATACCGAATACTTTCTCTATCAAACCGTCATCGGCGCGTGGCCCATTGAGCCCGATCGTCTCCATGCCTACATGGAAAAAGCTGTTCGCGAGGCCAAGCAGCACACTACCTGGACGCAGCAGAACAGGGAGTTCGAAGACGCGCTCCACTCCTTCATCGATCGCCTATATCAAACTCCCGAGTTCATCGCCGCTATCGAAGACTACGTTCGCACGGTCCTCACTTCCGGTCGCTTGAACAGTCTTGCCCAGACACTCCTCAACTGCGTAGCGCCCGGCGTCCCCGACACCTACCAGGGAAGCGAACTCTGGTCTCTCCACCTTGTCGATCCCGACAATCGCCGCCCTGTCGACTACGAAATCAGAACGGCACTGCTCTCTGAGATCGAGTCCGGTCTCCCGCTCGAACAAATCCTCAGCCGCATGGACTCCGGCCTTCCAAAGCTTTGGATTCTCCATCGTGCTTTAAACCTGCGCCGTGAGCACCCCGAATGCTTCGGGCCAGCAGCCGACTATACTCCGCTCATGGCTACCGGACGGAGAGCCGATCATGTCGTCGCATTTCTTCGCGCTGGTCGCATCGCCGCAATCGTTCCACGCTGGAGTCTGAAACTCGCCGGCAACTGGTCCGGCACTTCCATCCATCTTCCCAAAGGCCGCTGGAAGAATCTGCTCACGCACGATCAGCTGAATGGGGGAGAGCTCTCGGTCAAGACCGTGCTTCAGCGCTTCCCCGTCGCACTTCTCCAATTAGAAGAGGCCTGATCTCAATGCATCTTTTTCAAGTCTGGGCGCCCCTCGCGAAATCCCTGTCCGTTCGAGTCAATGATCGCGCCATCCCCATGAATGCTCCTGACAGCCAGGGCTGGTGGCGCGTCAGGCTCGACTCCGTCGCTCCCAACACCGACTACGGCTACCTCATCGACGACGACCCCACACCATACCCCGATCCGCGCTCGCAGTGGCAACCCAATGGTGTCCACGGCCTCTCTCGCGTTTATGACCAGTCAGCCTTCCAATGGGGCGATCGCAGCTTTCAGCAGGCTCCGCTCGCCAGCGCCATCGTCTACGAACTCCACATCGGCACCTTCACGCCCGAAGGCACACTCGACTCCGCCATCGCGCATCTCGATCATCTCGTCGACCTCGGCATTTCCCACGTCGAGCTGATGCCCGTCAATTCCTTCTCCGGCAATCATGGATGGGGCTATGACGGCGTCGCTCTCTTCGCTGTTCACGAGCCCTACGGCGGCCCCGACGCATTGAAGCGTTTCGTTGATGCCGCACATCAACGCGGTCTCGCTGTTCTTCTCGACGTTGTTTACAACCACTTCGGCCCCGTCGGCAACTACAGCGGCAAGTTCGGCCCCTATCTCACCGAAGCGCACAAAACACCCTGGGGCGGAGCCGTCAATCTCGAAGAAGGCGGCTCACACCAGGTCCGCCGTTTCTTCTGCGACAACGCGCTCATGTGGATGCGTGACTTCCACATCGACGGTCTCCGTATCGATGCCGTCCACTCCTTCATCGATCGGTCTGCCACGCACATCCTCGAACAGCTTTCCGCCGAAACCGAGACTCTCGCCGCAATGGTCGCTCGTCGCAAGGTCCTCATTGTCGAGAGCGACCTGAACGACCCGCAACTCGTCATGCCTCGTTTCTGCGGCGGCCTCGGCATGGACGCACAATGGAACGACGATTTCCATCACGCTCTCTTCACCGTGCTCGTCAACGAAGACCTCGGCGGTTATTACAACGATTTCAATTCGTTTGAGTATCTCGCCAAGTCACTCAAGGAAACCTTCGTCTACGACGGCATGTATTCGCAATACCGCAACCGCCATCATGGCCGGCCAGTCGGTAATCTCTCCCAGCACCGCTTCGTCGGCTTCATTCAGAATCACGATCAGGTCGGCAATCGCGCCATCGGCGACCGGCTAGTTCAGGCTGTCGGCCTCGATCGCGCTAAAATCGCTGCCGCGGTCGTCCTCCTCAGCCCCTTTATTCCGCTGCTCTTCCAAGGCGAAGAGTGGGCCGCCTCAACACCCTTCCAGTATTTTGCCGATCACGAAGACAAGGAACTCGCTCGCCTCGTCTCTGAAGGCAGAAAGCGCGAGTTCGCTGCATTTGGCTGGGACCCAGCGAGAATTCCTGATCCCGAGAAGCGTGAAACCTTCGATCGCTCCAAACTCAATTGGAAGGAACTCTCCGCCACCGAGCACACCGAAATGCTCGCCTGGTATCGCGACCTGATCCGCTTGCGTCGCTGCACGCCTTCCCTCAATAACGGCGAACCTGGCAACACCTCCGCCAGCTTCAACGAAGAGCAGAAGTGGCTATGCATTCGCCGAGGCTCCATCATAGTCGCCTGCAACTTTTCAAATCAGAATCGCTCCACGCCCGGCTATCCTGAGATGAATCTGCTGCTCGTCTCGCGCTCCGGCGTATCTCTTGAGGCCGAGTGCGTCTCACTCCCGCCCGAGTCAGTCGCGATCATATCTCTCCCAGAGCCCGACTAGCGCAATGCAACAACGAACGCGGTTGCTCCATCCAAGCTCTGCTTGGGTGGGGAAACAAGCAGAGCTTGGATGGATGTCCTTCTCGACCTCTAGAAGTGCCGTATCGTCTCGTGCCGGATCGGCTCCACGGGCTTCGGCACAACCTCTGGCGGAGGCACTCGCTCCGGCTTCGGCTCTGCCCGTCCCTCAAGCGATCTGCTCACCAGGTCGCGCGAACCCAGACCAACTGCCAACGCCAGCGTCAGCACGATCCCTCCAAACAGAATCCCGAACGCCAGCTCGACAATCTTCCCGCCAACTTCCAGGTGATCCAGCACCATTGCCGCCGTGAGCACCAGTACCAGCCACTTCACTCCCATCGACAAAAACCGCGCATATTGCAGCTGTGCGTTCACCGCCCCGATCAGCACAGACCGCGCGAGGAACCGCGCAATCACCGTGCCCGCAATCATCACCAGGCTCGCGCCCACCAGATGTGTCAGATACGGCAGAATGGAAATCGGCAGCGGCGTGCCGGTCGAGTAGGACGCGTCGAAAGCTGAAACTCCGATAACCAATCCAAGCAGCACACATCCCCAGAAGGCGCCCCGCGCAATCAGAATGGTCGGGGAACTCGATGGCGTCCACTCTGGATTCCCCCGGGCCAGCCGTTCATCGAATTTCACCAGCGACAACCCGCGACGCAACAGCGACGAAAGGCCCATCCCGATCAGCGTAAACAGGGTCAGCGCAACAAAGACCGCGAGAATCCCTGGCAGAACCGCAATGAATAGCGACAACACCCGGTACACAGATTGCTGCAGCGCATCGGAAATGTGCGTCCACAGGGGCACGCTGTTGTTCGTAATCGGAGGTGGCGGATTGTAGGTCTGCACCGTCTGCAGCATCGTAGCAATCAATCTGTCCATCACTCTCTCTCCTTCGGCAACTTCACCAGCGTTCCCGCAAAGTCAAAAAATGAACGCTCAAGGGCCTGCTTCCTCAAGAATTGAACCGGTCCGGCCAGCGCCACCGCGACACGATGTATTGCTTCTCCGACTCAAAAGCCGCAGCCACCGCCTCCACGTGAACCTCCGCGTCCGTTCCCGATCCCACAATGTTCAGGTGCCCCGCAACCCACGCCAGGTATAGCGGAATCAGTGCGCCCATCAGGTGTCCGCGATTGATCGTGCGCAATCGATACGCCACCAGAAAATCAAAAACAACGCGTGCCCACAATGTCTCCGGCATCCGAAACGCCGCTGGATCCACAACCGACAATCGTTTCAGTCCCAGCAGGGAATTCGGCGCCAGCACCAGCCCCCAGATTTCCTGCAAATTCGTAAATGCCAGCCGGAATGCCTCCACCATCGGCGCGATATCGACCGTGCCGTCCACTCCCGGCATAGCAGAAAACGATCGATGTTCCGGCAGCAGCCTTCTTGGCCTCTGCCAGAATGCTGCCTTCGTTTCGATATCCGCGAACAGCGATCCGGTCACGAGCGAAAGAATCGCATTGATATTCGGCTCGGCAGGCTGCGGCAGATCGCGTGTCCCCACATCGACCTCGTCGATGCTCAACCCCGCCACCATCGCCTCGCTCACCGGCCATACGATCGCATCCGGTTGGTTCTGGTTTACAAACTTCTGCGCGGTGCTTCCCAGCCGTTCCGCCATCCTCGTCGACAATGCCATATCAATCGACAACGGATATCGCACCCGCGAAGCAAAAAGCGCCCGCGTCAGCGGATAAATAATCGCCGAGTTCACTAGGCCCGCGTTCACCGGCAGCGAGTAATGTGGAACAGCCAGGTCTGACTTCGAGTCCGCCACGCTATTCACCAGTCCGCGAAGCGCCGACGGGCTCAGCGAGTCAGCTCCCGGCCCGAGCAACAGAACAGCCTTGGCCTCGTTTTCCTTCGCCGCGTGTACGGCATTCACAAAGTCCACCGCGGCAATCGGCCACACCGCATTTGTTGCCTGCACCGGCAGCACTCGAATCTCCGGATGCGCCGTGCCCGTTGGATCATTTGCTGTCGCCACCAGCAATTCTTCGCCACTGAATTCAGCCGCCAGGTTCCCAAGAATGCTCTCCATCTGCTCCGGAGGCATCGGCGCAATAAAGATCAGCAGGTCCGCGCGCACCGCTGTCGCGGTAGCCTGATCATTCGAAACTGTGTTCGCAGTTGCCATCAGCAATTCCGGGGAGAGACAACCAGCAAAAAGTAATCTTCGGCCGATCGTCAATTACGACAATTAGATGCAGGTGCTCAACGAGCCTTCACAAATTCAGGATACCTGCAATTGGGATGTGCAGCCATTGCGGCCGGTTGTTCAATTCATACAAAAGCTCATAGAGTGCCTTCTCCAGCAGATAAGCATCCAGCAGCTTCTGTGTCTCGGTGGCCCCAGGCAGCAACTCAGGCTTCGCCGCAATTGTCTCACGATAAGCGCTGAGGAACTCTCCCGCAGCCGCATTCTGCCATGCTTTCGCCCACGCATCCATGCGGTCAGACGCCGCCTCCTGGTGCTCCTCGACATGCTTCTTCAATCCAGCAAACGCCGCATAGGAGAACGATCGCAGCATGCCCGCAACATCCTTCAGGGGAGACTGCTTCCGTCGTCTCTCGGCCAGGGTTCGCGCTGGCTCGCCCTCAAAGTCGAGCAGCACAAAATCCCCTCCCGACGAACCATCACCCGGTCCTGACTTCACTCGAAGTGTCTGGCCCAGGTGATAGTCTCCGTGGATCCTGATCCTTGCTCCAGCCGCCTCAATCTTCGTAGTTCCGCGGCTTCGCTCCATCAGCTTCGCCCGCTGCGACAATAGGAACGCTGCCGAATCCGCAGTCCCGTCATCAAGCGTCGCAAACTTGCTCTTCAACGCATCCAGCGCCGATCGGATCTGCGCTTCCACTTGCCGCGCATCCGCCTCCAGGTCTTCGCGCGTCGCTCCCTCAGGAGCAAACGCAGGCTCATCCTTCGAGCTGCTCAATGCAAGATGCAGTTCCGCAGTGCGTCTTCCCAGCAGAGCAGCGCCACCCATCGCAATTCCCGCTAACTTCCTGAATTGCTCAGGCGCTCTCCTCGCGTTCGCAAACGCCGGTGTCGCAATCTCCGGTCCTGGCTCTTGATTTCCAACCTTCCCGTAAAAATCGCTCAGCTCATGCAGAAACCACGTCCAGCCATCCCCATCATTCGCCACCAGTCCCTGCAACATCGCCAGGGTCGTCTTCTCGCCCGTACTCGATGTCATCGACATTTCGCCCAGGAAAGGCGCAATTAGCTTGAAGTCCGCAACCTCCGTCAGAAACCGTCCGATCTCGACATCTGGATTCTCCCCCGCCTGCAATCGCCGAAAAAGCTTCAGGATCACCTTGTCCCCGTAGATGATTGAAGTATTCGACTGTTCCGCCGATCCTACGCGTGACTCTCGCCCTTTGGAAACATCCATATCCCGAAGCGCCGTCGAAGCGCGCGCCACAAGTACTCCGCCAGCTGTTCTCGCCGCATTCGCAGCCGGAGATTCGCGCGGCTGCGTCGTTTGCATACTCGCAGTGTTCGAAGCTGCGTCCGAATTTGCCGGTGCGGCTGCCTCTCCCGGTTGCGTATCCAGCGGCAATGGCGGTGGTGGAGTGACCGAGCCGGCATCCGACTTCATCCGCGTGCGCTCGGTTAGCCCGTCCACCACGGCAATCTTCTCCGCAGCTACCTGAACAACGTGCTCTGGCCCCGATGCCACCATCTGGTTGAACGGCACCGATCCGCTCTGCTCAATCAACTCCAGCTCAATCTGCCTGAAATCCTCCCGCGCCGCTGCATCATGCAGAATCGCGATCCCCGTGACAGACGCAAGCGTCGTAAGGACGCTGTCCGGTCGGCTCGTCGTCACCTCGTCCGCCTGGCCTCCCATGCTGATCGCCAACGGGATTTGGTACACATCCGCAGCGCCCTCAAAGTATCCGATCTCCACAACAAACACCGCCGGCGGAATGAGGTGCGGCTCCAGCCTGCTCCCCTTGCTTCCGTTGTGCGAAAGGCTTCCCCAACTCAAAACGCGAACTGCTTGTATCTTCCTGCTCTTCGCTCCAAACCAGCGTTGCCGCGACAGCCAAGCCGGCAGTGACATTTCAATCTGCGCCAGTCCGTTCGACGCAAGCAGCCCTGACCAGCCCGACGTTACCAGGTCCACCACCGGCGCCTCTGCGCCATGCGTCGCTTCCACCGGCATCATCTGCGGCTCGGGCAAAGACCTTGCTTCGGTAGCCGCCGCTTGTAGCTCCAGCCAGATAAACGAATACGGAGCGAGTGTCAGGTGATACATCGATTCGCCAATCGTCGGAAACGGCACGTATCCCAGCATCTCCACTGGCTCCATCCCCGCGTACGCCGTCAAATCCAGCGACACCGGCTGCGCAAAACGGCTCAGGTTTGCAACACACAACACCGTCTGATGCGTGCCATCCTCAAGCTCCAGGTCCCGCAGATACGCCAGAATCTTCCGGTTCGTCGGATTGAGAAAACTCAAGCTACCGCGTCCGAAAACCTGGAACAGCTTTCGCAGCGCGATCATGTTCCGCGTCCACTGCAGCAGGCTCGACTGATCCGCCTGCTGCGCCTCAACGTTCACCACCTGGTACCCATAAATCGGGTCCATAATCACAGGGAAGTACAGCCGCGCCGGATCGCATCGCGAGAACCCCGCGTTCCGGTCCGACGTCCACTGCATCGGAGTTCGCACACCATTCCGGTCGCCCAGATAGATGTTGTCTCCCATCCCTATCTCATCGCCGTAATAAAGGATGGGCGTTCCCGGAAAACTCAACAGCAAAGAATTCAGCAGCTCGATCCTTCGCCGGTTGTTATCCACCAGCGGCGCAAGCCTCCGTCGGATCCCGACATTGATTCTCATCCGCGGGTCGGCAGAATACGCAAAGTACATGTAATCGCGCTCATCGGCCGTCACCATCTCCAGCGTCAGCTCGTCGTGATTCCGCAGGAATAATCCCCACTGGCAGCTGTCTGGAATCGGCGGCGTCTGCGCCATGATGTCCGTAATCGGCAGCCGGTCCTCCTGCCGCAGCGCCATATAGATGCGCGGCATCAGCGGAAAATGGAATGCCATGTGGCACTCGTCCCCGTCGCCAAAATACGGACGAACATCCGCCGGCCACTGGTTCGCCTCCGCCAGAATCAGGCGGTTCGCATAACTTCTATCGATCTCGGCCCGAAGCTGCTTGATGATCGCGTGTGTCTCCGGCAGGTTCTCGCAATTGGTGCCATCTCGCTCCACTAGGTAGGGAATCGCATCCAATCGGATTCCATCCGCTCCCATATCCAGCCAGAAGCGCATCGCCTTCAGCACCTCTTCCATTACCAGCGGACTCTCCCAGTTCAGATCCGGCTGATGCGAGAAGAACCTGTGCCAGTAGTACGCCTTCGCCGCCTCATCCCACGTCCAGTTCGACTTCTCCGTATCCGTGAAAATAATGCGCGCATCCTTGAACACCTGGTCGGTGTCCGACCACACGTACATCTCGCGTTGCGCCGACCCCGCTGGAGCCATCCGCGCAGCCTTGAACCACGGATGTTGATCGCTCGTGTGATTGATCACCAGCTCGATCATCACCTGCATGTTCCGCTGGTGCGCCGCATCCAAAACTTGCTTGAAGTCGCTCAAAGTTCCGTACGACGGATTCACATCCACATAGTTCGCAATGTCGTATCCATCGTCGCGAAGCGGGGAAGGGAAGAACGGCAAAAGCCAAAGGCACGTGACCCCAAGATCTTGCAGGTAGTCGAGTTTCGACATCAACCCCTGAAAGTCCCCGATCCCGTCGTTATTGGAATCGGCAAACGCACGCACGTGGATTTCGTAAATGACCGCGTCTTTGTACCAGAGCGGATCAGTTGCGCTTGCAATCTTCTTCACTCAGTGGGCTCCAAGCTGTTTGGATGCGATTCGCCGCTTACCGTTTACCGCCATATGTAACTCGCTCATGAGTGATCGGGTGCCCTAAGAATTTCAAAGCACGACTACAGAAAATATTCGAAATCCGTCTCCACCCGCATACGCCGGTGGATCTTCAGAATATGCCCCGACCGGAACGCCGGATTCAGCTCCACATAATTCCGCGATCCCTGCCACATATAGCGATCGCCTGACATCAGGTCCTCCGCCTCGTAAGACCTGTCGTGCGCAATCTCCAGTTCATCCAGCGGTAGGGTCACAAATCCCGACTGCGTGTAATGCGGATCGAGATTCACAATCGTCACCAGCAGATTCGACCGGTCATCCGACTCCTTGCTGTAGCAGATCAACTGATCGTTATCCACATTGTGAAATTTCAGCGACCAGTCATTCTGCAGCGCCGAGTTCTCATTCCTGATCGCATTCACTCGCGCAATCAGCTCCCGCAAACTATCTGGTCGGTTCAAATCCCAGTGCCTCACCTCGTACTTCTCCGAGTTCAGGTACTCCTCGCTCCCGTGCCGCACCGGCACGTGCTCCTGCAGCTCAAACGCCGGCCCGTATATTCCGTAGTTCGCCCCTCGCGTAGCCGCCAGCAGCCGCCGGATCACAAACGCCGGCCTCCCGCCCATTTGCAGAAACTCCGTCAGAATATCCGGCGTATTCGGCCACTGGTTCGGCCTGAAAAAATCCCGCACCGGTGTCTGCGTCAGCTCCGTCAGATACTGCTGAATCTCCCACTTCGCATTCCGCCACGGAAAATAAGTGTACGACTGGCTGAACCCAAGCTTCGCTAGCCGATACATAATCTTCGGTCGCGTAAACGCCTCGGCTAGAAACAACACCTCTGGCCGCTCGCGCTTGATCTCCCCAATCGCCCACTCCCAGAAGGGAAACGCCTTCGTGTGCGGATTGTCCACGCGGAAGATCGTCACTCCCATGCCGACCCAGTAATCAAAGACGCTCTTTAGTTCCTTCCACATCCCCTCCCAGTCTTCACTCTCGAAGTCGAAAGGATAGATGTCCTGGTACTTCTTCGGTGGATTCTCCGCATACTGAATCGTTCCATCCGGTCGCTTCTTGAACCACGCCTCGTGATCCTTTACATATGGATGATCCGGCGCCGACTGGAATGCGATATCCATCGCCACCTGCAATCCCAGCCCATCAGCCTTCCCCACGAACCGCTTGAAATCCTCCACGGTCCCTAGGTCGCCCAGGATCCCCTTGTGCCCGCCCTCATCAGCGCCAATCGCCCACGGGCTCCCGTGATCGCCTGCTTTCGAATCAGGATTGTTGTTCTTGCCCTTCCTGAACTTCCTCCCGATCGGATGAATCGGCGGCATGTACACCACGTTGAAGCCTAGCTCCGCTATATACGGAAGCCGCTTCTCCGCATCCGCAAACGTCCCATGCACTCCCGCCTTCTCCGCCGTCGACCGTGGAAAAAACTCATACCACGAGCTGAACCGCGCTCGCACCGGATCCACCACCACGGGCAGCCCCGCGCTCTCCGTCGCAAACCGCCTGTCCGGATACCGCAGCACCAGCTCGTGCAGCATCGGGTCTGTCGCATGCGTCCTCGACTGTGCCGGCTCTTTGCCCACGCGCAGCACCGCAGCACGTTCCTTGAGCCACGTCGCATCTCCGCCCGTCGCCCGGCTTGCAGCCTCTGCAATCAGGTCCACCCCAATCAAATAATCAAGGGTCGTATCGCTTTCCGCCTTGATCCGCTTCAGCAGGTCGCGCCGCCAGGTCTCAAAGTGGTCCACCCACCCCTGCACTTTGAACTCGTATCGCCCCAACTCTCCAACGCGAAACGCCGCCTCCCAGCGATCGTTCACCAGCGCCTTCATCGGGATCTCGGTCCACTCCTTCGACCCCTCTCGCCGCGCCAGTAGCGACGCCGCAATCGCATCGTGCCCATCCGTAAAAACGTCGGCCTCCACCTTCACCTGGTCGCCGATCGTTCTCTTCGCCGGAAACCGTCCGCAGTCCACCTGCGGCGTAATGCCTTCAATAATGACGCGTCTGCGTCCTTCCGATAGCTTCTTCATCGCCATATCAAGTTCCAGATACACTCTGCATCCGCACTATGAAAAGGATGCCATGTTAAAGGGAGCATAGCTGCGGGCCGTCTGCCCCGCGCTCATTTGTGAGCTTTCTTCTCTTCAATTAACCGCTTGTACAAGTCGATAGTCTGATGCGCAATCGCCGTCCAGCTGAAAATATCTTCCACGCGTTTCCGTCCCGCATCTCCAAACCGCCGGCATTTCTCCGCATCACCCAGCAGCACGTTCAGCTTCGCCGCCAGGTCCCTCGCAAACTTCTCCGGGTCCTTCGGAAAACTCGTTACCGGATCTTGCTCAAACGGCACCAGGTATCCAGTCCCGTCCTCGACAACAACCTCTTTGATGCCGCCCGTCGCGCTCGCAACCACCGGTGCCCGGCACGCCATCGCCTCAAGATTGATAATCCCGAACGGCTCATACACTGACGGGCAGCAGAACACCCTGCAATTGCTGTAGAGCTGGATCGTCTCCTGCTTCGTCACCATCTTCTCGATCCAAACAATCCGCGGATGATCCTTCCGCGCCGTCTCCACCTTCTCCCGCAGCTCTTTCGCTATCTCTGGCGTATCCGGCGCACCGGCGCACAGCACAACCTGCGCCTCCTTCGGCAAATACCGGATCGCATCCACTAGGTGTGTCACGCCCTTCTGCCGCGTGATCCGCCCCACAAACAGCACATACGGAACCGCCGGGTCCACGCCATAATCCGTCAGAGCCTTCGTATCCGAAGTTTTTTGATACTCCTTCAAATCGATCCCGTTATAGATGACGTGGATCCTGCTCGGATCAACATCCGGATACGCCTTCTCGATATCCGCCTTCGTCCCCTGCGAAACCGCAATCACCGCATCCGCATCCAGAATCGCCGTCCGCTCCATCCACGAGCTCATCGCGTACCCGCTGCCCAGCTGTTCCGCCTTCCATGCCCGCAGCGGCTCCAGCGAGTGCGTTGTCAGCACAAACGGAATTCCATATAGCTTCTTCGCCAGGTATCCGGCCATGGACACATACCACGTGTGCGTGTGCGCAACGTCGATCCCTTCCAGCGCCTTCACCTGCGTGAGGTTCAGGCTCAGAGCCTCCAGCGCTCCCTTGAATTTGCCCTCGGTCCCGTTCGAAATCTCCGCCCACGGCTCCGCCCCGCGCACCTGCAGATTCCCCGCATCCGCCTGCTGCGGACCCCAGCAGTGCACCTGTACCTCGATCTCCCGCGCCAGCTCCCGGCTCAGGTAGTCGACATGCACCCCTGCCCCTTCATACACCAGCGGCGGATACTCGCGTGTAAAAAGCCCAACGCGCATTGCTCCAGAAACCTCCGGCTTGCACCCAATTGGGCTTCCGACCCGCGAACGTTCCCAACCTGCTCCCGCTCCAGGCAGCAATTCCTGTCAGGGGTTCGGTCGATCCACCCTTGCTCCCGTCCAGCTCAGCCCGACCCAATCTTACTGCACCGAGTGAGTTTAGTCGGCTGCCCCACCTCGCGCAAGCAGTCCTCTCCCCACTCCCGGCCGCATTATCTTTCCCCCACCTCTCCTGCCTTGAAACACACGATCTCCCCCGCGCCTTTCGGGCACCGCTGGATTGCGCCCCCAGATGCAGATCCGCCCGGTGCCGAACAAACAACGGCAGCATCGGGCGGATTGTTATTGCTTTTCGTAGACGAGGGTCACGGCCAGTGGCTTTCCATCGGGGTCTGTGCCTTTGGCCTTGAAGGTCAAAGTCTTCCCGTCAGCCGAGACCGTGATCTTGCCGTGAGCGTGATATTTCGTGGTGCCGCTCTTGGCCTCGTAGGTGAAGGTGTTGGCATTCACCTGCTTGATGGAAACGGTGTCGTAGGGAGATCCCTGTCCGGAGACCGAAGCAGGAGAACCGTCGTATTTGGCGGTGTAGGTGGCGTTCACCGCGCTGCCGTCGGTGCGTTCCCCTGTGTTGGTTACCTTCACGCCATTGTCAGCCGCTTCGCGAACCGCCGTGATGCTCTTTACAGGAAACGCACCGGGAGAGTATTTGCTCATTCCCGGATTGAGCTTCCAGGTCCCGAGCGAGTTGTCGGCAGCGAAGGCGGCGACGGTTGTTGTAAGGGCCAGAGTAGCGAGAGCAAATTTGAAAAAATGATGCATTCGAATTCTCCTTGTCGATGGGTCATGAATGAAACCTGTATGACGGAGGAGCTTGGGACGGATAAAGGGGGCGAGACCTCCCAAAGCGGAGCCAATGTAAGGCGGTGTCCAAGCAGGAGTCAAGGTGAATCTGGGGTTCTCAGCGAATGCGTTGGGATTCGAGGGTATTTTTCCGGTGCTAAAGCCCGGCCTCTTTTATGTGAACCCTCAGCAGATCAAACGAGCCCACCCAGCAAAAACGGATTGAATCGCATAGAGATTGCCGCACAGCTCAAATCTCTTAAGAATCGAGCGCACCATGGGTTCTTCATCTGGGAAAGACAGCAGCTCTCCGAGCTCTTGTCTTTATGTTTCAATAAAGACATGGCCATTCGGAACCGGGATACAGCGCGGGGCAAATGGATTGCAGCTACCCGTAAAGCGCGTGAGTACGCCATGGTCGCCAAGGCGCTGGCGTCCACGTCGCATCCCGTTCTGGCTCAGATAGTTCCGGCTCGGTTCTGCAATCTTTCCTGCGCCTACTGCAACGAATACGACAAGGTCTCCAAGCCCGTCCCATTGGACGAGATGTACCGCCGAATCGATCACCTGGGCCGTCTCGGCACGGCCATGATCGGCATCTCGGGCGGCGAGCCGCTCACTCACCCCGACCTCGACGACGTGATCCGCCGGATGCGCAAAACCGGCGCAATCGCCGGAATGATCACCAACGGCTACCTGCTCAACGCCGAGCGCATCGAGCGGCTCAACCGCGCCGGCCTCGACCACATGCAGATCAGCATCGATAACGTCGAGCCCGATGAGATTTCCAAAAAAAGTCTCAAGGTCCTCGACAAGAAGCTTCAGATGCTGGCCGACCACGCTGAGTTCCACGTCAACATCAACTCCGTCGTGGGCGGCGGCTTCAAAGACCCCAACGACGCACTGGTAATTGGAAAGCGGGCTCTCGAGCTCGGATTCGAGTCGACCATTGGCATCATTCACGATGGCGACGGCCAGCTTAAGGCGCTCAATGATGCCGAATCAAAAATCTACTTCGCTATGCGCGATCGCAAGAAGACCAATTACGCGCAATTCGACGCCTTCCAGAATGCGATTGCCAAAGGCGAGCCCAACGAATGGCGATGCCGCGCGGGTTCACGCTATCTGTACATCTGCGAAGATGGTCTCGTGCACTACTGCTCGCAGCAGCGCGGATTTCCCGGTGTTCCCATCGCCGAATACACCACCGCAGATGTGAAGCGCGAGTTCCTCACCGCCAAAAGCTGCGCCCCCAACTGCACCATCGGCTGCGTACACCGCATCAGCTACATCGACCACTGGCGCGCCCCACAGACCAGCGAAGTCTCCCCGGGCGCCGGTGGCGCCAGCGAACTGGTCAACATCCGGACCTAGCCGCCAATCACCACTCCAGACCACAAATAAAAACGGAGCCGAAGCCCCGTCCGTTCTAGCCTTCTACTCACTACTCAGTTCACGAACTCTGCGCCGCAGGAAGGGCTTCGTGCGCCGCAACGCCCGGATGCGGCACCGCCAGGCCCTCGCAGAATGCCTTCAGTCCGTCGCCCTCGCGTGCGATGTAGTCGCGCGAGAGGTCGCCATAGAAACGAGCCGCAACCGCACGCAGCGGCCCCGAGTACTCAATGGTGAGAACGACGCGAGTATGGTTCCGCACGGCCTCCACTTGGTGCCGCCCGATGATCTTGATCCCGAACGCGCGAGTCGTCCACGCAAAGATGCGGCGCTTGTCGTCCAGAGAAGTAACGCACCAGACTGCCGGCCTCAGACGCGGCTGCCGGATACGCGCGCGGCTTCCCAGTGATAGCGGCCCCACTTCCATGCGCTGAATGCTGGTCACGGAAGTTGTCCACTCGGGCCAGCGTTCGACATCGAGAAGAACCGACCAGACACGGGACGGAGGAACGCGAATTTCAACCTCGTAGCGAAAATCAGACATGACAGGAAGGGGCCCAACTTCGCGCACTATTTGTGCGCTGTTTTCACTGGAGTTGATTTGGTGTCGGCGATGGCCTGGTCGATAAGTTGGTAGAGCTTGCTGCGATCGACGACTTCGACGAAAGGGGCGCCCTTACTGTTAGACGTGGAAACCCAGATCGTTGGTGTGTGTTCGATGCCAATGCGCTGGCCAAGTGCGTAGTCGGCCTTCACCGCGGCTGCAAGCTTCCCCTGCGGATCGATGGCAAAGGGTAGCTGCACATTGTGATTCTTTGCGAAGTTCTCAGTGAATTGGCGGAGAACTTCGAGCGAAGTAATGGAGGGCTGGCTGGCGAAGACGGCGTCCCGGTAGTCGTCGCCCATCTTCTTGTTTTTGGTGTCAAAAAACCGCGCGTTAACGGCGGCTTGAAAGCTCCAGGGATGGAATGGGAGCGGAAAATCGTGACGCACCCAGGGAATGTTGTACTTGGCCGCGGCCTCCTTCAGCAGGGAGTTGGCATTGGCGCAATCGGGACACTCCATGTCCTCGAATTCGACGATGGCGACGCGTGCCCCCGCGGGCGGTCTCAACGCGGCAGGATCATGAACTTGGGTGGTTGCGGGCGCATTAAACTGGGCGCGGGCAGCGGGAGCGGAGATCACCAGTGCGGCTGCAATGAGGGTGAGCAGGGATGCTCGGCGGAGAAAGCTGGCCTGGGCATGGTTACTGTTCATACAGTATTGGACGACTCCCTTGGACTCATTGTAACGGCTAAGCAGAAACAAAGTTGCGGGAATGAGAGCTTGGATTGTGAAGTCGGGAAATAGCGCTTTGGAGAGTAGTATTAGCGCGCATTGGTAACTATCATGATGTTACCTATGAGCGGACTGCGGATCAAGAGCGCTTCCGGTCCGAAGGGTCCGAATCGGAATGAGACTCCCGGCGGGTCTTCATCCATTGACGCCACTTGTAGTCTGCCCAAAGCGATAGGGCAAACACGATCAGCGCGAGAATGGCGAGGGCGATCTTCATCGAACCATGCAGTCAGAGAGCAGGATAGTTATCAGACATCGCCCCGTGTTCTAGGCGGCCTGTTTCATCGGGGAGGATAGCTTGCGCAGCGTACGCCGCGCCACGCGCGCCAGCCAGAAGACAAAAAAGAGAAGCAGCGCGGTATCGATAAACCCCGCCAGAAACAGGATGACCGCAAGAATGGGGTGGTGTTCGCGCAGATAAATACTCCGGTCGCCCGCAATAATGCCCGGCAGGTGGAGCACATACCACTGCAGCGCGACGGCCGCATACTGGGCCGCCCGCGTCACGGAGTGGGTGTCGGCCGGATAGCCGATAACCCAGTAGTTGATCGCTTCCACCGGCAGAGATAGCGCGAGAGCGAGCCGCAGCTTTGGATGTCGGGTACTCACACTAGAACGGACGGAGAAAGGTGCCCAAGGGTTGGCAGAAAAACGAACGAGGGACCAAGGATTGAAGTGCCCGAGTTCAAGAATCCGAAACCTGGGCACTCGCGATCCAGCAATCACCGCCCGATGACGAGCACCTCGAAGGTGCCCGGAAGCATCGCCGGACGGGGGTGGGGGTTCTCGGCAGTGGCCGCCGGAGCCGGACCGAAGTCTGCCGTTACCGTGTAAATGCGATCCGTCGCGGCGTCGTAAGCCATGGTGCGCGCGCCGCGTTTGGTGTTCAGGGTTTGGATCGTTTTGTACGCAGAGCCGGACGCATCGACAACAGATAGAACGCCTTCCCCACAGGACGCGAACGCCAGCTTGTTTTTCGCGCTGTACGCCGCTGCATCAGGACCGTTTCCGATCGCCGGACTTGCGACAACTTTTCCCGACCCCGTGTCGACAACCGACATCTTCTTCCCGTCGCACACCGCGAACAGCCGGTTGTTGTTGGCATCGAGTGCCAACCCCGAGGGCGACTCGCACGCGGGCCACGTGCCGACCACCTTATGCGAGCGCACGTCAATCTTCACGATTTCATTCTTGTCCTCAATGTTGTTGTAGACACTCCCATTCCCGTCAGAAACCGCGAACTCAGGCTTCCCCGGCACCGGGATCGTCGCGACAACTTTGCGCGACTCAGCGTCGATCACCGTGATGTCGTTGCTGCGTCCGTTGAAGGCCCACACCGATTTTGTCGCAGGTTCCCAGAGGATTGCGTCCGGATTGGTGCCCGCCTGGATGGTAGCCAGCGATGAGAAGTTCGACCGATCAAAGACCACAACAGCATTGCCTCGCCCATCCGAGACGTAGCCGGTTTTGCCATCGGGATTGAGCGCGACTCCGTGAGTGCCGTGAAGGCCGCTGATGGTGCCGAGGAGCTTGCCATTCGTGGAGTCGATGACATCAACGTGATCGCCCCGCGTGATGTAAATGCGATGCGCGGGAGAATCAACCAGTAGGTAGTCCCACCCGCCTCCATCGGAAAGCTTCCACTGATCCAGAACCTTGTACGGGCCTTGCGCACGAGCAGAGGGCGCGGCGAAGAAGCAAAGCAGGGCGGCGGCGAAAACTGGAGCAAACTGGCGTAGGGCAAAATGTGCGCGCATGGAGACCTTTCATGCAGGACAAAATGAAATCCTGTTCAGCGAGAGGATTGTGTCACGCGGGCATTAAGAGAATCTGAAGGGATGAGTCAGCGCACCTGGTGTAGCCAGTTCGCGAAGAGCTGCTGCGCCGCTGGCTTGCTCATGCCGGTGATAGAGAAGTGGTACTTCTTGCCGGAGAGGGTCTGGATTCCGTTTTCGTCGACCGCTCCAATTTCGTTGAGCGCGACTTGGATGCTGTCGGAGGGATCCTCGGGGCAATGGAAGACCAGGCCGCCCATGTTCAAGGTCAGCTGCCCGGAGCAGCCTCCGAAGTGCTTGTCGTGACGAGCCGTGTACACGGCCGGATTGAATGGAACCCGCGCTGAAGATGAGGTCGGCGGTGGCGGTGGCAGCGTGTTCGCGGCCTGAGGAAGTGCGGGCATGACCGGTGCAGCCTGAGTGGGACTCTGCCCGGCTACGGCAGCAGTAGAGTTCGGCAAACGGGGCGGCGTGAAAACAATGGGATTCGAGGGACGAGTGATCGGTGTGGCGAGAGTGTACTTGTAGGGCGAAGGCTTGGGCTTTGACGTAGCGCGATTCATACCCAGCAGAGACTCGCCGCGGGCAACCACGCTTCGGCCTTGCCTGTAATTGCGGGCGGGATGAGACTCGGCCCGGATGATAAGAATGATAGGCACGGCGATAAGCAGGATTACGGCTACAGCGAGCCCGATGAGAATCTTAGGAGTGCGGGAGGAGGATAAAGTTTTCACTGCGTCACTGGGTTCCGGTTGAGTGGTTGTGCTGCGTTTCCACGTGGACTGTTCGAGGGCACGTTTGAATACTTGACGCCATGAGGCCGAACCCGCGTTTTCCGAAGCGGCGCTATCGTGCGGAAACTGGTGATCGGGAAAACTACTCATGGCAGATTCCTTTCGGGGACGCACTGGAATCGCTGGCCAAATCGTTTAGCGTCGCGTAGAACCTTCGGCGATCGCGGGAAGCCCGGGAATAGCAAAAAAACATTATTACGCTCCGGCCCGCCGGAATTTCAACCGCAGTGTTCAGATTCGGACAGGCTTAGCTCGTTCCGGACGACGCAGAGCTTTGTAAATTATCGCGTCCTCCCCGAAACTCTGTTCTCTCAGTCAATTGGATGCTGATTCAGACGGAACGGAAGATGCTATTAAAGAAAGCAGCGGTTGTGTCGCTTGAGGGGGGTCGGATGGGAGCGTTTGTTCGAGATTTGCGCTATGCGCTGCGGCAGTTGAAGAAGGCGCCCGGATTTGCGCTCATTGTGGTGGTGATGCTGGCGCTGGGAATCGGCGCCAACACC
>Ga0157374_10001353_pt1 | contig 20884 bp, 22 predicted proteins | sample M25metaG_FD_115308 | JGI IMG/M metagenome (GOLD analysis project Ga0157374, IMG submission 115308) | Miscanthus rhizosphere microbial communities from Kellogg Biological Station, Michigan, USA - M2-5 metaG | ecosystem: Host-associated > Plants > Roots > Rhizosphere > Soil | place: USA: Michigan... | reverse complement strand
CTGATTTCGCGGAGCGAGAGGGTCTGCGCGTTGCGAATGACTGGCGTGACGAGGCCGTCATCGACGGCGACGGCGACGGAAATATTCACGCTGCCGTATTCCATGACGTGATCGCCACCCCAGGCGGCGTTGACCTTCGGGCACTGCTGTGCGGCGCGGGCGACGGCGAGGAGGATGAAGTCGTTGACGGTGATTTTGCCGAGGCCGGCAGCTTCGTTGGCGGCGTTCACCTCGGCGCGCAGACGCATGAGCGGCGCGGCATCGACTTCGACGGAGAGATAGAAATGCGGGATCTGCGTTTTGCTCGCGAGCAGGCGCTCGGCGATGATCTTGCGCATGCCGGAGAGTTCGATGCGCTTCTCGTCGCCGCCGGTTTTTTCGAGCTTGATCGGGGCGGGCGCAGCCGGGGCGGTGGTGCGCGGAGCGGAGCCGGCTGCCGGCACGTCTTTTTCGACGATGCGGCCGCCGGGGCCGGAACCCACGACGCCTTCAAGGCTGACTCCGCGTTCGGCGGCGACCTTCTTCGCGAGGGGTGAGGCTTTCACGCGACTGGAACTCGGAGCGGCGGGCTGGGACGTAGCGGAGGCTGAGGGCGCGGACTTTGCCGCTGCGGGAGCGTCGGCGGCCTTTTCGGCTTTGGCCGGAGCGGCCGCGGGAGCGTCGGCAGATTCCCCGTCGCCGAGAATGAGGGCGATCTTCTGGCCGACGCCAATTTTGCCGCCTTCCTTGACATAGACTTCCTTGAGGACGCCTTCGTCGAAGGATTCCATTTCCATCGTCGCCTTGTCGGTCTCGACTTCGGCGAGGATGTCGCCCATTTCGACTTTGTCGCCTTCTTTCTTGAGCCAGCGAACGAGGGTTCCCTCGGTCATGGTGTCGCTCAATTTCGGCATGTTGATAACGGGCATAGGAGTAAGGCTAAGGGCTGAAGGCTAAATGCTGAACGGGTGGTCGCGATTCGGCGATTAGAGAATGCCGAGGGCTTTTTCGAGGATGCGCTCGACGGTCGGGAGCTGGAGCTTCTCGACTTCGGGGCTATACATCGCGGGAGCGTCGATGGTGCAGACGCGACGAATGGGGGCGTCGAGTTCGTCGAAGATTTTTTCCTGAATCATCGTGGCGACCTGAGCGGAGACGCCGCAAAAGGGCTTGTTCTCATCGACGAGGACGACGCGGTGCGTCTTGCTGACGGAGCGCAGGATCGCTTCTTCGTCGATCGGGCGAATGGACCGCAGGTCGAGCACCTCGGCCTGGATGCCGCGCTCGTCGGCGAGCTGCTCGGCGGCTTTCAACGCAGTGAGCGCCGCGCGGCCGTGAGCGATGAAGGTGATGTCGCTGCCCTCGCGCTTGATGTCGGCCTTGCCGAGAGGGATGAGGTATTCCTCCTCGGGGACTTCGCCCTTCTCGCCGTAGAGCAGGGTGTTCTCCATGAACATGACGGGATCGTTGTCGCGGATTGCCGTCTTCATGAGCCCCTTGGCATCGTAGGCCGTGGCAGCGCTGACGACTTTGAGGCCGGGAATGTTCGCGAGCCAGTTCTCCGGCGTGTGCGAATGGGTGGCGCCGACGCCGGTGCCGCCGTTCGCGGGGCCGCGGATGACGATCGGGCAGTTGATGAGGCCGCCGCTCATGTAGCGGACGCAGCCGGCGTTATTGATGATCTGGTCGTAAGCGACGGTGCAGAAGCTCCAGAACATGAGTTCGATGACCGGGCGCAGACCCAACATCGACGAGCCGACCGCCATGCCGATGAAACCAGCCTCGCTGATCGGCGCATCGACCATGCGCTTGTCGCCGTATTTTTTCCACAGGCCGCGGGTGACCTTGTAGGCGCCGTCGTATTCGGCGACCTCTTCGCCGATGAGATAGACGTTCGGGTCGCGCTCGATTTCTTCGGCGAAGGCCTGGTTCAGGGCGTCACGATATTCGATAAGGGCCATCTTTTTGAAAATGTTGGAGCGTTAGTCGTTGAAGAAATGGCGGCCGGTGCGGCCGGCCTCGGTCTGGCGATCCACTTCAAAATAGACGTCCTCGTTGATGGCCTCGAAGGTTGGCACAGGACTCTCCTCGGCAAACTTCACCGCAGCTGCGGCTTCGGCCTGGGTTTCCTTGTTGATCGCGTCGGCCTCGGCCTCGGTGACGATGCCTTCCTCGATGGCGCGGCGGCGCCAGAGCAGCACGGGATCGTGGAGGTTCTTGAATTTCTCGATTTCCTCGGCGCTGCGGTAGCCGCCCTTGTGCTTGGCGTCGGCGACGGAATGGCCGTAGTGGCGATAGGTGTCGATTTCGAGAACCGTGGGGCGTGATTCGTTGTGGGCGCGCTCCATGGCGGTCCAGGTCTTGGCGCGGACTTCGTAGAGATCCTCGCCATTCGCGATGTCCCAGACGATGCCGAAGCCGTCGGCGCGTTCGGCGAGGCAATTCTTGATCGCGGAGGAACGGTCGAGACTGGTGCCCATCGAGTAACGGTTGTTCTCGATGACGTAGATGATCGGCAGATCCCACAACGAGGCAAGATTCAGGCACTCGTAATACACGCCTTGATTCACCGCGCCGTCGCCGAGGAATGCGAGGGCGGAGCCTTTGAGGCCCTTGTATTTGACGGCGTAGGCGAGGCCGAGGCCGAGCGGAGTCTGGCCGGCGACGATGCCGTGCCCGCCCCAGTAATTTTTATCGGGCGCGAAGAAGTGCATCGAACCGCCCTTGCCCTTCGAGCAACCGGTGGCCTTGCCGAAGAGTTCGGCCATGCATTCGTTCATCCCCATGCCGACGGCAAGGGCATGACCATGATCACGATACGCGGTGATGACGTGATCGTTCTCGCCGAGCAGCGAGCAGGTGCCCACGGCGACGGATTCCTGGCCGATGTAGAGATGGAGGAAGCCCGCCATCTTGCCCTCATTGTAATGCTTGAGAGCGACGCGTTCGAAATTACGGATCGCATACAACTGTCGCAGAAACCGGATCTTGTCTTCCTTGGTGAGCGAGGCGTTGATGGGCGCTTTCGCGTAGTCCACCGGGCTGACCTCGGTTTCGGCGGTTGTTTCGGTCATATTTCGATAACGGTTTGAAGGTCGAGGGGGAAGCAAGGCAAGTGCCCGTATTTCCACGCCAAGCCCTGAATATTTCCCGACCGTGCCCAGCTTGGCAACAGGGAAAAATCGGAGACGGGTTTTTGAGGGAGCCAAGGTGCGGCGGAGCGGACCTGTCGGGAAGGAAGGGAATCGCCAACGCCGGCGCGGCTGACACTGAGCGGCGAGACCCGGCGCTAGGGCTTGTCCTGCACCTTGCGGAATTTTTCCAGCTTCGGCTCGATCACGGCCTCGCTGTAGGGATAGCTCGGATTATTTTTGTAGAAATCCTGGTGATACTTCTCGGCGGGATAAAAGACCTTGAGCGGCTTGATCTCCGTGACAATGGGATCCTTGAAATCCTTTTGCGCGGCGGCCTTCGATTTTTCGGCGATGGCGCGTTCGTCGTCGTCCTGCGTGAGGATGATCGAGCGGTATTGCGTCCCGCTGTCCGCGCCCTGGCGGTTCAACGTCGTCGGATCATGCGCCTGCCAAAACAAATCAATAATCTTTCCGTAGGAAATTTTCGCGGGATCGTAAGTGATCCGCACAACCTCGGCGTGTCCGGTGCGGCCGGTGCAAACCTCCTCGTAGGTCGGATCTTTCGTAGCGCCGCCGGCGTAGCCTGAGACAACGGCTTCGATGCCGGGCACGCCCTCATACATGGCTTCGACGCACCAGAAGCAGCCGCCTCCAAGCACGGCGGTTTTCGAATTTGCAGTCATGGGTTCAGCGTGGGTGACGGGTTGAATGGACGCGAGGGTTGCGGCCAGGAGCCATAATTTCATAACGGGATGAGGCGCCGGGGGCGCGTTCTATTCCCGCGTCACCATTGCTCGATCAACATCGTCAGATCGCCGACAAGCGCATCGATTTTTTTGAGGTCCTTGCGACGGCCCTTTTCGGGCTTGATGGAAAACTTCCGCAGCAGCGTGAGCATGTCGCGCAGATCACGCATTTTCGCGGCCGGAATTTTCTTCGCGCTGGTCAGCTTGCCGACGGACTCCTGGACGAGGCCGATCTCCTCCTCGAGGCGGCCCGCATAGGCCAGCAGCGCGGAACGAAATTCGCCACGCAGGGCGTCGAGTTCTTCGACCACCGATTTTGCGGGAGATGCCTCGGGCGAAGGGGAATCCATAAGAGTGCTGTTTATCAGAGCCAGTCGAGGCAGGCAAGGGTCGTCAGCCGTCGAATCAGGGTCGGTATTGAACATGAAATGTCTGATAGTTCCGATCCTTGTTTTCGCAACCGGAATCAGCGACGCTCTCCCCGTGGAAATCGAACGCTGGCTCGACGCGGCGCGCTCGGTGCGGGAGCGCGCCTACGCGCCCTATTCGCAATTCAAGGTTGGCGCTGCATTGATCGCGGCCGACGGGCGAATCTTTACCGGCTGCAACGTGGAAAACATCAGCTTCGGCCTGACCATGTGCGCCGAGCGGGTGGCGATCGGCCGCGCCATCGCGGAAGGAGCGACCGACTTTATCGCCATCGCCATTATGGCCGACACCGCGTTTCCTGTCAGTCCCTGCGGAGCGTGTCGGCAGGTCTTGGCGGAATTCAATCCCCAACTGCCGATTCATCTCGGCACGCTCGACGGAGCGGTGGAAACTTTCCATCTGACGGAGCTCTTGCCCCGTGCCAGCACCGGTATTTTGGATCGTCCTTGATGTTCTACGTGGAACATAGGGAACGATAGCAGGAGGAGAGTTCTCTTTTCCTTGGCCGATGTGCTAAGGTCTGCGCTCTTCGAAGTTCGATGTTTCACTATCCCAAATCCTACGATGTCATCGTGATCGGTGCCGGCCATGCCGGGATCGAGGCGGCCCTTGCGGCGGCGAGGCTCGGCTGCGAAACGCTGCTGCTCACGCAGAATGCGGATACGGTCGGACAGATGTCCTGCAATCCCGCCATTGGAGGGCTCGCAAAGGGACACATGGTTCGCGAGATCGATGCGCTCGGAGGCGCCATGGGGCGGAATGCGGACGCCACGGGAATTCAATTTCGCATGCTTAATGCCACCAAAGGGCCCAGCGTGCGCGCCCCACGGGCGCAGTGCGATAAGAAGGCCTACCAGTTTCGGCTCAAGGCGGAGCTGGAGGCGACCCCGGGCCTCGATCTGAAACAGGGCAATGTGACGCGCTTGACCACCCATGGCGACCAGGTTACCGGAGTCGAGACGAGCTTTGGGGTCACGTTCTCCGGTCGGGCGGTTGTGGTGACAACGGGGACATTCATGCGCGGGTTGCTGCACGTGGGTCTGCGCAACCAGACGGGCGGACGCATGGGCGACACGGTTTCGACATTTAGTGATTGTCTGCGGGAACTGGGCTTCGAGGTCGGGCGCTTCAAAACGGGCACGCCTTGCCGCCTCCTCGCGGCCTCGATCGATTTTTCCGTGTGCGACCGTCAATTGGGCGATGACCCGCCGCCCCGGTTCAGCTTTCTGGAAGGAGATCTCGCCTCCGCGGATCAGGAACTCTTCACGTTGAATCGACAAGCTGCCGGGAAGTTCCACGTGGAACAAATTCCGTGCTGGATCACCCACACCAACGAGAAAACCCACGCGATCATCCGCGAGAATCTCCATTTGTCGCCGCTTTACGCCGGGCGGATCGAAGGGGTGGGGCCTCGCTACTGCCCGTCGATTGAAGACAAGGTCGTGAAATTTGCCGAGAAGACGAGTCATCAGCTCTTTTTGGAACCGGAAGGCCGTCACACCGGGGAAATCTACGTGAACGGCATTTCGACGAGCCTCCCCTTCGAGGTTCAGTATCACTTCATCCGCAGCGTGCGGGGTCTCGAGCGTGCGGAAATGCTGCGTCCCGGCTACGCGGTGGAATATGACTATTGCCCGCCAACCCAGCTCCAGCGCACGCTCGAAACCAAACGCATGGGCGGTCTCTATTTCGCCGGCCAGATCAATGGCACCTCGGGATACGAGGAGGCGGCCGCCCAAGGCTTGATCGCCGGGGCCAACGCTGCGCTGAAAATTATGGGCCAATCGGAATTCGTTCTAGCCCGGTCGGAGGCATACATCGGTGTGCTCATTGACGATTTGGTTACGGTCGGCACGCCGGAGCCTTACCGCATGTTTACCAGTCGGGCGGAGTATCGACTGCTTCTCCGCCAGGACAACGCCGATTTTCGGCTCACCGGCCGAGGAATCGAAAGCGGACTCGTGAGAGGGGAGCGCCGCGCGCAATTCGAGCGCAAGCAGTTTCTGCACAAGAACTTGCGGGAGAAGATCAAGGGCTGGACCGTGGACGGAGTGGCGCTCTCGCAGTGGTTCAAGCGTCCAGAAAATCAGCATCAGCGCCTGCCGGCGGAAATACGAGCGGAATTCCCGGATGCCCTTTGGGAGGTCGTCGAAACGGATCTCAAATACGAAGGCTACATTCGCCGTCAGGAGGAGCAGCTGGCCCGCACCAGCCGTCATGAACACCGGAGCATTCCGCCAGCCGTCGATTTTGGCTGCATTCACGGGCTTCGCAAGGAAGCCGCGGAAAAGCTTGCCCGCGTTCGCCCTGCGACGCTGGGGCAGGCGTCACGGATCAGCGGGGTGACGCCGGCGGATCTCGGCCTGTTGAGCGTCTGGCTGGAGCGGAATGCGGCCGCGCCTACGCGCGAATAGCGTCAATTAGGAGAGGCAACCCGGCAGCGTGCGATTTGGGATTGGGGACGAACGCGATGACGATCTCCGGCGAAGGGTCCGCAAGCGGAATACGATGGGCGTCGAGGGCGCCGCGATCGGCGGTGGTGCAGAATGCCACTCCGACACCCAGCGACACCCTCCAGAAACGGTGCTGAAGCGACGACGAAGCGAGGTCCGTCGAAATCGTCACGCCGTCTGCTTCCAGCCGGCGCACCGCCGCTTGCTCGGCCGCGGAGCGTTGATCGAAAGGTGATAGCAGCAGGGTTTCGCCAATGAGGTCCGCCGGGGCAAAGTCATTTCGCTCGCAGAGACGATGTTTGGGTGGAACGGCGACTTGAATTTTCGCGCTTTCCAGAACAATGGCTCCGGCTGGCATGGCGTCCCGGGCAAACTCGGAAATTGCGCCGTCGGGAGCGGAATCTGTCGCGGCAGCCATTGGGATGGCCGCGAGTCGGAGACCGCGGTGTTTGCGGAGAAATTTGCGCAAGCGACGGGTGATGGTATCAGACAGCGCGCCGTCCGAATATTGGATCGTGATTTTGCCGAGGCGTCCCGCCGCCTCGTCTTGAATCCGCAAAAGGGCGCGGTCGGTTTGGGCGAGAATGGCGCGGGCGTCTTCCAGGAAGCGATGTCCGGCTGGCGTGAGTTCCACTCGGCGATTTTCGCGACGGAAGAGCGAACAGCCCAATTCCTTTTCCAGATTGCGAATCTGGACACTCAGCGGCGGCTGGGCGATGTGCAGCGAACGCGCCGCCTCGGTGAAGTTCAATTTCTCGGCGACCGCGACAAAATAGCGAAGATGACATATTTCCATATGATAAAAGTATCAATCAAGCATGATTGATTCAATATGATCATTTTCGGGCGCATCTTCCGATCCTAAAGGAAGGAAAACCCGCCGTCCCCCTCGACATTGGCGGGAAACGGAGCATCTTGACGCTGCATTTTCCCCCAACCTATGAAGTTCTCCGCTGGATGTCTGGCGAGCGTTCTGCTCGTTCCCGTCGTCGCCTTTGCCCAATCGAAAATCACGGACGATGCCGCGCCCGACGCGGCCACACTCGACGTGCAGATGGCGGCGCTGGCGAAGATGCGCGAGCAAAAGAAGATGCAGTATTTCCTGCGGATGCGGGATGAGATTGGAGATGCGATTTCGTCTCCGGGGGCCGCGGGCAACTACGTGCTGGATTGCATGCGAAAAGTGCGTTTCGAGGGACACCCGGGGGGAAATGTCGAATTTTCTGAATGGAAGAAGAAAAACATCGGTCTGTATTCGGACCACGATTTCGAGCAGGCCGCGAATCTGCATTTGCGTTATCTGGCGCTTACGCTCAAACGCGCGACGTTGGATTCCGCGGAACCGGTGATGCAGGAAACCTGGGATTACCTAGGTCTGTTAAAGAAATCGCAGGACGTGATCGTGGGGCATTTGCGCGATCCCGCGCAGGTAAAGATCCAGGTCTATGACGAAAAGAAGCGGGAAGTGACGGGCGAGATGATTGCCCAGATCGACGACATCAAACTCGCAAACGCTGCGAATACACGCGCCTACATTGAGGAGTTGTTGAACGGGAGCGTGAACGGCGGCCTGGCGGCACAGGCTTTGAAACTCGACAAATTGCTCCAGGGCATTTCGGAGTGGGAAATGGTGCCGGGAAATTTTTCGGGCATCATGGAGCAGGACATTCGAAGCGTGCTTCGGAAGACGAAAGACCCACGTCTGGTGGCGACCTGGGACGATGAAATCGCTTACTTGAATGCGCTGACCAAACTCAAAAAGGATGAGCAGGCGGAGAGCGAATTTGAAAAGGAAACTTATCCGCGGCTGCGCTGGAAACAGGCGAACGATGTCGAGCTGGTCGGGATGCCGAACCGCGCGTTGACGATGCGGATCGGCCTCGCCAAGCAGTTCCCGGAGCACCCCGATTTCGAGCAATGGACCAGCGAAATTTCTTCGGATTTGAAGAAACGAAAGGCCGCGGCGCTGGCGGCGAAATCGGACGAAAAGAAATCCTCGGCAGCCGATGCCAACGGCGCGCAACCCCCGGCGGCGACTTCCTCGCCGGCGGCCATCCCGCAGCCAAATTAGCGCAGATCAGAAAATTTCCGTGGCCACAAAAAAGCACGAGAAGTCACAAAAGGAAACAAGCCATCCCAGCGTTTTTTTGTTTCGTAGTGCTTCATTGCGGCCATGACTTTTCTTAAAATGCTTTAGCGGATTCCGCGGCGGCGAGCACGGTGCGGGCCACGGCGATCAGCCGCTCGCGAAGGGGGTGGGCACGAGCGGAGAAGGCGCGTTGGTGGATTTCGTAGGCGTGGCGTCCGGATTCCGTTTCGATCGCGATGGGGGGAAAACCCAGAGACGAAAAGTCGTAGGGGCTCGCCCGCATGTCGATTTCCCGAATATCATGGGCGAGTTCGAAGGCGTCGGCGACGAGTTCCGAGGGCGTGAAGGGCGCGAGTTTGTAGGCCCATTTGTAGAGATCCATGTTTGCATGGAGACAGCCGGGTTGCTCGTTTTCGGAAATGGACTCGCGGGTGGGCTGAAGGCGATTGAGTGGACGGGCCTCCGCGGTGAAAAAGCGGAAGGCGTCGAAGTGGCTGCAGCGCACGGGAAGGGTCTCGAGCACTGCTGCGGTGCCCTTGCGGCCGAGTCGCAGCGGCCAGCGCGGATGGCGCACGTCGTCGGCCCGATAAACCATGGCCCATTCGTGAAGGCCGGCGCAGCCATGGAACGCCGGGCGGCTTTGGACGGCCGCAAGCATGGCGATCAGCCAGCGGAGGAACGTGAGACGTTCCGGTTTCAGTCGAGTCGTCGTGACGCTGATTCCGCCGGGGATGCGTTCGTAATGGGGCCAGGCGAGGAATTCCTCCGCGCCGGCGGCTTCAAGCGTTCTTCCGATGCCCGGATGCCAGCGGCGCAGGTGAGCGGGCCGGTAGGAGTAGTATTGAAAAAGAAAATCGTGGACGGGATGCGCTTCGCCGACGGCCGAGCGGGCGAGGTGCGGCTTGATCCACGGCGCGACGCGCGCCTCGTGCGACGCGCGGAGCACTCCCCAAGCGGCCTCGGCGAGCGTGTTCGCCGCCGGGGTCGAGCAGGCTTCGCCCGTCGTCATGGCCGCTTTGAAAAAAGCCGGGAGCTACGCGGCGTCGGCGCTCTCATCGAGCCACTCGCAATAGGTTTTGCTGAGTTTGTTGGCGATCTCGATGAGGCGGAGCTGGGTGCGGTCGAGGTATTGATGGAGGCCGACTTCAAATACGCTTTCGATGGTCGCGTAGTCGATGTTTGCGCGCAGCTGGCCGGAGAGGCGCTCGGCTTCGTTGTGGAAACCGGAGATGCCGCTGCCGGAGATGCGGTGGATGGCGCGATCCATGTTGTCCACGGAAAAGCGGATCGAGCGGGGAAAGGTGGGATGGAGGATGAGAAATTCCGCGACATCCCAAGCGGTGACGTGGCCGACGCGAATCTTGAGGTAGGCCTCGAGGGCGCTACAGGATTTGAGCACGGCCATCCATTGGGTGAGATCGACGCTGCCGCCGACGCGTTCGCCCTGGGGCAGGAGGATGTGATATTTCACGTCGAGCACGCGGGAGGTGGAGTCGGCGCGCTCGAGAAATTTGCCGGCCTGGATGAAATCCCAGCCTTCGCCGTGCGTCATTGTCGCGTCGGTGATGCCCTGGAAGAGGTGCGAGCCATCGATGATGCTGCGGTAGAAATCGTGCGGTGTGCTGCGATAGTCGGCGCGGGCTTTTTCGCTGCGCAGGTAGAGATAGAGCTTGTTGAGGTGCTCCCACATCTCGCTCGAGATTTGCTCGCGCACGGTGCGGGCATTTTCGCGAGCGGACGAAATCGAGGAGATGATCGAATGCGGATTTTTCTTCTCGAAGGTGACGAATTCCATCACGGACTCGCCATCGATGTGGTCGTAAAGCGTGTTGAAAAGCTCCTGGTCCTCGAGCGAGGCGAGCACGGGCTGCCAGTGCTCGCGGACGGAGTCGTGATCCGCATCCTCGAGGTCGAGCATGAGGTTCATGTTGACGTGGAGCAGGCGGGAATTCGTCTCAGCGCGCTCGATGTAACGGCTCAACCAATAACAGGAATCAGCGACGCGACTTAACATCAGGCGGGAATGGAGGATGATTGCGACTGGGATTGCACCGGCGCGGGCGACTCGTCTTCTTCGTCGAGCACCCAGGTGTCCTTGCTGCCGCCGCCTTGGGAGGAGTTCACGACGAGTGAACCCTTCTTCATCGCGACGCGGGTGAGGCCGCCGGGGACGATGGAAATTTTTTCGCCGCAGAGGACGTATGGGCGCAGGTCAATATGGCGGCCCTCGATGTCTCCGTCGCAGAACGACGGGGAGCGGGAGAGGCTGATGACGGGCTGCGCGACGTAGCCGCGGGGATCGGCGAGGATCGCCTGGCGGAATTTTTCGATCTGCTCCTTGGTGGCGTGCGGGCCGATGAGCATGCCGTAGCCGCCGCTTTCGTTGGCGGATTTCACAACGAGGTTCGCGATGTTCTCGAGGATGTATTTGCGGTCGGAATCGACGGCGGAGAGGAAGGTTTCCACGTTCGGGAGGATGGGATCCTCGCCGAGGTAGAATTTGATCATCGCCGGCACGTAGTAGTAGGTCGCCTTGTCGTCGGCGACGCCGGTGCCGATGGAATTGGCGAGGGCGACGTTGCCCGCGCGGTAGGCATCGACGAGGCCGGGAACGCCGAGCACGGAATCCTTGCGGAAGACGAGCGGATCGAGGAAGTCGTCGTCGATGCGGCGGTAGATCACATCGACCTGCTTGAGGCCGTGCGTCGTTTTCATGTAAACGCGCTGGTTTTGCACGATGAGATCGGCGCCGACGACGATCTCGATGCCCATTTCGCGGGCGAGGAACGAGTGCTCGAAATACGCGGAGTTGAAGATGCCGGGCGAGAGGACCGCGATGGTCGGATCGGGATTATCGTTCGGCGCGATGTGGCGCAGGACGGCGAGCAACTCCTGCGGGTAGCGATCCACCGGGCGGACGCCGTATTTTGCGAAGAGGCCGGGGAACACCCGCTTCATCGCCTGGCGATTTTCCGGCACATACGAGACGCCCGACGGGCAGCGACCGTTGTCCTCGAGCACCAGATAATCGCCCTTGCCGTCGCGAATGAGATCCGTGCCGCAGACATGGATGTAGATGTTCTTCGGCACGTCAAAGCCCATGAACTCGGGCCGGAAATGCTTTGCGCTATGCACGATGTCCGCGGGGACGATGCCTTCCTTGATGATGTGCTGCTCGTGATAGACGTCGTGCAGGAACATGTTCAGCGCGGTGAGGCGCTGGGCGAGGCCCCGCTCGATGTGCTCCCATTCCTTCGCGGCGACGATGCGCGGAATCAGGTCGAACGGGAAAATGCGCTCGGTGCCCTCGTCCCCGCTATAGACGGTGAACGTGATCCCCTGGTTGAGGTAGGAATGCTCGGCAAGCACCGTCTTTCGCTCGAACTCCGCGGGGTCCATGTCGGCGAAACGTGCCAGCAATTTTGCGTAGTGGGGGCGGACTTTGCCCGCCGAGTCGAACATCTCGTCGAAAAACCCCCCGACCTCGTAATCGGTAAACATCCCCTGCATTGGTAGCTGGAAAAGTGCCAATCGCTCAGGCCTTTGCAAGATCGAATTGCCAATTTTGATTTGCGGTTGGAAACTCACGTCCAATTCATGGGTCAGCGGACACAATTTGCGGCGGGAGTGCTGCCGGCCGGCCGGCCGGCGCTGATCGGAGTGATCCACCTCAAGCCGCTGCCGGGTTCCCCGCAATGGGGCGAAAATTTTGCGGCGATCCTGAAGTCGGCGACGAGCGACGCCCAGGCTTACGAACGGGGTGGCGCCGACCTGCTCGTCGTGGAGAACTTTGGCGACGTGCCGTTCACAAAAAACGCCGTGCCACCGGAGACGCTCGCCGCCATGGCGGTGGCCGGCGCGGCCGTGCGGGCGGCCACGAAGCTGCCGATCGGCTTCAACGTGCTGCGCAACGACGCCCACGCCGCGCTGGCCCTGTGCGCGGCGTGCGGAGGATCGTTCATTCGCGTGAACGTCCACACCGGCGCGATGGTAACGGACCAGGGATTGATCGAGGGAAACGCGTTCGAGACCGTGCGCCTGCAACGCCGCCTCGCGCCCACCGCGCAAATTTTTGCCGACGTGCTCGTGAAGCATGCGTGCCCGCTCGGCGACCTCCCCATCGAAATCGCCGCGCGCGATACCGTCGAGCGCGGGCTCGCCGATGCGTTGATCGTTTCCGGCACCGGCACGGGCGTCGCGACGGAAATCGAAGACGTGCGCCGCGTGCGCGCAGCCTGCCCGCAGACGCCAATCCTGCTCGGCAGCGGGGTGACAGCATCGAACGTCGGTGGCTATCTGGACCTTGCGAACGGCTTCATCGTCGGCACATCGGTGAAGCGCGGCGGCGATGTCGCCAAGCCGGTGGACGAGCGGCGCGTGGCCGCCTTGCGACGGGCCATCGGGTGACTCCCATTTTCAGATTCAAATTGGGCTGACCGACCTGCGCGATTGACGGAAGCCTCGGCGCCATGTATTCCTCAGCGCGTTCCATGACGCATCTCGTCCAGTCTGTTTCGCTCAAGCCGACGACCTTTCCGGTCGCCGCGTGGAGCATGGGCTGCGTCAATTTCCGATTCACCTACGCCATCGGAGGCGCGCCAGGCAGCTAGCACAAGAGGAACAGTTTTTACCCTTTTTTGAGCCCTGCCTGGTTTTCCGCCCGGCAGGGCTTTTTGTTTCCACCGATCCACACCATGAACGTCACCACCGAACAGATCCAAACCGAACTCCGGACCGTCGAGCGCGAGCACGGCGTGCGCGTGCTCCTTGCCGTCGAATCCGGCAGCCGGGCATGGGGGTTTGCGTCGCGTGACAGCGACTACGACGTGCGGTTCATCTACGCCCACGACTGCGACTGGTATCTCTCGGTGGACGAACGCCGCGACGTGATCGAGTCGCCCATTTCGGACGGGCTCGATCTCTCCGGCTGGGACCTGCGCAAGGCGCTCCGGCTTCTGCGCAACTCGAATCCCTCGCTGCTCGAGTGGATCAAATCGCCCATCGTCTATGAGGCCGACCCGGTCTTCGCGCTGCTGTTCGGGCTGCTCGCGAGCGAATTCCACACCTCGGAGCGCAACTTCCGCCACTACCTGCACATGGCGCGGGGCAATCATCGCGCCTATCTGCAGGGCGAGCGTCTGCGGCTCAAAAAATACCTCTACGTGCTGCGTCCCCTGCTCGCCTGCCGCTGGATCGAGCAGGGTCGCGGCCCCGTGCCGATGAAGTTCGACGCCCTCGTCGATGAACTCGTCGAGGACGCGAACCTGCGTTTTCACATCGCCGTGCTCGTGGCCCGCAAGCGCGCCGGCGAGGAGCTCGACGAAGCGCAACGCATCCCGGTTCTGCACACCTTCATCGAGGCCGAACTCGCCCGGCTCGAGAAGATCGCGCCGCTGGCGACTGCCGCGCCCGCATCCGAAAAGCTGAACCAATTCTTCCGGGAATTCTGCCTGGCGGAGGCCGCATGAACCCGCCAACCCTCTCCCGGCAGGGCATCCTCTACGCGCTGTTTGCCTACGGCGCGTGGGGGCTTTTCCCGATTTACTGGAAAGGCTTCGGCTCGATTCCGCCGGTGGAAGTCATTTCCCACCGGCTGATCTGGTCGCTTCTCTTTCTTCTGATTCTCGTCGCGGCCCAACGGCAGCTCCCCGCGTGTCTGCGCATCCTTCGCACGCCGCGACTGGTCGGCATTCTGACCCTGACCGCCGCGCTCCTGAGCTTCAACTGGGGCTTGTTCGTTTATGGCGTCAACACCGGCCAAGTGGTGGAGACGAGTCTCGGGTATTTCATCAATCCCCTGGTCAACGTCGTCCTCGGATTCGTGATCCTGCGCGAGCGATTGAGCCGCGCGCAGATATTCGCCGTGATCCTCGCCGCGGCGGGAGTCATCTATTTCGGCTACCATCTTTGGAAAGTGCCCTGGATCGCCCTCGGGATCGCCTCGAGCTTCGGTCTTTACGGCCTGTTTCGCAAAATGGCGCCGGTGGATCCGCTGCCCGGCCTCGCGATCGAAACCGCAATCATGGCGCCCGTGGCTGCCGGGCTCATTGCCATCATGGGTGCCCACGGCTCGATGCACTTTCTGGATACGCCCGGGCTCACGCTGCTGTTCATCGGCGGCGGCATCGTGACGGCGTTTCCGCTCATCTGGTTCATCTCGGCCGCGAAGCTGTTGCCGCTCTCCATCCTGGGATTTTTCCAATATCTGGCCCCGACCCTGCAACTCGCGGTCGGCCTCTTCCTCTTCCACGAAAAATTCACCCCGCGCGACGCCATCGCCTTCGGCCTGATCTGGACCGCGATCGGTATCTTCCTGGGATTTTCGCGAGGAAGGCCCAAGGCATTCACCAGCGAAGAAGTTCCGCAATAACTAGGAGTTCCCTGATTTTGGGAGACGGGTTGATTTAACCCATTTCAATTCGTGTTCCACCCTCCGAATTAGAGAAGTGGAGCGGGTGACGAGACTCGAACTCGCGACATCAACCTTGGCAAGGTTGCACTCTACCAACTGAGTTACACCCGCAGCGCGGACCTCGGAAACTACCAGATTCGCTTTTTGCGTCAACGGTTTCTTTCGCGCGCGCAATGCACGGCGACGAACTCGGTGTTCGGCAGGATGAACTTGCGCACCGTCACCGCCACGCGTTGCAGCGCAAACTCCCGCAGCACGGTCGTCGCGATTTCGTCGGCCAGCGTTTCGAGGAGTTGACGTGGGCGCCCGGCGGCAAGTGCGATCACCCGCTGCGTGACCGTGAAGTAATCGACGGTGGCATCGATGGCGTCGGGCATGCGCGAAAAATCGCGAAGCGGGTGGAGGTGCAGATCGACGAGCAGGCGCTGCGGCGCGGCGCGTTCCTCGTCGGGCACGCCGATGTGCGCGGCAATTTCGAGGCCGCGAATTTCGATCCAGGCTCCGGGTGCGGCGTGCATCAGTGTCCGTTGCTTTCGATGACCGTCATGCCGCCGAGCAGCGTTTGCAGGGCGGGCAGGCCGGTGACGATGACGTCGGGCCGGGCCGGCGCGAGCTTTTCAAGCGAGTCGAAGCCGGTGAGCACGGCAATGCTCAGGACGCCGCCGTGCCGCGCGGTCTCGATGTCGTGGACCATGTCGCCGACGAAGGCCGTTTCGGCGGGATCGAGCGCATGGGTGGCGAGGATTTCGCGGATTTTTTCGCGCTTATCCAGAATCTCGACGTAGGGATGCTCGAAGGCGTCGCGCACGCCCAGCCGGCCGGCCTGGGCGTCAAAGTGACTGGCCTTGATCGTGCTCAGAAGAAAGATGCGCCGCCCGGAGCGATGGCAGAAATCGAGGAAGTCCCGTGCGCCGGGCAGCAACTCCACCTCGTCGTGCAGGCTGGCGAAGAATTTTTCGTAGAGCGGCTCCAGCCCCTCAAGGGCGGCCTCGGGCAGGTGTTCCGCGTAGAATTCGGTGAAGGGCAGGCGGAAGTGCGTGCGGAATTCCTCGCGGGTGAGATCACGGCGGCCGTATTCCCGGAAAATGGCGTTGGTGGCGGTGAGAACGGGGCCGAGGTCATCGGCGAGTGTGCCGGACCAATCGAGGAGAAGGTTGCGGAGCATCGGGGGATTTTATAGTTGAGAGTTCATGGTTGAGAGTCAATCACCGGCCGGGGGGAGGGCCGCACTCGAACTCTCAACCATCAACTCTCAACTGTGAACTGGCCGCGTAGCGGCTTCACAGCTTGATTTCCTTTACGGCATTTTTGCCGAAGCGGGCCTGGAGCTTTTTCAGAATTTCCGGCCGCCAGGTGCGGTCGAGTTCGTAGCGGACGCTGGATTGGAGGACCTCGACGTGGAGGACGCCATTGACGAGGCGCGACGGCCGGGAGTGCTGGGCGAGGAAATCGCCGACGACTTCGCGCCAAGCGGCAAGGATGTCGCCTTCGTTGATACGCTCGGTGAGCCCGAGGCGCGTGACAAGAGCCTGGATGGCGTCTGAGACCGCGACCAGTGGGCGGCCGTCGCGCTTTTCAGGCAGGCCGCGCCATTCTTCGACGACGTGGCGGCGAAGCGATTTCGAGATCATGAAATCGCCTCCCCGGCGTCGAAATTAAGCGGCGTCGTCGCCGATCGCCTCGACCGGGCAGCCTTCCATGGCTTCCTTGCAGAGAGCTTCTTCTTCAGGAGTCTCGGGCTGCTTGTAAACGTAGGAGTGGCCGCCATCGTCGTTGCGGGTGAAGTTCGCCGGCGCCGTTTCGCGGCACAGATCGCAATCGATGCATTGATCGTCGCAGTAGAACTTGCCCGCTACGTTTTCTGGATATTTGTTTGCTACGTCTGCCATTGGTTTTTCCCTTGAACGGCGAAAGTAGAAACCCCGCCCGGGATTGCAATTGTTTTTTTGGCCGGGACACCGGAATTTCGTTCCGCCCATGGATTCCATTCTGCCCACCGAGGGACGCCACGTCCTCCATCTCTTCTTCCGCGTCGAACATTCGCAATGGGAGCTTTTCTCCGCCCAGGAGCGTCTGGCGGCCAAAACGCAGCTCGCCAATCTCGTGAAGGACGTCCGTGCCGAGGCAGACACGCAACTGCTCACGCTCAGCATGGTGACGCCGAAGGCCGACCTCGGCTTCATGCTCGTGTGTCCCGACCTCCACGCGGTGGACCGCATTTCGAAGCAGCTCACGCTCTCGCTCGGCGCGGGCGTGCTCGTGCCGGAGTTCTCGTGGCTCTCGATGACCGAGCGCAGCGAATACACGACGAGCGAGGAGGAGTTTGCTACGAGTCTGGCCGCGGAAGAGGACATCGTGCCGGGCACGCCGGCCTTCGATGAGCGCATCGCCAGTTTCCGCGAGCGCATGGCGAAATACGCGAAGGATCGCCTCGAACCGAATCTCGCGGACTGGCCGGTCTTTTGTTTTTACCCAATGTCGAAACGCCGTATGGGCGGCCGGCAGAACTGGTATGCGCTGGACTTCGAGGAACGCAAAAAACTCATGGCCGGCCATGCGCGCGTGGGCCGCACCTACGCGGGGCGCGTGCGCCAGCTCATCACGGGCTCGACCGGGCTCGACGACGGCGAGTGGGGCGTCACGCTCTTCGCGCACACCACGAGTGACATCAAGGCGATCGTCTATGAGATGCGTTTCGACGAGGTGAGCGCGCAATACGCGGACTTCGGCGAGTTCTTCATCGGCATCCAGATGCCGCTTGACGCGCTGTTCGCGCGGGTGAGCCTGTAGGAGTGAACGCGTCCGGCGAATTGGAAAAAAAGCGCGCCACCCTGGAAGCGGTGCTGCACGCGCACGCGCCGCTCGTCGTTGCCTACTCCGGCGGCGTGGACAGCGCCTGCTTGCTCGCGGTCGCGCAGCGCACGCTCGGCGATCGTGTGCTCGGCGTGATTGCCGACAGCCCGAGCCTGCCGCGACAGGCACTGGCCGACGCGCTCGCGGTGGCGCGCGGTTTCGGCGCGGCGGTGGAGGTCGTGCGCACGGACGAGCTGGACGATCCGCGTTACGCCGCGAATCCGATGAATCGCTGCTATTTTTGCAAGGCGGAGCTTTTTCAACGCCTCGATGCGCTGGCCCGCGAGCGGCATTTTGCGGCGATTGCCTACGGGGAAAACGCCGACGACCCCGCGCATTTGCGGCCGGGTTCGCAGGCCGCCGCGGAGTTCGCGATCCTTGCGCCGCTCAAGCAGGCCGGTCTCACCAAGGCCGACGTGCGCGCCCTTTCCCGCGAGTTCGGTCTGCCCACGGCCGACGCGCCCGCGCAGCCCTGCCTGAGTTCGCGCATTCCGCACGGCACGCCCGTCACGCGCGAGGCGTTGGCGCTGGTGGAGCGCGGCGAGGCTTTCGTGCGCTCGCTGGGTTTTCGGGTTTTCCGCGTGCGGTTTTTGGAGGGCGAAAATGCCCGGGTGCAAATCGCGCCGGACGAAATGGCGCGATTGCCCGCGGTGCGTGACGATCTCGCGCGCGGCCTCGTGCAGGCCGGCTTCGGCGCGGTGGAGATCGATCCCGACGGGTATCGCGCCGCGGCGGGATGAACCCGGCGCCGGAAAGGTTCCGCGCCGAACTCCGCTCGCACAATCGTCACGCGGCCGGCGCCGCCGTTCTGTCGCTGCTCGCCGCCGTGCTTGCCTGGAACCTCGCGTATTTTTTCTTCGTCCTCATCCTGCTTGGCCTCGTCACCTTCGATCGCGGCGATTTCGGGCCGGAGGTGCCACCGTGGATCCCCGCCACCGCCTTCGCGCTGGCCGTTGTGCTGTTTGTCTGGGGCGTGGTGGATGCGATCCACCGCCGATTCCAAACCGCGTCGGACCGTCCGATCATCGGCTGGCATCTCATCCCCGACTTCCTGTTGCTGCCCGTGCGGTTGACCTTCGCAATCTGGGGAAACTTCCACGCCATCCGGCGGATCGACGAGACGTCCCTCGCGCAAGCCTGGGAGCTCCTGCTGGCCATCCATCGGGCCGGACAGGCCAAGCTCAGCGCACTCGCGGTGATCGAGCCCGATCCGGCCCGTCTGCATCGCTTGCTGACCACCCTCCAAATGCTGGGCTACATCGATCTCCACCGCGGCGAGCAGGATTGGTTCTACGCCGTGTGCTCGCCCCGCGAGGCCGAGCTGCGCGCGTTGAAAAACTGAGCGCTCGAAACGGCTTGATTGTGAAGAGCCACAGCTGCGCTAATTTGCCCGCCATGAACTCGCTCTCGATTCCGCCGGACATCCGAGTATGGGCGGAGGTCGATCCCGCCGCCATCCGGCACAATGCGGAGTTTGCCCGGCGGCGCGGCGGAGTGCCATTGATCGCGGTGGTGAAAGCCAACGCCTACGGACACGGCGTCGAAGTGGCAGTGCGCGCCCTGCGAGAAGTCGCGGAATTATTCGCCGTCGCCAATGTCGAGGAAGCCGTCGCCGTGCGAGCGCTCGCACCGGAGAAGGATGTGTTGCTGCTCAGTCCCTGCCTGCCCGGGGAACGCGCTGCGGCGGTGGCCGCCGGCTGCATTGCGACGGTCTCGAGTGCGGCGGAGGCGCGAGGGTTTGCCGGTGGCCGCGTGTCGTTGAAGGTCGATTCCGGCATGGGCCGTATCGGCGTGTGGCATGAGGAGGCGCTCGCGGAAATCGCCGCGCTCGTGCAATCGAGCGACGTGACGTTGCACAGCGTCGCGACGCATTTGCCGACGCCGGATGAAGACGTCGCCTTCACGCGCGGGCAACTCGCCAGCTTTGCGGAGTTTGCCGCGCAGGCCCGGGCGCTCGCGCCGTCCGCGAAATTTCACGCGTTGAACAGCGCCGGCGTGCTCGCGTATCCCGAGTTTGCCTTCGATTTCGTGCGTGTCGGGCTGATGCTCTACGGTAGCGCGTCGATCCCGGATTTTCAGCCGGAGCTTCGTCCCGCGCTCGCGTGGAAGACGCGCGTGCTTCTCGTGCGGGACGTTCCCGCCGGACGGAGCGTCAGCTACGGACGCACGTTCCTTACTCCGGCGTCCATGCGCCTCGCCACGCTGGCGATGGGTTATGCCGACGGTTATCCGCGGCAAGCGTCCAATCGCGGTCCGCAGGTGCTGATCGGCGGTCGGCGCTGCGCGGTGCTCGGACGCGTGACGATGGATCAGCTCATCGTCGATGTGAGCGCCGTGCCGGAGGTCGGCGTCGGGGACGAGGCCGTGCTCGTGGGCACGCAGGGCGACGAAACGATTTTCGCGGCGGAGCTGGCGGCCTGGGGCGACACGATCGCGTGGAATATTTTCACGGGCATCGGCGGCCGCACGAAGCGCTTCGAGGCGTGAGCCCTACCGCGGTTTTCGCGGGTCGCGATTGAAGATGCGGAACCAGTTGCCGAAGTGCTTTTTGAAGCCTTCCATCCGGGTGAGATAAGTTTCGTTCAACGCGCCGCCGTGAGGAATCGCGCGCAACAACGCGGCGACCGAAAGTTCGTCGAGTTCGTAGCCGGTGCTCGCCGTGCCGACCGCGCTGGCATGGTGGGCGTCGCTGCCGGCGGTGGTGCGTCGCTCGGTGCGGGCGGCGTATTCCTTCGCCAGTTGGTTGAATCCGCGCGATGTTACTGCGGCTATTAAGCCGGCGACCACCG
>Ga0157374_10001346_pt1 | contig 20905 bp, 14 predicted proteins | sample M25metaG_FD_115308 | JGI IMG/M metagenome (GOLD analysis project Ga0157374, IMG submission 115308) | Miscanthus rhizosphere microbial communities from Kellogg Biological Station, Michigan, USA - M2-5 metaG | ecosystem: Host-associated > Plants > Roots > Rhizosphere > Soil | place: USA: Michigan... | reverse complement strand
TCCCAGCAGGATCACGAAAATGAAAAAAGCCTTGCAATTTGCGGGGCTTTTTTCATTTCAGCTCTAAAAAACGGCGTTTTTAAAAAAGCATATCAAATTTAATCAGGTTTTTCAAAGGTGGAAGGGTCCTTTTGAGGGTAGCAAAATCAACTCGTAAATTGGTGCCCTTGAAGGGTTACACGCGAATAAAGGAAATGTTAATACTAAAACAAAAATCATAAGTTATGAAAAACTCTTTCCGATTCCCTCAATTGTATCTTCGGCTGGCTCTTGGCGTTGGTTTTTTGATTCCGGTCGCAGATCGTTTTGGCTGGCTTGGCGCCCCCGGAAAACCAGGCGTTAGCTGGGGCAACTGGCAAAATTTTGCCGGCTATACCAACGTGCTTTTGCCTTTTCTAAGCCCGGCAGTAGCAAATGTAATGGCGCTGGTTGCCACCATTTGCGAGATACTGATCGGCATATTCCTGATCTTTGGGTACAAAACCAGGATAGCCGCTTACGGCGGATTTGTATTGACGCTAATCTTTGCATTGTGCATGGCTGCATTTCTGGGTATAAAGGCGCCATTTAATTACTCTGTATTTTCCGATAGTGCAGGTAGTCTTTTATTAGCATTTGTACCTGTATATTATTGGAGCATCGATAATGGTTTTAAAGAATCGTGATTAATAACGAATCATTTTAATAACTATCAACTTCAACAATCGCATCAGCAAATGCTTTCGGCGCTTCCTGCGGCAGATTATCTCCTATGCCTCCGGTAATAGTATCGTGCATGTATTTGCCTTTAAATTTATTAGCATAAGCGGCTGGTTCCTTGTGCAATCAACACTGGCTTTACCATACTGAGATTTTGTTTTAAATGTTCCGTTTTTCATTTGAATTTTTTTAGGTTACTAGTATAAGTCTTGGGGAATAAAGCCCAAGCACGTAAGCAAACTACGATCATCCAAGTATTAAACCACTAGCAATCAACAACTTGAAATAAAAACAACTGATCAATCAACGCGAAATATCAATGATTCTCGAGTTTTCATTGACGTTATTTCGTAAAAAGGGAATAATGGGATAACGGAAGATTAACCTGATTGCTTAAATTATATTCAGGAGTATTAATGTGATTTGTTATTATATCATCTATAATTTTTAGTTTAGCATATTCAAAGCGGATTTCTTGTCCGCATTGTGATAAGGTTTCCTCTAAAAATACAGAGACGAATTACCTAAATCGCTGAACTTACAGGAATCCACATTGTTAAAAGATGTTAAAGGTTTTACCCCTAAAATTATAACTTGTAATTTGCTTTGGCTTACCCAATTCACTGCAAATGAATAAATCTGCGTTCACCCTTCTCTTAAGTATTTGGTTAGTTACTTTGTATGCTTGTAATGGAAAATCGAAAAATGCGACTTTTCAGAACCCAATTGTTAAAAATCAAAATGTAATCATTGATTATACAGACACACACATCGGCGATACAACATTATTATTTGTTCATGGATGGTGCATTAATAAAACCTATTGGTCAGACCAAGTAGCATACTTTAAAAATCGATACCGTATTGTAACGATTGATTTACCAGGGTTTGGAAAATCAGGAAAGAATAGAAGTGTTTGGAATACAGGTGCTTTTGGGGGTGACGTATCTGCTGTAATAAACCAACTTAATCTAAAAAATGTAATTTTAATTGGCCATTCAATGGCGGGAGATATTATAGTTCAGACCGCAAAAAACAACAAAAAACAAGTAATAGGACTCATAGGAATTGACAATTTTAAAAGTGTAGGTGTGGGCGGTAGGCCAAGTAAATCAGATAGCATTGGTTATAAAAAGGCTATTGATTCTCTAAGGCATGATTTTAAAAGAATTGCGTTCGAGTACTTTAATCAAGATCTGTTCTATAAAACTACCAGCAAATCTATTAAGGAACGGATTTTAAATGACGTTGCTCATGTAAATACGGATATAGCATCAGATTGCATGGAGCAAGACAATTTTGATGAAGCCAAAGAGTTATTAAGCACAAACAAAAAGTTGTGTTTAATTAATAGTGATGTTAAACCAACGAATACAACTGGGTTAAAAAGCAAAAAGATTCCTTTTCAAATATGGTATATTCACGCTACCGGGCACTTTCCAATGGTTGAAAAGCCTCATGACTTTAACGTGCTTTTGTCACAAGCTATCAAAAAGACGGCGGTCTAACTTTAAATATTCTTAAAATAAGTTTCCTCTGCGTTCTCTGGGAACAAGCCTGGATGCTATCTGATAGTTGGGCAACTTAGGTAACAGACTTTTTATTCTAAAACCTTATTCGTCCTTTTAATATCGTATATATTATGATTCAGTCGATGACCACTGACTCTTTATTCTGTAATAGATCGCTGCTTTTGCTTGTAAATCGATGAAGTGGGCAATACCTTTTTCCTGGTAAAGTGTTAGTGTGTCCAGTATTTTGTAAACGACTTTGAGCATTCTCCTTGCAATGGCTACAATGGCTTTCTGTACCCGCATCCTTTTGCGCAAGCGTTCAAATAACGCACGCCAATAAGAATCTTTTACTCTGACTGCTGACCAGGCAGCAGTTATAATGGCCGTTTTGAGATAGGGGTTTCCTTTCTTTACCGATGTATCACGGCGTTTGCCCGCACTTTCGTGATTCCCTGGCGCCAATCCGCACCATGCGGTCAGGTGATCTGCTGTATTGAACCGGGTCATGTCGCTACCCGCTTCGCTTAAAATGATCTGTGCAGACCTGCCTGCAATGCCGGTAATACTGTCTAAGCATTCATAAGCAACCGAATAATGCGCCTGTGTGATTTCACAGATCATCACTTCTAGGGTATCCAATTGCTTTCTCACATGATCGAAATCTTGTAACAGCATTTGTAACTGCACCAAATGGTGTGGTGCCAGTGTTCCATCAAGTGCCTTAAGTAGCCCTTCCTTTTTAAGTTTAACACGCCCTTGCGCACAACCAGCCAACTGCTCTTTATCAGTCACTCCCGCGGCTAACAACCGTACCATACTCATGGCCGACTTTGTTTTAATGCTGCTGATTACAGAACGCAGTTTAATGTTGTTGCTTTCCAGTATCTTGAGTAAGCGGTTCTGGGTTTTAGTCTGCTGCCGCATATAAAACAATCGGCTACGGCAATAATCACGTAATACTCTTTGCTCGGCTGTCGGCATAAAACTTGGCCGCACCAATCCATTTAGTAACAGGGTGCAAAGCCATTTGGCATCCTTTCGGTCAGTCTTTCGTTTAGGCACCTGTTTAATATGCGTAGGATTAGCCACGGTAACCTGAATGCCAGCTTCGGTAAGTATAGTGTAAAGGCTCATCCAATAAATACCGGTGCTTTCCATCAGGCAATGTTCGACAAGATGCCCTTGCAGCCAGGTTTTGACCTGTTGCAATTCACATGTGAACGTGCCAAACTCTTTAAGTTCCTGTTCGCTGCCATCCTTACGGGAGATGAAGCCGACGATTTTGTCCTTGTGCATATCCAAACCACAAGCTTTGTCCAGTTGCGGAACAATGTTTACCTCTACGCCGTTCTGTTCTTTCATAAATGTCCTCCTTTTTTACAAAAGACATTTTTATAAGCCTGGGTGTTTCTTGAATCATATCACTTAGGTAAAAAAGTCCCGGCGGCGAGCGCTTTGGGACTTTATTTTTTTAGTAATTTGAAAACAGGAAAAGTCTAATTCAGGCCCCTTAACGCCAATAGTTAATAAATAACATCTATTCTGGAATTTTCTAACCCGCTGTTTGCCGTTTTTTTGCACTTGTTTAGCCATCACTTAATGAGTTAAAATGCTATTGGTGCCTGTTTTCTTTTAATTCAGCTTAATTTTATATAAAGCAGCATCACCACTGCTAAACGCTATAGTTGTACTACCATGCAGTAAGAGCGGCCGGCTTTTGAACAGCTCTGCTCCTTTATAAGTTTGATTTAATGACAGGCCTATTCGTGCGGCGTCGATTTTAATTTTTACCGGTGTACTGCCATAATAAAAAACTGCCAGGTAATAATAATTCCCTATTTTGCGGGCGAATATGGTACTTGCACCCTTATCAGTATCACCTTCAATCGGTTCAAACGCTTTTCCATTCTTCACAATATCAAGCAGGTCTTTTTGCTGGTACCATTTCATCGCTCTTCCGGACCATGGCCCGTTCCTTGAAAAATCATCTCCTGTAATAAATGTGCCGGTAATTACCGATGACAATATACGGGCGCGATTTTCACCTTCCGACTGGTTAGATAGCACGACATGATCTGCATCGATAAAATTGTAGAGATAAGTTTGCCACCATCCATAATTTACGCTATTCAAAGTATATTTTGTATCGGAAATACTTTTGAAAGCATCGCACGCAATTCTCCTGCTATGTGCATACCGCCCGGTTGCCAAACTGGGAGAAATGGCAGCATACACCAGCATCTGGTCCCCTAACTGATCCAATAAAAACTCCATCCCTTTACGATAAGCTTGCATGCCGGTGGTTACGGTGGTATCATAAAAGTGCGACGATTCAATGGCAGCATGGCCCAAAAAATCAATCTTTATCATTTTGAACCCGCAATCCTTAAGCTTCTTTATCATGTAGGCTATCCGTTGTTTCGTACCCGGATGCGTAGGATCAAGGGCGCGGGCGCCATCCAGGTCATGATAGCCATCATTGACCTTTGTCCACATATCGCCAAATTTATATTCTGATCCTTCTGCTTTCCTGTCACCGCCGCCTTTATAACCCCAGTCAGTAAACGGGGCCCAATAGACTCCGGGCTGTAATCCCCTGGATTTACAATATTCTGCAAAGGCTTTTAGTTTCGAAAAGTCTCGGTTCACTCCCCCCTTTAACATATTATCCCAATAGGAGTCCAGATCAATAAAAGCTGTATTCCCGGTTCTAAAACCGGCCAGACTGTCGGCAAAAAAATCAACGATCTTAATCGCTTTATCGTAGGTTAACTGATCCTGTATCACCCCCCAGCTATTCCATCCAACGGGTGTAGCTTTTGTCCAGTTGAAAACGTAAGGCGGTTCAGCAATTCGATTGGCTTTCCCATATTCTTCAAGCCCTTCTCTCCAATCATCATAGCACCCGACAAAAATCAAAGGAGATGATAAAACTGCGCCGGAAATAGACCCATGCCGTATTTTATCCCGTGTTACAGATGCATCTGTATAGCCGCCCCAGGCCTTGATCGTATTTAAACTATCTTTTTGATTCAGCGTGAGAGCGCCTGTCTTCCAGACCTTATGATCAACTGCTCCTACCACCCATCCTTTCCTGCTATTATTTTCATAGACTGCAGCAACCTCAGAACTAACATTCCTGGTATCCCGGGTAAAGGGTTTCGCATCATAACTGATAAATGTGTCGTTGTCAAAGGGCACAAATAAAGTGCGGGCATCTCCCGCGACAGACGGGAAATTACCGCAAAAGGGTTCCATGTAATTGCTTTTTAGATACCCGCCCCTTATCTCGGTTTTGGTAAGAAAGTATTCCCTGTTATTATATGTATAAAAAATCTCTTCCATTTCCGGAAGACCATCGCCAGTCAGTTTGATAGTGTATTTTTGCCCTTTTCCAAAACCATCGGATATTGGAGATTTAACATTGGTTCTTACGGTATAATTCGTTGAGGAGACGACGTTGCCATTCACTTCAACTTGCGCAAAAACATTTGAAAAAAAAGCAGTTTTATTTTTATAAACGTTAAGCAGCCCCGTTTTGAGATCATACGCTATTATTCCACTTTTACCAAATGGGATATATAACGTATCGGTCTTACCACTTGCATGCAATGCCAGCGGGAATAGTACGCACAGTAGTACAAAAACGCTAAACCTGCTCTTTGAAGAATTGATCTGTTTGTTTAATGAATGATCGACTATCATGCTCTTTCCGCCACTATTTCTTTTAATATTCCATTGATTATTATTTTAACTTTTCGGGGGGAAGAAGAAGTTACGCGATAGCTTGTTATTTTGCCATCCTTCCATTTCATGTCAACCGTAAAGTTGCCACGCGCCCTTAGTCCGCTTACCTCACCAAAAGACTTCCAGGAATCCGGAATGGCGGGGAGCAATTCAATATATCCGGCATGAGATTGGATCAGCATTTCGGCAATTCCCGCAGTACCTCCAAAATTGGCATCTATTTGAAACGGCGGACCGGCAGCCAACAGGTTTGCGTAAATACCACCACCTGACCCATAATTGATATCGGTGCGTACCGTCGGCTTCATTAATTCAGTAAATAGCTTATAAGCCCGGTTGCCATCGTGCAATCTTGCCCAAAACAATTGCTTATAGGCTATAGTCCAGCCAGGTCCGTCGTCGCCACGTACATTTAGTGTTTTTTTTGCCGCTTCTGCAAGGTCGCCAGTTCCGTCTGTAGTGATAAGGGGTGCTGGGAACAATCCATACAAATGGGCAATATGACGATGCTGCGGATCAGTTTCCTTATAATCTTCCAGCCACTCCTGTATCCGACCGTCTTTGGATATAATGCCCGGGGGAGGTAATCCGTTTAATTTTGCACTTAACTGGTCTCTAAAGGCTTCATCTTTTCCTAATACTTTTGAAGCAGCTATCACATTATTGAACAATTCCCTGACGATCTGATTATCAATGGTCGCTCCGATGCAAATGCTTGCCGTTTTACCGTTAGACATGTAAAATGAATTTTCAGGGGAAGATGAGGGGGAAGTTACCAGCCAGCCGGTTTTAGGATCCTTTACCAGGATACTGTTATAAAATTGTGCAGAACCGCGCAGTATAGGATATATGCTCGACAGGTATTTTTTGTCATTGGTGAAAGTATAATGTTCCCAAATATTATTGCATAACCAACCCGAGCCTGATTTTGATATTCCCCATGAAGCCTCTTCGCCTGGTTCTGTAAAGTGCCATGGGTTAGTGATTACGTGCGCAACCCATCCATCGGCGTTATAGTAAGCCTTCGCCGTTTTTTCACCGTTCTTTATCATCTCCCTCACCAATTCAACCAGGGGCAGATTTAGTTCTGAAAGATTTGCTACTTCTAATGACCAATGATTCATTTGCACATTGATATCCAAATGGTAATCTCCGTTCCATGGGGTTTGTATTTGGTTGGCCCATAAGCCCTGCAGGTTCGGTGGCAACAAGCCTGCCCTCGTACTGCAAATGCTTAAGTATCTCCCGTATTGAAAAAAAAGAACCGGCAGACCGTTATCCGCAGCAGGGTTTTTATGGAAAGAAATCAGTCTTTTGTCAGTAGTTTCATTGGTATTATCAGCCTTGCCCAGATTAAGATTTACCCGGTTAAATAACTTTTGATATTTTTTTATATGCAGCTGCTTTTCTGCTTCATAAGGCGTTTTTACAGCTGCATTCAGTATTGTTTTAGTTGTTTGTTTAAAGGATGCATCTTTAAAATTAGTGCCTGCTGAGATGTAGATGATCACCTCTGTTGCATTCCTTATAACAAGGGCGTTATTCGACGCTTTAATTGTACCGTCTTTTAATTTTGCAGCTACCCTGGCGAGATATTGCATTCCTTTGCCATCTGTACCATTATCCAGTTGCCCATTCAATTGTAATTCATTCCCTTCAATAGCAACTGCTCCCCTTTCCGGGCGACTTATAGAAATAGCACAGTTTAGCTGTCCCGGCTTATTAGCGCTTAGCTTAATTATGCTGATGTCATTACCAAAGCTGGTAAAGTATTCCCTTTTGTAGACAACACCATTAACTTCGAAACTGCATTTTGCGACGGCTTTATTTAAAGACAATTCACGCTGATAATTTTTAAAACCCGCGCCAGTACTATCGGTATTGCCATAATTGAATTTAATACTAAGGTTGCCAAGCACCTGGTAACATCCAAACGGGACACCGCCTGACCCTTTTCCTTTACAGATGAAATCCTTGTTAATTAACTGCTGTGCTTCGTCGTTTTTACCTTCCAGCAATAAACTTTGTATCCTGGGCAGAACCTTATTAGCATCATAGTTATTCGCATCCTGCTCGGACCCTGACCAAAGTGTAATGTCGTTCAGAACTATATTTTCGGTTGACACCCCGCCATCCGGCATCATGCCAAGACGTCCGTTCCCAAGCGGTAAAGTCTCTTCCCAAACTTTAGCAGGCTGGTCATACCATAACCGCAAGGGCCTTTGTTGACCGTGGCCAATGTTTATGAAAAGCAAGCAAATTATTATCAATGGAAAAATTTTCCTGATCATTTTTCTAATGTTAAGTTGTTCGTTTTAGTAATTATTTGTTGATTAAAAAATTCACAATCCTGCAAACGTTACCCTTACTTGCTGAATTTTTTTGTTCGCTTATCCTGATCTTCAGCAGGTGATTACCGGGCTTTAAATCACTGCCGAGTAAAACATACCAGGGCAAATGAAGCATGCTGCTCCATTGGGTGTATAGGTCAATAGTTTTTACTGGTCCATTGTCAATAGAATAATTGATCATCCCTGCGTCCGCGCCGGAAATTATAGCTATTCCAATGGCGGTTCCAGTGAAAGGAAGTGACGATTCTGCCCCTGGTTTGCCGGAACTCAAAACCGGGACATTTACAAAGCCTTCGCGGGTAGGAAGTCCGTCATCGGGCTTCCAGTCTTCTGTTAATGTCCATCCGGATGTATGCCGGGCATTTTTTATATTGTAATAGTTCCCGTTTTCAAAACTTGCCTTATTCAGCGATTTTGGTAATGATGATTTGTTATTCACGGTCGGATCGGCTTGATTTTCAAAACAGCCCTTCAGCAAATCTTTAATGGTGGCAAAATATAGTTCCTGCCCAAAAACGGCGGGATGCAGGTCTTTAAAATCGTCATCCCAGGAGAACTCTTTATTTTTCATTTTATCCCTCACCTCTTTGGCGATATTTATAAAAGGCAGGTTATAATGCTGTGCTACCAATCGATGGTTTTTTATTTCTATTGGGATGATGCCTTTATCATAATCGCTCGTTTTTTCAGGATCGGCAAAAGCCATCATCACGATATCCATATTCGGGTTGCTTTTTTTGGCATGCCTGATGATCCCTTCCAATGTACGTACCTGTGTAACACTGTCAGTTCCATTCACTCTGTCGTTCACGGCAGCTTCAACAAAAAGCAGATCGGTTTTACCGGAATCAAGCACGTCCCTCTGCAGCCTGAAAGCATGAGGCAGACTTCCTAAAGAAGGGATTCCGGCCGCTATAAAATGAAACGCTGCATTTGGGAATCGCTCTTTCAGGTACCTGCACACCTTCTGACGCCAGCCTGGATTGTAAGTAATGGATCCGCCGAGAAAGGTTACAGTGACCTTCCCTCCTTTTACCGCAGCATTGTAAAATGAACCGAGTTGGTTGCCCTTTTCATAATAATCACTATATGGCAAAGGCTTCTTTACGGGGAAGGAGTTATCATAGATAAACCTCGCAAAATATTCAGGCCGGTTGATCGGTACATGATGGCCCTGTAGCTCTTGCGGCCCTGTAGTTACCGGGTAAACACTTATAGGTCCGCCGGCGGCAATATAGTGCTGTGCAAAAGGGTAAGTATTTTCAGATGATGGAACAAGCTTATCATTTAAACCGATAACATGCAAAACAGGCACCCTGAATGACGCCAATCCTTCAAGGTTATCCAACGGATTGTCATTATAGGCAACTGCCTGCTCTTCTGTAAAATGATAAACGTTTTTTAGCTGTTTCCATGATGACGTATCGCCAATCCCTTTTTCTTTACCTCCGGGCCAGCTTTTAATGTCGCAAACCGGTGTTTCAGCGTAAATGCAACTCACCCTATCCGGGTTTCTTTTTGCCCAGCCATAGGCGTATAATGCTCCCCGGCTCACTGCCTCAAGGGCGGCTTTTGGAGCAAAAGACTTTTTGTTGGTTAGATATTCATAAAACTTGTCCCAAACCTGCAAAGATGCCGGGCTCCCATATTGGTCATCGACATTAATATAAGCGACATAAAACCCCTTTGAAAGCAATATACTATCCATATCGGTATGCCAGTCGGGGAAGGAAGAACGCCAAACCCAGGGGTTCCCGGGCAAGGCATGGGCCGGTTCAACATAATACGCCTGATGACCTGCAATTGAAAATACAGACTTCACAAACCCTTTCCATCGCCCCTCGGATGACGCCTGGCCCCTGGCCCATAAAAAAGCATTAACCAAAATAACAGTTAAGATTAATTTAGCGAGTGGCCTTGAAAAGGCTAAAAAACATCTGAGCATTGAAGTATTAATGAACTGGTTAGTAAATATAAAGAGAAACACGCGATAAGATCAATGAGCCATTCGAGCAGAACGACCCATTGACTTACCAGATTGAGAGATTTAGTTGATTTTCTTTATCGTTTAATTGAGGACATTATAAAACAGCGTGATCTCGCTCAAATTGGTATAATTGTTTTCACCATCTGAATTATGCTTGATCCTTATTCTGATGTAGCGCACCGGTGTTGTTGTATTATCCAGATTAAATTTCATTGCAGCCTGCCCGTCATCTGTTCTTTTAACTTCTTTGAGCAATACCCATCCTTTTGAAACAGCTTCAGCAGGCCATCCCGCATCATTTGGCTGCAAAGTTGTCGCGGCGTTGGTAATATCAGCTATACCCCAAACTTCAAAATCGTCCGGGTTGTGGCAGCAATTACGGCCAGTTTCCTCTATCTGGGTTAAACTGTTATACACTTTACCCATATCAAAGGTTAAGGTCTGCGGCAGTGAATTTGCACCATCACTATGGAAAATATTTGGATACCCCTGGGGACCTACGCTGCCGTCCCACAGTCTGTCGATATCTGTATCCCATTCGAAAGGGTTCATATCATTTGGAAGCTTTATTTTGGCAAACAGTGATTTATCGCATTGCGCATAACCAAATATTTGCGGGAAGGTCGTGTAACTGGTCGCATTAAAAGTATCAATCGCACCTTTAACAGGTATGTAGGTAGACCTGTAATCCAGCGTCGAACCGCCTTTGAGGTCTGTGATGGTAATTGTGCTGTCCCTGTACAGTATTTTCTGAACCACCTGCCCGATTCTGTTAGTATACCTGATTGTAGTTGAGGTATTATAGGCGAAACTCCTCCATTCGCTTCCGGTGTCCAACTTGTGGAAGTTCAGCGTTACATTACCTGAGGAGGATACTGTATAAGGATTTGAAGCATTATATGGCCGGTTCGCCAAAACGGACTGGTAATTAGGCCCATATACTTTAACGTTATTAATAGCGAGCGGAATTGACTTGTTTCCACTGCCATCATAAGAATAAACCGTAAAAGAATAAGTATACTCATTTAAATCCGGGACAATTACTTTTAATGTGTCAGCCGGGTTATGATCCGATGAGGTATAGACCAATGAGTCGGCGTTGTTATTCCAGAAAATGACATATTTTACTATACTTGGGTCGGGGCTGGGGTTCCACAACAACTCTGCCCGTAAGTTGCCGGGCCTGGAGTGCGGACTATTTATGACGCCAGGGTAAACGAGTTCCTTTCCTTTAAAAAAATCCTTAAACTCGGTGTCCCTTTTCACACAACTAATAATGCAGGCAACCAGCACCAGCATTATCGATATTTTGAAAGTTATTTTCATAATTCTTTATTAATAATTATTACTGTGGGTTACCATAAATTGAAAACTCCATGATGTGGGCGAAGTCGCCACCGGACCAGGTGTCATGAACGAGCACGCGGAAATAGGTTGCTGCGGGTGAGCCCGGCGGTATATCAAAATTTACACCAGCCGCTACAAATGCTTCATCTGATGCATTTGTAAAGCCAGGTGTAAGGCCGGATGGGGGATCGGGGTAATGATAATTACCCAAATTTATCCAGTCGCCAACAACAGTCCCAACCGGTGCGGATTGAGGTAACGACGCATCTTGTGGTGCAGGTTTATTTGACCCCCATATGGAAAAGTCCCTTGGGTTACCATGAGCGTAAGCAAACTGGGCGGGCCTTTCCCACATAACAAAACGGCTCAATTGTGCCGATACGCCCATACTAAAGGTTACCTGCATTGGCTGCGGGCCACCGGGAGCCGTGTGCCAGCCCGCTGAATAGTTATCAGTTTTACCATCCCACAAATAAGGCACTTCCCATCCATAAGCTGTTGGGCTGTCGGTTGGAAGTCTAAAGACTGAAAATTTGCTTTTGTCAAGCAGCGTTTCGAATATCGGTGTAACAGTTAGTATCGTCGTATCAGATGTGTTGCCATATTTGTCTGTTACATAAGCCCCAAATTTTCTCGGGGTAGCCGCATAACCGCGGACCGTATAGTTAATCGAGTCTTTGTTAGTGTAATGCTGATCCTGTACTTCAAGCGCTTGGGTTGAATTATCTAGCGCGATCAAAATAACCCCAACATCGGCTTTACCTCGATTAACGCCTTTTACGTTGACCCCTCCAAAATCCGCTGCCAGTTTGATCGTTGGCTTTACAAGCAGGTAATAAGGGGTATCAGGATGCACTGTGACGGTAACAGGATCAGACTGTACATTTGCCCGGCTTACCGACCACAATGTGACTGTATAGTCCTGACTTTTAGCGAAACCATCCACCAGAACCGTGTCTGTATAATAACTTGATTTGGTTTGACGAACTGTCTTTCCATTAATATTATATTGTGCCTGAACGTATAATAGATTTGGCGAATTAGGTAACGTATAAGTGATATAGGCTGCACCGTTCAAGTTTTTAACCTTGATATTAGTTACCACCCCGGGTTTGGTTTTATCAGTAGAAACCGGTCCGTTAAAACCCTCGTTCTTCTTACAGGAACCCAGTAAAAGGACAAGCAATACCGAAAGTACCGGCAGACCTTGCTTTATATATTTTTTGATCTTCTTCATTTTTTTAATTTTTATTAAAAGTTGAGGATTGACTTATGCTCTGCTACCAGTACGGATTCTGTACCAGGTTCGGATCCACCAACATGTCATCTGATTTTATTGGCCATAAATAATTTTGCAACCCAAAAACAGGTATCAGAACTGTGCGCGGCTGGTAATAAGTGGCCGGATCAGTTTCATAAATACTCCAACCCTGCATCGGACTGCTCAAAACGCCCTGAAGTTCTTTCCACCTGCGCAGGTCCCAGCCACTTTGGGCCTCAAAACACAGCTCTATCCTTCTTTCCTGGTGAATGATCGCCCTTAAGCCATCCTTGGTAGAAAACTTGGTAGGATTGTTTGAATAAGTTGACCATGACTGTTTTATTCCAGATAATCCTGCCCTCGCCCTAACCATATCGATATAATTAAATGCTTCAGGAGTTGGCCCGTTAGCTTCATTCAAAGCTTCGGCGTATAACAAATACAAACCAGCAAGGCGCATCAAAGGCAAATGGAATTCAATAGGCTGAAACCCATCGTCATAAACAGACAGATAATTGGCTAATTTTTTAGGCCAGTACCCGGTAATATTTAACGTATTCAAATCTTTGGGGCCTGCCAGCGAAGAATTGCCGCGCGCCTCGACATGATACAGGTCACTCGGGTTTGTTTTCCCATTTCCAAACCAAACACCGCCATCAAAGGCTATGTTGGCATAAAACCTTGCTTCACGTCCGAAATGCTCCTTAATGGTAGTATATCCATTTTGAACATAAAACCGGCTGGCATTGTCGCCAACCTGCAGATTGTGCCTTCCGGCATAATCGAAAGTATTATCCTCACTCATAGGCACCCCATTGGCAGTATAAAAAAGCTCCGCTGTTGTTATCGGAACCGCAAATGTTGATGGGTTGGAGAAAATGTTGACAGCCGACTTCTGCGTCATCCTTGGGGTTGCATAGCCTTGGTCCGGAAAGGTTGGGTTTAGCGCCCAGATCAGTTCAGAGTTCTGGTCCCATTTTTCGGTAACCGCATTCTGGATCGTTAAAACTTTTGTTAGCGAATCGGGCACTGAAATGGCTGGCGAAGCAAACTTATATAATTTTAACCCTGCCGCCGTGCAGGCATCAATTGCAGCTTTGCAGGCATCTGCAGCTTTTTTCCATTTTGACGCATCGTAGGTGGTTGAGAATAATAACTGACCATCTTTGTTTTTTAAGCCTGCATAGTCAGGGTTTCCGTTGAATAAGGGGCTGGCCTGTGTTGCTAAAACTTCCGCTTTAACAGATAATGCGATAACCGATGTAATACGGCCCAGTTCTTTTGCCTGGTTTGAGATTACCGGCGGAAGGTTTGGCGCCGCCTCATCCAGCAGTTGTACAATGTAATTGAAGACGGAATCGACCGGGGCTCTTGCAACCCTAACCTGCTCAGTAGAAGCGGTTATGTCAAGATTGGTTTTAATAATAGGAATAGGTCCGTATAACCGCACAAGATAATAGTGGTAATAGGCTTTCAGAAATTTAACTTCAGCTATCCAGCGTTGCTTTTCGGCCGCGGAAAGATCAACTGGCTTGTCGATGTTCTCCAGCATAATATTGCATCTGCGTATAGAGCGGTAGATGGCTTTCCCATCATTTTCACCATCCCAGTAATTAAGACCAACGTTTGCACTGTTCTGGGTTCCGCGGATAAGGTTAAATCCAGTTTCTACAAGAGGATGTGCGGTTAGGTTATTCGGATAAATAATTTCTGATGAAGTGGTGAACCCTACGTTAGTTGTCGGGTCGGCAAATTGTTGCAAGGTAGCATAGCAGGTAAAAAGATAATTCTCTGCTTCGTTCCTGTTCCTGAACGCATAATCAAGCGTACCTGTATCGTCAGGAACAACGTCCAGGTATTTTTTGCATGACGGCGCACTCAAAAGCAGAAGAGCGATCAGCAATAAATTTCTATAGTGTAATTTCATGATCTTATTATTTGTCGAAATAATTAATGCTATAAGGTTACGTTCAGGCCTATATTGAACACTTTCTGTATAGGATAGGCAAAACCATTTCCCCCAAGTTCAGGATCCCATAATTTAAATGGCGACCAGGTGTACAGGTTCAATCCGTTAAAATAGAGGCGGCATTTGTTAACGTTTATTTTCCGGGATAGTGCTTTAGGCAAAGTATAACCCAATTCTACTGATTTCAACCTTAAAAAGCTTCCGTCGCGCAGCCACCAGGTACTTGTCTGGCGGTTGTTCTCGATCTGGTTGCCGGTCACGCCTAGACGCGGGTATTCGGCATACAGGTTTTGATTGTCTTCAGACCAGTGGTTATCTGCAAATGCTTTTAACAGCTGGGTGTTACCAACAATATATTGGTCTGGGCTTTGGATGAAAGGGCTTACTCTGCTTGGGTCGATAAAGAACGATACCCTTGCCTGGCCCTGGAAAAAGGCTGATAAATCAAATCCTTTAAAACCCGCCGAAACTCCGTAACCATACACAATTTCGGGCACGGTAGGATATCCAATATAAGCTTCGTCATGATAGTCGATCTTTCCATCACCATTTAAGTCACGGTATTTAATATCCCCACCCATCGGCGGCACCCCATTGGTCGAAAATATTTGCGATGGCGAGTTTCTTGCTTCGTTATCATCGACAAACAAGCGTTCGGCAATGAATCCAAATTGGCGTCCAATAACCTGCCCTGACTCATAACGGTATGCTTCGTTCCCCGGGTATTGCGGCTCCTCATACTTTCCATAAGTGCTTTCAGCAAAAGTGAAGTTACCGCGGCCCTGCAGCCAAAAGTTCTTATCAAATGAATGTTTGTAATCCATTTGGATGTCAATACCTTTTGTATTGGCAGTTCCGATGTTGGCTGTAATACCAGCTTCAAGCCCCATTGTTGTTGGTATCGAAGTCCGGTCCTGTAAAATGTTATACCTGTGATATTTGTATACTTCCACAATAACATTCAGATCTCTCAATGTGGTAAACTCAACGCCCAGGTTAAGCTGGCGCGATGTTTCCCAGGTAATATCAGGGTTGGCATAGTTGTTTACCACCACACCAGGAAGTTGATAACCATTATTGGTACCAAACGAAGCTGGGTTACCGCCACTCAGATTCACATTTGATTGGTAATAAAATCTTTGCTGGCCAATATTATCGTTACCCACGATACCATAGGACGCACGAAATTTCAGACGCTGCAATATTTCACTTAAACTATTATCCCACCACTTCTCGTTTGAAACTACCCACGATCCGCCAATAGTCGGGAAGAAGCCATATCGGTGATTTGCGGAGAACCGTTCCGTTCCATTATATCCGAAGTTAAACTCCAAAAAATAACGGCTTTTGAAGGAATAGGTAGCACGGCCGGCCAGAGTGAGATTGCGATAGGGTAATGAATATTGTAAGTCCTGCTGGTTGGTGACGGGATTTAGGGCATCGGAATAGACAGTTTGTTGCTGGGTACCGATCAATGAAGCACTAATGTTGTGGTCACCAAATCTTCTGTCATAATTCATTATACCCTGAAAGAAGATATATGAATTTAAGTTGTCGGAGTTTGGGTTGCGGTAATACAATAAATATTCCCTTGCGTCGCCTTGCTTTGGATTTAACCATTGAAGCGTATACTGGTTGGATGTCTTATCATAAGTCGCTACATTGTAATAATACGGTGCATAGGCTGTCTGTGAATCCCAATAAGAATAGCGGTTTGTATGAAACAATCCGTGGAAAGAAAGTCCTTCTGTTATAAACTTCAAATTCTGGTTAAGTTCCAGCTGTGCAGATAACCTTGATTCTGAGAAATTTTTATGGCCTCTAAGCAAGGCTGCGTAGGGGTTGTTATACAAACTGTTTGCACCGCCACCACCAGCGCCGGTAGCATTACCGAACAAAATATGTTTGGTTAGCAGATTGGCAGAATCGGCAGGGAAATAAGCCGGAAACAAAACCGGTGGGGTGTGGACCGCTACGTTATACAGGTCGGTTTGAAATGATGCGTCAGACGTCATCGGCCCGTTGTATTCATTGAACATCCCATCCAGGCGCACAATAAGTTCGGTTGTTTTCGTTAGGTTGACGTTCACATTTGAACGCAACTGATAGTTTCTGAAGTTTACATTGTTGTTATTATTGTTGGCGATGTCTTCTTTTAATATGCCATGATCGATGCTGTATGAACCTGAGACATAATATTTAGCCAGATCATTACCACCGTTGACACTCATGTCAGCCCGTTGGGTAAGTGTCGATTTTTTAAACAATGTACCAAGCCAGTCGACTGCCGGATATACATATGGATTACTCCCCGGCGCATGGGCCAATGTGGCTTCAGTATTAAGTATCTTATTTTCAGAAAAAGGCGGCGGGGCTAACGGGTCGCGGGTGGTTGTAGCCTCGTTGAACAGGCGCATATAAGTTATGGGGTCTGCCAGCTGTAAAGCTTGAGCTGATTGCGAAATAGAGTTTTCATATCTGACATTAATAGTAGCTTTACCTATTTTGCCTTCCTTAGTAGTCACCAATATGACGCCATTTGCACCTCTGGCTCCATACAGCGCCGTTGCACTCGCATCTTTTAAAATAGAGAAACTGGCAATATCATCAACCTGTAAACGGGCCAGGTCATTAGCAGAAAGCTCCACGTTATCTATCAGGATCAGCGGGCTTTTATTGTAGCCAAAAGTTGTGACGCCACGGATAAAGAACTGAGCGTTGTCCTGCCCCGGCTGTCCGCTAGGCTGATAGGAGATAACACCCGCAACTTGTCCCTCAAGGGCATTGGTAAGGTTACTTGCCGGAATTCTCAGTTCCTCCGGTTTTACGGTTGTTACAGATCCTACTATGGCTTCTTTTCTTTCTTTTCTGCCGTAGGCTGATATTACCACCTCCTCTGTCTGTTTAACCTCTTCTACCAATACAATGTTGAAAAGCTTATTATCCGGACTGACAGTAAAAGTTTGTGCTTGAAACCCCACATAGGAGACCCTGATCACGGCACCATTTTTTACGTCTAAGATAAATCTACCGTTGGCGTCAGTGACCGTTCCCAGTTTGGGATTCCCGACTACCGATATACTTACTCTCTGAAGGGCCTCTCCTTTCTGATCTTTAACTGTACCGGTTATGGTAATATCCTCCGGAATGGGAACTTTTGGTAGCTCTTTAGCGGGGGCTTCTTTGATGATTATTGATTTACCTTCAATAACATAGGTGAGCGGCAAGTCTTTCAGACAAAAGTTCAGTGCGTCTTCAATGCTTACATTTTGGAAATTGACATTTAATTTAGGTGTGTGCTTAATGGTTTTGGTCGACCAAAAAACGTTGTAAGCGGTTTGTTTATTGATCTCGCTGAAAACCTGTTTTAATGTGACATCTTTTTCCTGGTAAGTGATTTTTTGTGAGTAGACCGCGGCGCTTGCATGCATCAAAGCAAGAAAGACTATAAATATGGTTATCTTCATTATTAAGAAGAATTTCTTGGCGTAGCCCGAAGGCATACAAATGTTTGCAGTAAAAATTTTATACATTTGTTAAGGCGGTTTTAAGTTGGAAATGTTATGACAATTGCATTCGGATTTAAATAAAGCCTTTTAAAACAGGGGCATCGCGAGTGCTCCTGTTTTGCTTTAAAAACCTTCAAAAAATTTCTTCAGGTTGGGTTCTCTTTTTTTCTCATGATTTAAATTAGTTTAGTTAGGGTTATTGATTGGTTGATTAGTTGAATTAGTGCCTATTTCTTGCTTTTTCTGCTGATCCTGACGGTAGATCCGTCTATGCTGAATTTTGCGTCTCCCGTTTGCTCCATAATCTTTAGCAAGGCTGATATATTATCGAAGCGGGTTGATAAAGCACCATAGGTTTCATTTTTTATGTTCTCATCCTCAAACACAACTTTAATATCATACCAGCGCGCTATCACCCTCATGATGTCCTCCAATTTTTGGTCTTCGAATCGGAAATAGCCATTTTTCCAGGCGACAACCTCGTCTATGTTTGCTTCTGACACCTTAATGTTGGCTGCGAGTTCAGCTTGCTGGCCGGGTTTTAATATCGCGATGTTATTTCGGTCTGATACTTTAACTGAACCTACTAAAAGAGTGGTCCTTGTATACAATTCATCCGGATAGGCATTGATGTTGAAATGCGTTCCCAAAACTTCAACTACCTGTTTGCTTGTAACCACTCTAAAAGGAAGCGTTTTATTATGCGCCACCTCAAAGTATGCTTCTCCTGTGAGTTCAACACGGCGCTCTTTCTGGGATGAGAAACTCACCGGGAACTTTATGGAGGATATGGAATTAAGCCAAACCTTTGAACCGTCAGGCAATGTCACCTGGTACTGGCCGCCTTTGGGAGTGGTGATGGTGTTATAAGCCATAAGGGATTTTATATTTCCGGTATCTTTAGAGAGGGGTGCTTCTAACCCAGCTTTATCCTTTACTACATACACCAACTGGCCGTCCGCCGCTTTAGTAATTCCAATACCACTTTCGCTGGCGATCTCTCCTTTTCCTGCATCGGTTAATGATATTTTTGATCCGTTGGCCAGTGTCAATATCGCCTTGTTACCCCCTGGCAAAATATCTTTTTTATGCGCCGCAGCAATATTATTTACTTGCGATTCGCGGTGCATAACATAGAGCAGCCCAGCTCCAAGAAAAACTAAAATTGAAGCTGCTATCAGCCATTTTTTAATATATGGCGTGCTTTTACTGCCGGAGTTAATTTCCCTGTTCAACCGTGCAAGCATGAATTTACCGACGCCGTCTTCATCTTCCGGAAATTCAGAATTTTGATAGGCCGTTTGCCGATACCAGTCGAGCAATGCCTGCTTCTCAGCTTCTGAGGCAGTATTGTCCCTGTATTTTTCAATTAGTTTGTAAATAGTACGCTGGTCCAATTGGTTTATGGATGGTTTATTATAGGTATGTACCACAGGAAGCATACGACCCTACACCGTATTTAAAATTTTTTATAAAATTTTAACGATCAGCTTATGGTAGGTTTATTTGAAGATATAGTAGAGGATACAAGCAGGGAATAATAATAACAACCAAATATTCTTTTTTAGTTCGGCACGTATAATTTTTAACGCTCTTGTGAGATTAGCTTCAACCCCTTTTTCTGTAATATTAAGTTTATCGGCGATCTCGGCATTTTTCATACCCAGATCCCGGCTGAGGCTAAATACCAGGCGGCACTTTTCAGGCATCTCTTCTACAATACCGTTAATATATTCATTTAGAAAAAGAGCATCGAGCTTATCTTCATCGTTCGTCAATTCCTCGAACTGATAATTTTGACTGATTAGCTCTGTGCGGCGGCTTTCTTTCTGGTAGAATTTGAAAATGCTGAATTTAACAGAGGTTGCTAAAAACGCCGATAAATTCAGAATCTCTACTGTGTTCCGCCTATCCCACAAACCCATAAATACGTCATGCACGATATCTTTTGACGTGGCTTTATCATGGCTGTGGTTCCATGCTATCAAAAGCATCTTCTTCCAATACCTCTTGTAGATTTCTGTAAAAGCCGCATGATCATCTTCTTTTAATAAAGCTATCAGTTCATGGTCGCTGCAAATGTTGTAATGATACATAAACGCTTGCTTGAACTTTATAAGTAAAGAAGATCTCTGTTTAATGAATAGCTGATTGACAATTTAGCAGATGATAAGAATCGATTTAGCAAAAAACCGGTTGACATGACGTAAGCCGCCTGATGTAAATATTCTCTCATAAATTTATAATTGGTTATCCGGCTGATGAACAGTAACTCGGATTTAAAATACAATTATACTAATTTGCACGACTGTTATAATATTTAGAAAATAAAACTTACGACCGATCAGATCGGAATAACATAAAAAAAATCGACATGAAATTTCAGCAAGCATTATTTCAATTAAAGAAACTCCTGGTCATAGTTACCATAATCGGCCCATTCTCGCCACTCATCGCCATTGCACAACAAGCACCATCGCCGCTTGGCCCTATACCCAATGCAAGGCAGATAGAATGGTAC
>Ga0157374_10001344_pt1 | contig 20915 bp, 19 predicted proteins | sample M25metaG_FD_115308 | JGI IMG/M metagenome (GOLD analysis project Ga0157374, IMG submission 115308) | Miscanthus rhizosphere microbial communities from Kellogg Biological Station, Michigan, USA - M2-5 metaG | ecosystem: Host-associated > Plants > Roots > Rhizosphere > Soil | place: USA: Michigan... | reverse complement strand
GGCCAGCAAGCCCACAATCCGATTGGACAGACCGCGAGGCACGCCATCCGCATAACCCAGCGGGACCGTGGCAATCACACTGGATTCAGTCGAAGGGGAGTGATAGGTGTGCCCGTAGCTGATGCCCGTCCCTGGAGGCACGGTTTGCAGATGCATAATGCGGGCCTTCAGGCTCATGGCCGGACGGAGTTTCAGGTTTGAGCAGCCGGGAGGAACGCCATAGCCAAAAAAGGCGATTCCCAGGCGAGCCAGGGTATTGGGAGTCTGGGCATGACACGCCTCGCCAAATGCGTCCGGCGTTAACGCATGACCCGAATTGGAAATATGCACATACCGCGGCAATGACTCCACCTGGGCGCAAACCTGCGCCCAACGGGAAAGCTGGCTCTCCGTCATCGCGGAGTCATGACTGTCGGCCAAGTGACTGAAAATTCCAACCACCTCTATATAGGATAAACTCTGACAATGCCGGATAAAGTCCCCAGCCTGCTCCCAGGGAATACCGATGCGATGCATCCCGGTATCCACTTTGATATGCACCTTAAACGGGATGCCATCCTGTGCGTAGGCTTTACGCAAGCTTTCCAGGTGATGATGTTCAAAAATGGTCAACTGGATGTCATAATCCGCCGCATACTGGAACGCCCAATCCGGCACCATCCCAATCACCAGAATGGGCATCTTAATCCCAGCCTGTCGCAGATGAATCGCCTCGTCAATGGAGGCAACCCCGGCCATACTTACCCCGGAAGCCTCCAGGGTCGGCAGGATCATGGCGGCCCCATGACCGTACGCATCCGCTTTGACAATCGCCATTAAGTTCACATGCCGGGGAATAAAACGCCTGATAGCCTTGGCGTTTTCCTCAATGGCGCCCAGATTGATTTCTACCCAGGCATCTCTGCGGGGTTGGAGCGGTAAATTCCGAAACGTTCTCATAGTAAGGGCTGGTCTGTGGATATTTCCTGTGGGGCATTCGAGGAACAAGATGCATGATAGCCCTCGTTCAACTTTTGTCTTATTGTAATCTCAAGTTACTTCATAGTCTAAACATTAGACGTCAAGTATGACCGCTCTCAAAGATTAGACTTGGGACGTTTATAATAAAAGCATCATGACTCTCCCCTTCGATATGGACAATCTGGCTCAGGAGAAAATTGCCGTAATCGGTTGCGGTAATTGGGGTAAAAACCTGGTCAGAAACTTCTACAATCTGGGCTTTTTATACAAAGTGTGCGATTTGAACACGGACACGCTGGCCAATCTGCAAAAACAGTACCGAAATATTATTGTGACCAACCAGTTTGAGGATGTGTTCACCGATCCGAAAGTGGATGGCGTGGTGATTTCCACCCCCAGCTTTACCCATTACGACTTGGCCCGACGGGCTTTGGTAAACGGCAAGCATGTTTATGTAGAGAAACCGGTTGCCACCAGTTCCGAGCAAACTCTGGAACTGTTATCCCTGGCCAAAGAGATGGGCTTAATCCTGATGGTTGGCCATCTCCTGCTGTACCATCCTGCCGTTAACCGTCTCCGACAGCTTATCCGCGAAGGTTACCTGGGCCAGATCAAGAATATCGCCAGCGATCGTCTCAATACTAACAAGCTGCGCCCGGATAAAAGCGTAATTTGGGACTTAGCCCCGCATGACGTCTCCATGATGGCCTACCTGCTGGATGAAAACCCTGAAGACATCGTCTCCGTCATCGGTTACCAAAACCGGGAAGATGGACTGGTGGATGACGCTCACATCGACATGATCTTTCCCAAGGATATCGCCGGGCATATTCACATTAGCTGGGTTCACCCGGTCAAACAGGTCCGCTTGATCATCCGTGGCACTGAGCGATCAGCCATGATTGACGATACGTTGGGCGAAAACAAGCTGCACCTCTTCAACAAAGACGACTTCAACAGCCCAATCGATGAATTTCCGGAGTATCTGGACATCGAACCTCTCAAACTGGAATGCCAGCACTTCATCAACTGTATCCGCCACGGCTACGATCCAAAGTCCGATGGCATGAACGGCTTCCAGGTAGTGCGTGTGCTTGAAATGGCTGAACGCAAGATGGAAATGATCCAGGTTTAACCGGCGTCCACCGGATTAATGGCTTATCCCTCCAAAGATTTCGGCTTGGCTCAACGTCTATTAGGAGTTGGCTGGTTTGAGCATGAGAACTACAAAACCCCAAGTTCACATTCTCTTCATGATTCAACCCGCCTGACCGATGTCGGAATCTTCAGCCTGAAAAGCGCCCCTTCTTTGGCTATTACCTGACTTTCAGGCATTCTGTGTAAGTTGTCCCAGAATTTGGTATTTACATACCGTGAATGTTTGATGTAAAAAAGTATCAATCCCCCTGTTGATATTCCGACACGGTTTTCCTAAAATGAAACTCAAGTTTCCGGGACATTGCGGGAGTAATTCAGTGGTAGAATGCTTCCTTGCCAAGGAAGATGTCGCGAGTTCGAATCTCGTCTCCCGCTAATTTTTACCCCGGAAACAGAGTTCATCACACGTCAACCAAAATTTGCAGTTAGGCAGGGTCGGTGTGGCAGGTAGGGGTTTCAAAGTAATAGAGAGATGCCGTTAAGCACTCTGTAATTTATTGATTTACTGAAAGAATGGGCTAGGCAGACGTATGAAAGTCGAAGTTGAAAAACAAGAAGAACAGCATTTGGCCAAAATCAACCTGGAAGTTCCTGCGGAGCAGGCCAATCAGGAATACAACAAGGCTTGGAAGCGTCTGGGTCAGCGCCTGAACATTCCGGGTTTTCGTCGTGGCAAAGCGCCTCGCGCCATTGTTGAAAAAACCGTCGGCGTGGATCGCATCAAGCAAGAAGCGATGGATCGCCTGTTCCCGCATTTGTTTGCCGATGCCATCAGTGAACATCAACTGGATATCGTGGCTCCCCCACAGATTGAAGCCTTAAAGTTTGACTTGGCTGAAGGCATCGCCGTTAAGGCAGTCGTAGAACTTCGCCCGGAAGCTAAATTACCGGAACTGACCGGTTTGAAACTGGAAGTTCCCGAGTTCAAACTCCCCGCTGATGCGGAAGAGAAAGAGCTTCAGACTATCGTGGAACGCCTAACCTCTCTGGAACCGGTGATTGACCGTCCTTGCGAGAAAACGGATATCGTAAACATTGACTTCAGTGGTTCCGTGAACGGTGAAGCAATCAAAGGCGGCTCCGCCAAAAATTACCGCTTGGATTTAGCCCAAAGCAACTTCATCGAAGGCTTTGCGGACCAGTTGGTGGGACACCGGATTGGTGAAGAGTTCACCATCAATGTGACCTTTCCTCAAAACTATCATGACAACACGCTGGCCGGTAAAGCTGCCGAGTTCAAGGTAAAAATCAACGATATTTCCCGCAAAGTGGTTCCGGAACTCAGCGATGAAGTGGCCAAAAAGGTCGGTCCTTTTGAAACTGTGGATCAGTTGAAAGAAGAAGTACGCACCCTGTTGCGCCAGAGCGAAGAGCAAGAGAACGACTTCCGGAAACAAAAAGCCGTGGTCGATCACATTCTTTCCTTGGCTGATGTGCAAATTCCTGAGAATATGATTAACCGCGAAGCCAAGTTGTTGATGGAAGAAGTTCAGCAACGCCTGAAAAGCCAAGGTTTATCCTGGGAAAAATTCCTGGATGCGGAAGGTCACGAAAGCACCTGGGAAAACCTGCGTCAAGAGGCTAACAAACGGATTAAGACCAGCCTGGTGTTTGGCGCCATTGCCAAACAGGAAGGCTTACAGGTTAACGAGGAAGAGTTTTCCACCACTGTTACCGAAATGGCAGCAATGCGCGGGATGGATGAAAAACAGATTATGCGCCAGCTCGGCAATAACTTTGCCGCTGCCCAAGCGCTCTCCGACCAAATATTAAGCCAAAAAATCGTCGACTTCCTGGTGGAACGCGCCGAGTTCACTTATGTCCCCGAGGAAACGGTTGAGCCCAAGAATGAAAGTGGCGCTGCCGCTCAGAAGGAAACCAGCCCAGAAACTCCTCCCGTGGTAGCAGCCATCGAAGGCGAAGAGTTTGACGTTTTAGAGGACGAAGATTAGACTAAAGGTTAAACCTGGAATGGTTCTACCTTCCCAGTCGATGGGAAGTCGTCTAAAATTGAAAATATCCTATTGTGTGCTGAAGTGAAAGAGGCAAAGAAATGCTGTACCAACCCAATCACGATCCGTCAGCTTATATGCCGGTGGTTATTGAACAATCCAGCCGGGGTGAGCGGTCTTTCGACATTTTCTCCAGACTGCTGAGAGAACGGATCATCTTTTTGGGCACTCCCATCGATGACATGGTTGCCAACCTGATTGTGGCCCAATTGTTGTTGCTGGATTCCGAGAACCCCGAAAAAGATATCATGTTGTACATCAACAGCCCCGGTGGTTCAGTGACCGCAGGCTTTGCCATTTATGACACAATGCGCCACATTCGCGCCGACGTGGCCACCATCTGTCTGGGTCAAGCGGCCAGTATGGGCGCGTTCCTGCTTTCATCCGGCACACCCGGCAAACGGATGGCGCTGCCCCATTCCCGCGTGTTGATTCACCAACCTCTGGGTGGCGCGCAAGGTCAGGCCACGGATATCGAAATTCAGGCGGCTGAGATTAACCGCATGAAAAAGGTTCTGAACGAAATCTTGGCCAGCAACACCGGCCAATCCCTCAAAAAGATTGAACGGGATACGGACCGCGACTATATCATGTCCGCCGAAGAAGCGGTCGCCTATGGAATGGTAGATAAAGTCATCACCCGTGCGGAAGAGGCGGCGGCCAATAAATAATAGTATTATAATGAACATGGAATGGTGGACTCATAGTGATGAGTTCATACAAACTCAATCTGGAGGGCTAGACAATGGCCAAGCATGAAGACAGCCGCTTAAAATGTTCTTTTTGTGGCAAAAGTCAGGATCAGGTGAAAAAACTCATTGCCGGGCCTGAAGTCTATATTTGTGATGAGTGCGTCGATCTCTGCAATGAGATTCTGGATGAGGAGTTCTTTGAGGCCGAAGAGGGCGAAAAAAGCACCAGCCTCCCAGAAATCTCCAAAGTGCCCAAGCCTATCGAGATCAAAGCGTTTCTGGATGACCACATCGTGGGCCAGGAGGACGCCAAGCGTATTCTCTCCGTTGCTGTTTACAACCATTACAAGCGGGTCAACCACAACCTGAGCAACAAAGACAAAGATGCCAAGGATGTCATTGAAATCCAGAAAAGCAACATCTTGCTGATTGGCCCCACCGGCTGCGGTAAAACACTGTTGGCCCAAACGTTAGCCAAGTTCCTGGAAGTGCCTTTCGCGGTAGCAGACGCAACCACGCTAACCGAAGCCGGTTATGTGGGCGATGACGTCGAGAACATTCTGTTGCGGCTTTACCAGGCGGCGGATTATGATGCGGCCAAGGCTGAGCGCGGCATTGTGTACATCGATGAAATCGATAAGATTGCCCGCAAGTCCGAAAACCCCAGCATCACCCGTGATGTTTCCGGGGAAGGCGTACAGCAGGCCCTGCTGAAGATGATTGAAGGTACGGTAGCCAACGTTCCGCCGCAAGGTGGACGGAAGCACCCGCACCAGGAATTCATCCAAATCGATACCAGCAACATCCTGTTCATCTGCGGTGGCGCTTTCATTGGTCTGGAAAAAATCGTGGAAGGCCGCGTGAACTCTGGCAAGTCGATGGGCTTTGGCGCTTCAACGCCCAAGTCTGTTTACGAACGGGATTTGGAAGCGGCACGCTTGCTGAAGCAACTTCAGCCCGACGATCTGATCAAGTTCGGCATGATTCCCGAGTTCATTGGCCGGGTTCCCGTCTCCGCCGTTCTGGATCCGCTGGATGAGCCCGCTTTGGTCCGTATCCTAGTGGAACCCAAGAATGCCATCTTTAAGCAATATCGTGAATTGATGGCGATGGACGACATGGAGTTGGTATTCGCTGAAGGCGTGGCCGAAGCCATTGCGAAAGAGGCCATCAAGCGGAAAACCGGGGCTCGTGCGCTACGCAGCATCGTGGAAGAGTTGATGCTCCCCATTATGTTTGAGGCGCCCTCGCGGGAAGACCTTCGCGTGTTTGAATTGACCACTGAAATGGTGGAAAAGAAAACCGCCGAAGTGTTGCAACTCCCCGAGAAAAAGCCGAAAAGCGAAATCGCTTAAACTGAACAATCCTTTAAATAAAAAGAGGCTCTCACAAAGGGCCTCTTTTTGTCTTTATTCTCAAAGACTTCATAACCTAAACAATCAGAGCAATGGGAAGGGGACTTCTCAACACGCTTTGCATTCCCTACAATAATGTAATGATGGCTTTAAAGGCACAATCCCGCGTGGACATACATCTTGATACCGCTCATCTGCTAGGCTACCCGGTGCATTTAGTCACCTCTCTGCAAGCACGTACTTTTGTTAAAAACGCCATTGAGCAACGCAAAACGATACAAGTGGTCACCCTCAACCCGGAAATGATCATGCAGGGCGATCAAAACCGGGAATTAGGGGATATTTTACGTTCCTCCGAACTGATATTACCCGATGGCGCTGGCGTTGTCTGGGCTTTACGGCGACAAGGTTATCAGGTTAGCAGGCTTCCAGGCATTGAGTTTTCAGAGAGCCTGTTAAGTTGGGCAGAAGAGGCGGGACGCCCCATTGCCATCGTTGGCGCCACACGGCAAGCTTTGGAACTGGCGGTGGAAACGCTGCAAAAACGTCATCCCAAATTGAAAATAGCCTATAGCCATCACGGCTTCTTTAAAACGGACGATGAAGAGAACCTGATCGCCCAGTCTTGCGCGGCGGCGCTGCCCAAAATTGTACTGGTGGCGCTTGGCGTTCCCCGACAAGAGCTGTGGATTCAAAGACACCGGCATCTATTCCCGGGCGCTACCCTCATTGGCGTTGGCGGCAGCCTGGATGTGTGGAGCGGTAGAACTCAACGCGCACCGGCATGGATGCGGGCTTTGAATTTGGAATGGTTGTATCGAATCACTACAGAACCCTGGCGTATTAAACGAATTTATAAAACTTTGCCCTTGTTTGTTGTAAAAGTATTACTATTCGGTAATAATTCCTGATTTTTACCGCTGTTATTCGCGCTCACACAAACATCGAGGGTAAACGCAATGATCTCTTCCCCGGAAAGCCTCCTATCCCTGCCTAAAAGTGAGAACCTTAATCCCATGAGCCAAACCGCCTCTACACCTTCCCGTATCCAACCGGCCAATTTACCGCGCCTCTCTACACCGGAATTACAAAAGCTCGCCGCCAAGCTGCGCATTGACATCCTGGATATGATTTATGAACCCCAGTCGGGACATCCCGGTAGTTCTCTATCCTGTATCGATTTGTTAGTCACCTTGTGGTTTTCCCATCTGGTCTGGGATCCAGCCAACCCGGAATGGCGGGAACGGGATCGCTTCGTTATGTCCAAGGGGCATGGCGCGCCGGCTTATTATGCGACGCTGATGCAGGCGGGTTATATTCCTTGGGAGGAAAAAAACACGCTGCGTAAGATTCACTCCAACCTGCAAGGGCATCCAGCCTCCAAGTATATTAACGGTTGTGACATTTCCACCGGTTCATTGGGTCAAGGCTTGTCTTGTGGGGTCGGCATGGCTCTGGGCTTGCGCTTGAACCAAATCCCCAGCCGTGTTGTTGTCCTCATGGGCGACGGAGAATGCCAGGAAGGTAACGTTTGGGAAGCCGTGTTGAGCGCCGCCCACCATAAAGTCAGCCGGGTAACCGCCATCGTGGATCGCAACCATCTTCAAATCGATGGTGACACCGAAAAGATTAAACATCTGGGCCAAATGGCGCCTAAATTTGCCGCTTTCGATTGGAACACCCTGGAGATTGACGGACACAACTTCCAGGAAATCCAGGAGGCATTACGGCAAGCGGACATTCTGGCCGAAGAGACTGATCGTCCCACCGCCATCATTGCCAACACGACCAAAGGCAAAGGCGTCAGCTTTATGGAAAATCAGGCTGGCTGGCATGGCAAGGCCCCCAATAAAGAGCAATACGAAGCCGCGCGCGCTGAATTGGTCGCCGCATATGAAGCTTTGCAATAAAGGAATTGACCCATGACTACGATTAATCTTGAAAAACCGGAATTAAAAGCCCTACGTAACCAGTATGGCGAAACTTTGGCCACATTAGGCGCTACAAATTCCAACATCGTCGTACTAGACGCCGATTTGGCCTGTTCCACCCAAACCCAAAAGTTCGGAGATAAATTCCCGGATCGCTTTTTCAACCAAGGAATCTCAGAGCAGGATCTGATTAACACTGCTGCCGGTCTGGCAACCACGGGAAAAATCCCGTTTTGCAGTACCTTTGCGCTATTTGCCGCCGGCAAGGGCTGGGATCAGATTCGGAACACCGTATGCTACAGCGGCCTGAACGTCAAGATCTGCCCCACTCATAGCGGACTTAGCTTGGGTGAAGACGGCGCAAGTCACCAATCCATCGAGGATATCGCTCTCATGCGTGTGATCCCTGGCATGACAGTGGTTGTGCCATCGGACGCAGTGGAGACCGATCGGGTCATTCGCTGGGCAGCCGAGTATTACGGTCCGGTTTATGTACGTTTAGTCCGTCCCAATTGCCCGGTGATCCACGATAACACCTCTTACGAATTAAATCCCGCCAAGCCCCATGCCATTCGCGTGGAGCGCGAGGGTCAGGATATCACCATCGTCGCTACCGGCGAAACAGTCTATCATGCCCTCTTGGCCGCTGAGCGCCTGCAAGCAGAGCATGGCGTCAGCGCTGAAGTTTTGAACTGCCTGTTTATTAAGCCGTTTGATACCGAAACCCTGGTGAATAGCGCCCGCAAAACCGGCAAAGTCCTCACCGTGGAAAGCCATCAGATCTTCGGCGGTTTGGCCGGCGTCGTTTGCGAAGAACTCAGTACGCATCATCCAACCCCGGTACAACGCCTGGGTACGCAAGACCGTTTTGGCCAAAGCGGTACGGGTGAAGCGCTATTTAAAGAGTATGGTATTGATTGGGAAGCGATTTACAACCAAGCCAAAAGCTGGTTAAAAGCTTAAAAATTCCATCAACCAAAGCATTCAATATCCCTTGTATCCTTCAATACAAGGGATATTCGCTCTTTTAGCCTCATATACTGAAAAACCAGCTCAACTTCTCACCATCAGAGCTCCTGGAAAGATACCGTTCATCAAGCCCATAAAATCAATTAAATGGCCTATCCTGTCTTCAATTCCCCTTGGGTGCTTCCAAGCCGCTTATAATTGTTTAAAGACTCATAAATAAAATAGCTAAGGGAAGTACGATGTCAGTGGAAGTTAAAGAAGAGCCCTTCTCCCGAGTCCTCGTGAGATGCCTGGTTACAGCCGTAGCCGCTTGTCTGGTTATGATTGGGATTGCCATCAAAATTATCGCTTTTCGAAAATCCCCCTGGTTTCTGGCGATTGGCTCTATTAGTTTCTACCTGATGATGCTGTTTCTGTTTATATTTCGCCACCCCATCAAGGAATCTTCCCTCAAGCCGTCACACTGGATATTCGCTTTGAGCGGAACAATCCTGCCTCTGGCTATTACGATTGAAAGCCACAGACCACCGTTTTTAACCTGGATTTCCCTACCCATCGAGCTTATGGGCATGATCTTTTCCCTGATCGCCATCTATACGCTGGGTCGCTCTTTTGGCATTATCGCAGCCAACCGGGAAGTAAAAACGAACGGCGTGTATCATATCATTCGACACCCGCTTTACCTGGGTGAGGCATTATGGCTATTTGCGCTGGTATTGCAGAATATTTCTCTGTTCAACGTAGTGCTATTCATTGTACAAAGCAGCTGCCAAGTCAGACGCATCCTTGAGGAAGAACAGCTTCTCCAGAAGGACAATGCCTACCTCCAATATATGCAGACCGTACCTTGGAGAGTCATTCCGAGAATCTTTTAGGGGGTTGTTCTTTAAGTATCTAGTGGTGTCGAAGAGGGGACTTGAACCCCTACAGATTGCTCTACACGCCCCTCAAACGTGCGCGTCTACCATTCCGCCACTTCGACATGCCAGCGTTGCTTCCCTATGATAATTACAATCATACAGCGTTGTCAAATATCAGCCCTGCAATGTCCTTCACTATGGCCAGGGCTTAGCGGCTCTTCTCTGAATATCCTTCCCCTGCCGTGTCAGCAGCCTGTCTGGTTTTATGGCAGCCCTGCCACGTTATGAATGGCATTACTCAGTTTGGTGCAGCTATCAATGACAATCTGATTGATTTGCACCCCAACCAGATGCATGCCTGTATAACAAACCACGGTAATCAAGGCGCCAAGCAACCCGTATTCCGCTAAAGATATACCGGATGAACGTTTTCGCGACGGTTTCATTTTAGCACCACCGACAATTATCCTGATGACCATCTATTTCCAGGTGATTGCAATGCCCGGGCTGAACGATACGCCCAGCCCGGGCACGTTGCAAATCACTACGTTTGCTTGATGAACTAGCTACCGAGACCTGCGGTTGAGCTAGCACCCGATATTTTGCTGGCCAAACCAGTCAGCATCTGGTTGATGTTGCTACCCAGCGTGGTGAGTGCCGTAATACAAACAACGGCAATCAGGGCCAAAACCAAACCATACTCAGCGAGCGATTGGCCTTTGGATTTTTTACGGGTAGCCAGGAACACTTGAATTGCAACGTACTGTTTCAACATAACTTCATCCTCTTGGTTGAACAAATCACGCTGTCCACTCACTCGTTTGGCGAACAACATCAATACTGCCTTATGTTCTAATTGTATATATTTCGCATGAGCTTTTTATCACTCTTCAGGGTGAATAATTCATTTTATTTAAAATTTGAACAAATAATAAAAAACAGCCCGTCCAGTATGACCGGACGGGCTGTATGTTCATTTGAATTGATTTAGCTAGCCTTTTTCTTTTCTTGTTGGCTGGCTTTAAAGAGTCGTATCGGCATCGCCAGTGTATCCCGCAAACCTTTATTAAACGTGATCATGCAATCATTGAATACCTGCTTTGCCTGCTGGACCATCACGTCATTTTTAGCCTGACGGAAAGTTAAGATGGCCAAGGCCGCAGTCAACATCCCCACTGAACCCACGGACAATTGCAGTGGTCCCATCAGGATTGCTTCCGTCACTGGTGAAAGCTTCAAATCTTCCGCCTGAATTGCTTCCGGATCTATCGATGCCCCTTGAGCAACCGGTACAGAAGCAGCAGAGGCCGCCTGTTGCACAGGAGCGCCTTGATACATGCGGTTTAACTGCTCGTTCTGAGTCTGGCGCTCAATGGACCGGATCAAGTCCGCTTCACCACCACCATCGTAGCGGCGTTTTACATACTTCAAAACCAAGTTAGCTCTTTGCTGATGACGTCTTTCCATCCCAAAACTCCTTCTATTCCCTATTCCACACTACTATCAGACTCTACCGAGGCGTTGGGCTCTACCGATAAGCAACTGACCCTAAGCCAGCATTCAACGAACTTCCTTCCCTTATCCCGAATAGAAACTGCCACACTCCTTACAAAATAATAAAAACAATCAAAAACTACAAATTGCCTTGCCTTTAACAAGACGTAACTTGCAGCTAAAAACGAACTCTAATTGGTTATTGGCAGCTTTTGTAAAACTGTTTCCAACCTTAAGAACAGATTTAATAAGCTCTGCGTCTCGTTCGTTTTGGAAGCAATTATCCGTAGAGCGTCATCCAAGGCCAGTTGTGCCGAGCGGTACGCCATAAAGCCCGCTTCATCCAAACTTGAGTTCCTATAATATTGACGCAAGTACTGCTGTATCGCATCTAACGCCTGGCCCATTTTTAGGCCCTGCTCCTCCAGGAAAAAAGCTCCAAACTCCGCAGCAAGGCGGTAAACGTCTTCCCTCCGTCCCAAGCGACGTATAAAGTCCCCCAGAAATGAAAGATAGACTTCCGGCAACGCATCTTTCGCCACCTCGGTCTCTATGCCAAGGCATGGCACAACCTGACAGCGGGAAACAACCGTTTCCAACAGTTGCTCCTCGGTTTCCACCAGGAAGAAAAACACGGTCCGTGGCGGCGGTTCCTCCAAGGTTTTCAGAAAGCGGTTCACCGAAGCCGCGTTAAAGATGTGTCGCTGCAAGGGTCGGATATGGAATGATCGGTCCTGAGTAGCCTCCAGGCTTCGCCATTCGGAAGGCGCAACCGCATTAGAGCGAAAATGCGCGGGCAACTCCTCGGCATCGCTAAAAATAACCACCCGCATGGCGTCACTGGAGATTCCCAACTGATGAATCAGATGCTCCACCTGCTTCGTTTTGATTTGAGTCGGCCAGTTCGCTTTGCTGGCCAGTTTTTCCAATGCCTCAGTCGGGAGGAGTTCCGGAATTTCCCGCGAATCATCCACCTGATACGTGAGCCTGGAAATAGTTAACACCCCGGGATGGGCATTTTGACTGATCCATCGGCACTGCTGACACACGCCACAAGCGAGATCCGCCAACCGACCCGTAAAATTTTCCGGCCATTCGGGCCGTTGCTGGCAATTCATGATTTGGGCAATCGTTAAAGCCAGGTTATAAAGCGCAGCCGTATTTTTACCTTTTAATACATAACCGTGAGCCAGAGAGTGGCTGGTGATAGCGCCCCAAAAGAAGGTTTCCGCACCAGGCAGGCCCAAGCCCGCCGGGAGTTGCTGTAAGGCGGTATTCGCCTCGGCTAAATCATCCTCGGAAAAGCTCGATTGGGTGAGATTCATCTGCATGCCCATCAACTCCCCATCAAAATTTCAAAGGCCAACTTGCCATCCAGGCCACCGGTTTTAGCCTTCCATTCCAGATCCAGCGTTTTGGCCCGAAGGCTTTCCAGCCGTTGGAACGGCACTCGGCCAAACTCCTGCAGATCTTTTTTGATCTTGTAAGGATGTTTTTTGGTCAGTTCCGCCATTTGCGCTTCACTCAAGCCATGTTCCCGCCAGTAGCGCAACTGGAACAAGCCACCCAGCCACGATTGGGTCAAGGCGAACAACTGGACCGGGTGTTGCCGCAACAGCAGTTCATCCAGCGTTTTGAACACTTCCGCCCGATTGCGGTTATTCAGCCAATCCGCCAACATTTTAAAGGTATTCTCATTGTGATTCGACAACGCCTCTACATCCGCCACCGTGACGCTGCGGCCTGCCGCATAGATCGACAGCTTCTCAATCTCGGTCATCAAGGGCAGCAAGCTGACCCCCTGATGCTCCACCAACAGGCTGGCGGCCTTGGGTTCCATCTGTATGCCCCGGCGGCGACACTCCTGCATAACGCGCTGAATCGCCTCATCCGTTTGCCAGAAGGCTAAACTCTTAAACTCTCTGAGATCTAATCCCAGCGTTTTATGGCTGGTCAGCCACTTGGGAAACTTGATGCTTCGGTTAATTTTGGCGCTGACAAACAGAATATGCTTGGTGTCATCATGATTTTCCAGCAGGGCCATCAGTTCCGCCAACTGTTTTTCATCCGCCGAGGCCGAGGCGGCTTTGTGCAGGAAGGGGAAATCGTGGATTTCAATGAGGGTTTTACCCCCCAGGTTAAAGCAAACCGCGCCCACCGCCTCTAAAACATCGCCGATGGAAGGCGATTCCAGGCTTCGATGACCCAGGCTCCCCATTTGCGGATTAACGACGGATTCCCGCAGGTGCCTGATCTCCTGCTGCAAGAGGTATTCTTCGTCCCCATAATAGAGTGATACAGTCATTACCGAGTGTCAGCCTGTCTCTTACATACCGAAGTTCTGCATTTTACCAGCAGATTTTCACCCTAACCCGGAACTTGCCGGATGTTGGATAATGAGTTCTATCATAATCCTGTCTGGACCGGCTTTCAAATGGATTTTCCCTCTATTGCCCTGTTAACCGATTTTAGCGACCGCGACGGTTTCGTCGGTGTCATGAAAGGCGTCATGCTCAGCCTGCTCAGTCAGCCTGTCCCCATGATTGATATCAGTCATCAAATTGAACCGCAGAACATTCGTCAGGGTATGTGGGTACTGGACAGCGCCTATCCCTACTTCCCCGCCAAAACCATCTTCCTCAGCGTAGTCGATCCGGGCGTTGGCCATGCCGAACAAGCCTGCCTGCTCGCCTTTTGCCCACAACGACAACAATTATTCATTGCGCCGGACAATGGACTTTTGACGCCTCTATATGAAGCCGCAGGCGACGAATTACAAATTCGGGATATTCGTCTCTCCACTTTATTTCAGGAAGACTCATTGAGCATTAAAGGCCGCAGCACTATATTTTACGGACGGGATGTCTACGCTCCTATGACTGCCCTAGCTGCCAACGCCTGGCTGCTTAATCAACTTCCCCATTTTCTCAACCAATTTGGGCCGCTGCAGGCTCCACCCATACGGCTTAAGCGGCAGCAGCCCCGACAGCAGAGCGAGGGAAGCACAGTCAGCTTTAGTGGGGAAATCATAGCCATTGATCGCTTCGGAAATCTCATCACCAATATTCCTAGCGCTTGGGCCAAAGGTGCCAGCAGGTATCAACTCAAACTCAACAATCAAGCCGGTCGTATCTGTTTTTACCAGCGTAGTTACGCCTCCTCTGGGCAACTTACATTATCGTCCGAGGACATTCTCCTGATTCCCTCCAGCAACGGAACTTTGGAGCTGGCAATCTTTATGAGTAGCGCCCAAGCGCTGCTTTTCGCACAACCGGGAGATTCCATTGGATTGTCTCCCCTTGAATAGCTCAGGCATATTCTCCTTTAAACCCCGTAGATAAAATCATATTTCGCATTAAGAACATATAAAGATTGCCTAAAAATCCCGTTAAGGAATTGTCAGATTTTTGATTCCATATTCAAGCTCAGCTCACCCGTAACACTTGCAACAAAAAATGTGGATTACATAAAAACCCTTGTCTCAAACCAGTTTTCAACCATGACACCCAAAACACTATAAAAGCAATTTTTATCCGCAGGTAAAGAAAATGTTTTTTTGGCCTTTCAAATGAGTACCCGTCCCCATCAACTGAAATTGCCCACTTGGGCAAAATCGAGTATAAAAATATTAATCTCAATAACCTTGATGGACGTGGAGAGCTGAACCGAATGACAACGTCGCCAATTAGCCTAGAGACAATCAAATTCCACCTGATCTGGAACAAAGATTTCAGCTTTAACCGGGAAAACCAAACCGTTTCCCTGGAAGAATTGATCGATTTCCTGATTGAATCTCTGGAAGATGCCGATAAAGCTACCGCCAATAAGGCAGAAAATTTGTTGGCCCGGATTGGCATGCCTGCCATCCCTTACCTGATTCAAGGCCTGAAGTCCAACCACAACCGCGTCAAATCCGTTTGCGCAATGGTATTGATTCGTATTGGCCAACCCGCCGTAGAAAGCGTACAAGAGTTCTACGTTCGGAACGCCAGCCGCTCCAAAGTCCGCTGGATCGCTGAGTTCATCTTAAGCGAGCTGGGAATGCAGCTTCCGGCACTGGAAAAACGTCAGCCCGAAAGCGAACGCAAGGTATTACAGTTCAGCAAAGCGGCTGTTTAAGCTTTTAATTCTCTAACAATAACGACTTTCTAATAAAAAACGCTCCTTTGTTCTGCAAGGGAGCTTTTTTTTTGCCTGCATTCGCCCTAAAGTTTCTCAGCAAAAGAGAGAACGCCTCCTCCTATGAACTAAATACCTCTGCGGGTACCGCAAAGCGATCACTGCGATTTTGAAACCATCCTTGCGCAATATAAGGCGTTCCCTCGGTATTATCCGCAATGTCGAGATCGCTCACCACGTCAAAGCCTTCATTTCTGATCAACATTCGGGCAAAATCGTTCAACTGGCCGTAGAGCCGGACCATAAAGACCTTGTCAAAGGCGCTTTTCGGACCGTTGTTGGGTGGTAACTTGTTTTGCCACATCAAAACACTGTACTGTTGCAGCTCTGTGGCGAACAAGGCAGGGTTCGCATTCACGAAATCCCTGAGCCCGGCAGCCATTGTCCCGCCCAGGATGGCCAAATTGTTGCCTGTAGCAATCTTATCGCGTAAATTGCAGGCTAAAGAATCCATATAGTCTCGGACGCCAAAACAAGCAGCGGCCTGAAACTCCGACAAACTCAAGCCGGGAAGAAAACGAACCGCAGTCTGATAATCCGTGGCGATTTTGCCGTTCAGCATATGCCGAAGCGTAGTTTTCTGCGCATCCGGATACCGGGGAGGCAATGCCTGGGTAAAATCCTCCAGCAACGCATAGATATCAGCGCCCAGCCTTCTCCCCATCACGAATTCACCGTTGCTTACTCTACGGGGATGAGGCATAGCCGCTATCTCAGTCATCTGAAACCGGACCAAAGGCCGGGTTTGCCCATCGTCTTCGTATGTAATACCGGACATACCCAGTCCACCGCTCGACATGAGATAAACGGCATCCAGACCCGGCTTAAATTTATCAGGATGCTGCCGGGCAAGCTTGGCAATCGCTGCGGCGCTTCCGCCAGCCATATCGTTGAGCAGGATCACCTTGGCATTTGGATTCAAGGACAGCAAGGGGTTGGCCGATCGAGACAAAGCAGCCGCGATTTGCCCGAGAACCGGTTTGAAATCAAAGTTTTTAACAGGATCACTCCCATTGTCGATCCAGTCCAAAACGCCGTTATGAAGTTGGCTCGGCAGGAAGAAGACCAGCGTATTACCCGCAGTCTGGTTCCCCGGTATCAATTGAGCGCATCGAGAGGCAGTCTGAATAAAGGCTTGGGTAATTTTTTGCGCCAGGGTGTTTGGGGCAATCGGCTGATGGCGCACTGTAAGCCATTGCGGTTCGGATGTTCCACCTATACGATGCCAAGCGTCATCGTAGATTGCTACTTTTCCATTGATCCCTTGCGGCGTGTCAATCGCCATACCTGCATTCCATCCGAAATGAGGACCAGAACGAGAAACTGCCTGATGATTTGAAGGCTCTGAACAAGGACGGACATGCATTAAAGGGGAAAGCATAGGCAAAAACGGACTCTTGAAGGGTTTTCTATCTATACGAACTTAGCATGGAACCCTTTCCAGAGTAAAAACCGAAGGAAAAAGTTTGATCACTTTAGACAGCATTGTTCATCAAATCGGGTTCCAGTTATAATAAAGCACGTTTATCGCTCATATTTACATAGTTTTCACCACAGGAGACGCCCCATGACCGCGCAACAAACTGGATATACCGTTGCCATTCTGGGAGCCACCGGTTTGGTCGGCACCCACTTAATGCACATTCTGGAAGAACGGCAATTTCCGGTGAAGACTTTGAAACCTTTGGCCAGCAAGCGCACTGCTGGCACCACCGTCCAGTTCAAAGGACAGGATATCCTGGTAGAAGAAGCCACCCCGGACGCCTTTGAAGGCGTCGATATCGTGCTTTCCTCCGCAGGTGGCGCGGTTAGCCAGGAATTGGTGCCGGAAGCGGTGAAGCGCGGTTGCGTGGTCATTGACAACACCAGTTGCTTTCGCCTTACCGAAGACGTGCCTTTGGTCGTAGCCGGAGTCAACGATGACGACATTCAGCATCACCAAGGTATTATCGCTAACCCGAATTGCTCAACCTCTCAACTCATGCCGGTCTTTAAAGCCTTGGATGACGCTTTTGGCATCGAACGCGTGATTGTCAGTACATACCAATCCGTCAGTGGCGCAGGCAAAGAGGGTATGGATGAACTCATCGCTACGGCTAAAGCCATCCTGAGCAAGGTGGACGGTAGTGGCGAGTTGAGCAGCGCGCCCGAGAATAAAGTGTTTGCTCGCCCCATCGCGTTCAACCTGGTCGCACAGATTGACCAGTTTGTGGAAGGCGGCGTGGAAGACGGCTACACCAAGGAAGAGACCAAGGTTATTCACGAAAGCCGCAAAATTCTCCACCGCCCCGATTTGAAAGTGACCGCCACGGCCATTCGGGTACCGGTTCTGGTCGGCCACAGCGAATCCGTGACCTTGGAATTCAAACAGCCCGTTTCACCAGAAGAAGCAATGGCTGTGTTGGAAAAAACGCCGGATGTCGTGCTGTGCCGCGCACCACAAAATTTTCCCACCCCGGTGGAAGCCACCGGCAAAGATCCGGTGTATGTGGGCCGAGTAAGACGAGATACCTCCAACCCGGAAAAAGGATTGAACATGTGGGTGGTCGCCGACAACCTACGCATTGGCGCGGCGTTGAACACTGTCCGTCTGGCGGAAGTGGTGGTGAATAAAGGCTGGCTCAAGCAGGGACAAGCAAAGAAACAGGTTGCCAGCGTATAAAACGCTGGCTCCATGCCTGACATCCTGTTTGACGTATCAGCTTTTAAGAAGAGGTTTTTTCATTCATGTCCCACCCATCCGGACCCCATTTTTCCGCCGAATTGATTCCAGCGATGATTACCCCATTCAAGCGGGATGAATCCGTTGATTACGAAAAGGCGGAACAGTTGGCGGTCTATCTGGCTAATAACGGTTGCGACGGCATTTTAGTCAACGGCACCACGGGAGAGTCGCCCACGCTCAGCTTTGAGGAAAAGCTGGAGCTGTTGAAAGTAGTCAAGCATGCCATTGGCGGCAAAAACGTTCAGCTTATGGCGGGCGTCGGCTCCAACGATACGCATAAGTCCGTGGAAGAAGCCAAAAAGTTCTCCGCCGTTGGAGTGGATGCGTTACTCGTCGTCGTGCCTTACTACAATAAGCCTTCTCAGCGGGGCATGATTGAGCATTTCCGTCGGGTGGCGCAATCCGTGGACAATGAAATCGTGATTTACAACATCCCGAGTCGTTGCGGTGTACTGATGAGCCCGGATACGATGGCAACCCTGCATAAGGAATGCCCCAACATTATCGGCGTCAAACAAAGCCACCCGGACATGGATCAGGTGAGTGAAATTACCGCAAAATTACCCCGGGAGACCTGGAGAACCTGGTGCGGGGACGATAGCTTGACCGTGCCCATGATGGCCTGCGGGGCCCACGGCACAATTAGCGTACTGGCCCATCTTACCGGCAGCTTGCTTCGGGAAATGATTCAGGCGATTAAAGCCAACGATCGGCAACGCGCTTTGGAGTTACATATCAAACAATTGAACCTGGCCCGTGAAATCTTCTTTCTACCCAATCCCACGGTCATTAAAACCTGCATGGCCAAGCTGGGCATGATGGAACCGGTGCTCCGGTCGCCCATGGTGATACCGGATGACGTGGAAATGGCTCGCATCGACAAGATTATGGCCGAGTACAAAAGTTTGACGCCCCTCAGCGTATCCTAACTGAGCAGGGGTTAAAATAAACACTGAATCAGGCAAGCCATTGCCGGAGTGTTTTAAATTGCCATCATAGCTGGCAACAATTTAAGCGTCGGGATTAATATTGCCGACGAACACAGGTTTGCACAAGGAACGCACCTGGGCCGCCAAACTGGGCACTTCATTCAGCAAGAATACATTGACGATAGTGTGACGATCCAGCATTTCGCTCAACACCGCCTGTAAGTTGGGCCAAATGTCGTTTGCCCATTCTTCCTGGTCATCCGGCCCGATGAGTATCCCAATCGCAGGCTGAAGTGGCCCTTCATTAAAGGCAATCTCAAACTGAAAGGCTTGCATAATCACCGCGCCATGCAAGGATAAGACATGGATTACCCGCTGCATCAAATCTTCGGGGAGTTTTTTGGCCGTACCCAGCCGAGCTGGCGTACCAGCACTTACCTTAACCGGCAGAACATCGGATGAGCGTTCAAACTCAGCATTCGCTCGCACGACCAGGGGCGGAGGAATCAGTCCTTCAGCCAAGTAGCTGAAATCTCTCAGGGAAATCTCACAACCGCAGGGACCCGCTACATTCACAATAATAAAGTCCACCCGCGCTTCCAAGGCATAACCACAGAGCTTGGAAAAAGGCAGGATCATGTACTCCATTGGCTCGTCATCCCACTCGGCCAGATTGACTTCATTGGTAAAAATCGGCAAACCGACCTCTCCCTTGGAATTTTCCAGCGTAAATAACGGCAAACCTTCATGCAGTTGAGTACCCACCGGAACAGGAAGCAGCAAATCACAGGCGAGCAACGCCTTATAAAAATTAATTTGCAAGGGATAGCTACTATCGCAGGACGTCAGCTCCAACTCATCCAGCAGGTTGGTAAATACCTCATCTTCCAATAGCGTTCCACCCTGAGGGGTTCCAGGAACCCGACGAATGCGGGGCGGCTCTTCCTGGAAGGGTCGGTCCAAATGATCGCGCATAATTCCTCTCGTGCGACAGTCGCAAGCTCTCTGGGGTAATACTATTCTATCTATCGTTCAGAAAAGCGGCTTCTTTAAAAATTATTTGAAGCCATTTTCTACATTCGATAAAGCAATTCTGCTTAAAGTACCTACTTTATTCTACCGAGTTTCAACCTCTTATACATTTGGAGTTCCCTATGTACAAGGTTCCAATATCCACAATCACGAATTCCAGACCCTTCTCACAGAGAAGGCATCCGCTTCATTCTCCGCTTTTACTGCCGAGTAGCAGAAGTAAGACAGCATTCTCTCCGTTGTTTGCTGGTGAAAGTGTGAACTTAAACTCGACAGACGAATTGTCCATTCACGCTGAAAGCCTATCTCAGGATCAAATCAAAGCGGAAAAGGTTGAAAAAAAAAGCACTCCACGTGTTTAAACAATATAAAACGCCCGAAGAGCTATTGGATTACTTGAAAAATAGGAATGTTCAAGTCATTGAGACCCAAAAGAACCCTTGGGCGCAAAAACTTTTAAAGCAGATAGGCTCTGGCGCAGTAATCCTATATCCAGATAGGGGACTTCTGAATAATCGAGCTTTTGAAGCTGAATCACCAACAAAAAGAGCCTCATGAACACTTGAGGCTCTTTTTTGAGTTATTTAAGCTGATTTTGTCCTTGTATAGCCTTATTATT
>Ga0157374_10001342_pt1 | contig 20927 bp, 17 predicted proteins | sample M25metaG_FD_115308 | JGI IMG/M metagenome (GOLD analysis project Ga0157374, IMG submission 115308) | Miscanthus rhizosphere microbial communities from Kellogg Biological Station, Michigan, USA - M2-5 metaG | ecosystem: Host-associated > Plants > Roots > Rhizosphere > Soil | place: USA: Michigan... | reverse complement strand
CGGGAATTCTATTCGAGCAAATACCCATCCAGCAAGTGTTTCCAGAAGTAAATTACATTTACTCAAATCACGAACCCGCTAAACAGTTGTCTCTATTGGGTTTTTAACCGGACGCTAGTGATGGCAGGCATACAGCCTGAACCGGAGCGCAACAGTAGGGAAAAGGGTTTTCACTAATCCATAGGATGGCCTCAATTGCCCGACAGGGTAATTGAATCAAGCTTAAAAGTTGCCTACCCTATAGGAACCTCGAAATAGCTGGGTTGATACGAAAATCCACGCTGGGTCTTGAGTACGGACTTTTGATTGGTAATTAAAAAAATTATTGGCAAAAGAAGAACTCATCGGCATCGGTCCGGCGTTCGGTGGTAGGAAGCATCCGTGGTTGATATTCGTAAAATCAAATCACAATCAGTTTCATGGTCAAATCAAAGTACCGCCTCCTGCGCTCTTCCAGCAAAAGTGGCGGAGTCAGGGGAAGGGGCAGCTTCTTGAGTAAGACTGAAGCGCCAAAAACGACAATTCAAGCCAATTTGAATGATTGAATGGAGGAGTAGGATATTATGAAAAAGAATTGGATTGCTCTGGCAGTGACACTGTCTATAAGCGCTAGTATGGCGGGTGCTTTCGCGGCCGAAAACTATAGCGACGTAAAGTCCAGTTGGGCGCAACATCAAATTGACAAGGCGGTAAGCCAAAATATTATGACCGGCTATAACGATGGCATGTTTCATCCGGACGCCTGGATCAGCCGCCAGGATTTTGTGCAGATGGCCGGTAAAACTTTAGGCCTGAGTGCCGATCAGTCAACGATTGTGCCGAGCTTTAACAGCGTTGCGCAAAACGCTTACGGCTTTGGTGCGGTAGATAATCAGGCCTGGATTTCCAGTTATCCCAGCGGAGTGACTCAACCGGATAATCCGGTTCGGCGTGTGGAAGCGCTTTCCGCATTGGCTGGCGCACTCAATAAACCGTTGGTCAGCAGCGATCAGGCTGATAAAATTCTCAGCAAATACCAGGATGCGTCTCTCATTCCGGTTGCTTCCCGGGCTGATGTGGCCACCGCGATTCAGTACAAACTTTTTGAAGTGGATCCAAAATCCGGCAAAAACGTGATTGATCCGCTTCGTCCCGTGACTCGCGCTGAAGCCGCCGCCATGTTGGATGATTTATCCGGCAAGAAAGATATCGCCATTGTCCAAAATGGCCAGATGGTTGCGAATGCCACCCCAAATGGCGCAGGTGTACCCAACCAGAACGTAGCGAGTTCCTCTGCAGGAACATCGGCTACCGGTGCCGGTGCTGCGGCAGCGACAGGTGCTGCAGCTGGAACTGCAGCGGGGCAGAATGTGGCCAGTCAAGAAACTACCGGTCAAAATCCGCAGCAGACTACGACCGGAACCAGTGCGGTGAGCGGTAGCAATGAAAACACCACCGGGACCAACGCAACAACCGGTGAAACAGGCACCTCTACGGGTACGGGCACGACAGGCACAGAAAACGGTGCTAATGCCAGTACAACGTCCACAGGCACTGCCGCCGAGACTGAGAGTGCCAAAGAGGCCAAAAAGGTCGGATATAATCAGCTGGATACCGGTAAAAACTGGCTCATGCATAATGCTATTCCTTACCGGAGCAGCGCGGATAACATCATATTATTCCGGGAGATGAATACTTCTCCATCTCCCTCCACGATGGATGCATCTCTGCCTGTGACCTTGGCCCCGAACACCACATTTATGGGTACCGTGGCCAAAGCCCTATACTCCGATTTTAACCGTCCCGGTGACCCGGCCATGCTGATTCTGGACCATCCCGTAATGGATGCTAATGGTCGCATTGTCGCTCCGGCAGGCAGCAAGGTGATTGGTTTTGTGAACAACGTGATTTCTCGTAACGTGTCCACCGAAAACGCTCAAATCGGTCTGACATTCAACGGGTTTGTCACGCCGGACGGGCAAGTGATTCCCATCAAGGCAACGGTTAACAATGCGGATGGCATCCTGAAAGCCGGTCAATTGCAAGGCTTGGTGTTTAACCCTGCGGATCGTTCCGTACAAGGCCTGCGTCGGGAAATATACACTTCCACGGGTAGTTTGTATGGTTCCACCTATGGCAAGGCCGCAGTTTTGGATCAGCCGCCGGTCAAACAGATCAGCAGTCTGCCAGTGGACCCGATGGATGTTTCCACCAAGGATCTGCTGATTGGGGTGGGCGATCGGATTCAGGTTCGTCTGGATAGCGCCGGTCCCGGCACGACCTTGGACAAAGTGGACATGCCACCTATCAATCAACGTGGTGGCGTTAGTTACTAGAAAGTTTGGTATAGAGAGCGGTACGACGATGCACCCGGTCGGTTGACCGATCGGGTGCTTTTCTTTTGGAAACGTTTTTAAGCGCCTGGGAAAACGGCAAACGAAAAGCTTTTTATCTAACCTGCGCGGTAGCGGGATTCGAATAGAGTTGCTGCTCACTCTGTATGACGTTCATCAGCCCCATTAATTCACGCATGCAGCCATCCTGTTTCATTTGATAGACTAATGGTTCGAATTGCGACTTAAATTGTGCTTGATCCACAGACTGATTACTCAGGGCTTTTTGTTTAAAACTCATGAGCAGGGTGATGGCTTGTTGGCTTTCGGAGTGACAGTCGGCCCAGCCCGGATTGATCGGAACGATGTTCAGACTTAACAGCATGAAGAACATGAGAAAATGAGCCGCTATTCTAAAGCGCATCGATACACCCTCCAGTAAACGTGTGTACTGGAAAAATGCCCAGAAATTCAGCGTTAATCACGCATTACTAAGAACTGTGAATTTCAGTTTTTTCTGAAAGCCGAATTATTGCAAACCGTACAGGTAGTACAGCAGGGTACGCACCCCGTAACCGCTGCCCCCCTTGGGGATTTCCGGATTCTCCGTCGTGATCCAGGCGGGACCTGCAATATCCAGGTGGCACCAGGCGCGGTTTTTATCCACGAACTCTTTCAAAAACATGCCCCCAGCCGAAGAACCCGCTTCGCCTTTGGCCCCGGAGTTGATTAGATCGGCCACATCGCTTTTCAGGAAGGATTTGTACTCATCATACAGCGGCAACGGCCAGAGTTTTTCTCCTCCTGCTTCGCCCGCTTTGCGCACGTTTGCAATCAGTTCTTCATTGGTGCCCATAATCCCGGCGGCGGCTTTACCGAGTGCAACCACGCAGGCTCCAGTCAGGGTGGCCAGGTCCAATAACTCGTCCGGATCGACTTCTTTCTGGGCGTAGGTCAGCGCGTCGCACAGAATGAGGCGACCCTCGGCATCCGTGTTGTTCACTTCAATGGTCTTTCCGTTCATGGCCGTGACGATATCCCCCGGCTTGCTGGAACGACCACTGGGCATGTTTTCGCAGGTCGGCACAAAGGCATCGACCTGGATCGGTAAATCCTGCAATTCGGCAATGGCTTTCATGGTGGCGATAACCGCAGCCGCGCCCGCCATGTCCATCTTCATGGTTTCCATTGAGGCTGCGGGCTTTAAGGATAAACCGCCACTGTCAAAGGTGATCCCCTTACCGACCAGGGCTACTTTTTTCGTTGCTTTACCCTTGGGTTTGTAGGAAAGATGAATCAGATAGGGCGGTTGTTCGCTGCCTTGCGCGACCAGTGTAAAGGCGCCCATTCCCAGCTTGTCGATATCCTTGGCGTTTAAAACCTTGCAGGTCAGGCCGGAAATTTGTTCGGCCTGTTCTTTCAAAAAAGTGGGGGTCACATAGTTGGCGCTGTCATTGACCCAATCGCGCGCCGAGTTTACACTGTCGGCAATCACTTGCCCCCAGCGCAAACCGGTTTTCACATCGTCTAATTTGCCCTGGTCATGCTCTACCACAGTCAGCGATTCAATCTCGGCTTTCGGATCGCTAGCGCCGTTTTCCTCTTTTTCCGATTTGGTTTTTGCGCCTTTGCGCTTGGTGAACTGGTAGTTCCCCAAACTGGCCCCTTCCGCCAAAAGGCGCGCTGCCGCATTGGCTTCATAACCAACAATGCCGGCCCCATGTAATAAGGTGCCGACGGTCTTCACTTTCAGTTTTTTGCAGGCGCGAATCGCCGCGGCGCTGGCCCGTCTCAGTTGCAGTGCTTTTAGATCTTCCGATTTTCCTAAACCCACCAGGATGACATAGGTCGCGGGAATTTTACCGTAGGTGGGCAGGATCAACGTGTCTCCCAGCTTTCCGGTAAATCGGGGATTGGTCGCTTGCAGCTCCTGGCTAATCATACCGCCCAGCGCCTTGTCGACTGCACCCGTGCCACCACCCGGACTTGTTACGCCTTCCAGTAGATTCACCACGATGGCGTTCGCTTTGAATTGGGCAATATCCCCTTGCTGGGCCAGAATCTGCATAAAACCTCCCGCTACATCTCACAAAACTGTTCTGTCAGCCATTATACCCCAGTGATATATTGCAGTCGCATTATTAAGAGGATGATTGCGTTAAATGACCGAAGCGTTTTCAGGATGTTTGGCGCTCTGCAGCAGGCGCTGAACAATTGCATCATCCGGCGAAATAAATATGGTGCGTTCCTGCCGGTAATTCACATGGCCGGGATAGGAGTGCGGTATTTTGCGCACGAATTTGCTCTGCGTATAAACGACCGGCACGTTCAGGCTATTCCGGGCGGAACTGTAATAAGCTGCCAGCATCGCGGCTTCCAATAATGTCTGATCCGGTACTTCTTCCTTGCCGGTTCGCACCAGCACATGAGAGCCCGGCATTTGATGTACATGCAACCACAAATCATCACTGCGAGACAATTTGCCAACGATGGCGTCATTTCCTTGTCCACTTTTACCCAGCAAAATCTCCAATCCGTTACTGGAAGTAAAGCCGGCCACACCGCTGGAGGCTCCGGATTTCTGCTTATTCGGCTTGCTTTTGTTTGATGCTTTTTGGGCTTTGGAATCAATTTGTTTTTTGTTCCTTTTACCGTTACTGGCGGTTTTCTCCTGATCTTTTGTTGCAATCGAATTTTCGCTTTTAAGCAAACCGGCCTGAGAGACGTCCATTTCCAAGGCGGCAAGATCAGCCAGGGTTTCAGCCTGGTTCACCAGTTGTTTTAACGTCTGCAAATATTCCCGCTCGGCCTGAATCGTGGCGGAAAGTTGCTCATAAATCTCACGCCGGGCCTTGGCTTTTTTTGCGCGTCGGTAGTAAACCTGGGCGTTTTCCACCCAGCTCAAGCTTGGGTCAATTTCAATGCTCAAGGGCTGGCCTGTTGCATAGTCGATGAGTTGGACAGCGCCTTTATGCGCCTGCGGATGCTCAGGAACCTCAAGGCTACTGAGGGCGGCCAACAACCGATCTCCGGTGGTCTGCAGCAATTCAATTTCATTTTTGGCGCCCGGAATGAGTTCCTGTTCCCGTTGCTTCAGTTTTTTCAACTGTCGATCCAGGTTTTGTAAAAGTTGCTGACGATGACGCTGTACCCGGATTTGCCGCCAATGGGTGGTGAAATAGTCTCCCACCATTGCATTGACGTTGCTTACTGGGTGCCATTGACCGGCATCGGCTTGAGGGACATTCGGAACAAGGGTAAAACGCTGCCCATCCAAACTGATGGCAGGTTGCAGTTGTTCTCCGTTTTCCAATGCGTTGAGTTGGGCATAAAGCGCCCTTGGTTCTGTGCTAAGCGCCAAACTATCCTCTAAAATTTTCTGTCCAAAGCCTGCCAGATTGGTGTTCAGGTAACGGCTTAAGCTATCTTCAGCGGGCTTTTGCGCTAAAAACGCTTCGAACTCCGTTTCGCTCATTTCACTAAGCAAGCTTTTTCCTGGCGGCTTGGGGGGTGGCGCATAAGGGAGCCCTGCAGCCAATTCCCGATATTGGCTCATGATTTCGCTGACGCCATGCGCTACAGCCAGTAGGATCCCCTGCACTTCATCGTAGAGCAGCATGTTGGTGTGCTTGCCCATTAACTCCAGGGAAAGCACCAGCCGCACCTTGTTTCCTAATTCGTTAAAATTCTCGAAAATCAGATCCAGTACACGTTCTCCGGGCAAGGTTCGAACCGCCTGAAGACTCGCGCCGTGTAAATGTTTGCGTAACAACATGCAGAGCGCAGTGGGTTTATCAAAGGTATGCAGAACGGTATCCTGTTTCCGTTTGACACGGGTCAGTGCGCAAAAAGGCGCTTCCGGGTTCAGTTGGATGTAAAACAGGTTTAGCTGTTCAGGCCGATCCGAGCCACCCCAAAATGTAATCAAAAATTCATGGGCGCTAGGATGCTGGACTTTGCTGACCTTGGCAAAATCCAGCAGGTTTTGCAGTTCTCGGGCCAAAGCCTTGAGGGTGACGGCATCCAGTTGTTGCATGAGGTCGTATTTTCAAATTTTCAGGCTGGACAAGACGGTTCTTGAGAGTTGGTGGTCGCTAAGCGCTGAATAATCGTGTCGATTACATTGGTGGTAGAGCGGTTATCCACCATCGGCACAAAACGGACCTGGGCGCCAATTTTACGGAGCGTGGCCATTTCCGGTAGATTCTCTTCGTTGTATTGCGCGCCCTTGGCATGATAATCCGGCTTGATGATTTTCAGCAAGGGTTCGGGCGTGTCTTCCTCAAACAGAACCACATAATCCACACAGCCTAGCCCTGCAACCAGTTCGGCCCGATCCGCCTCCGGCACGATGGGACGTTGTGGCCCCTTCAGCCGCCGGACGGATGCATCCGAGTTGACCAATACCACCATAATCTCACCCAACGCTTTACAGGCTTGCAGATAGCGTAAATGGCCGACGTGCAAAATGTCGAAACAGCCGTTGGTGGTAACGATAGCAGACTGGCCCCGCAGGGAGGCCAGTCTGTCGTTCAATTGCGTGGGGTTTAGAACTTCCCCCATGACTACTGCTTCGCCGGTTGCGCCGGAGCGGTGGCTGCAGGCTGATTGGTCGCCGTTGGGCCACCGGGAGCGGCTGGCATAGCCGAACCTGCTGCGCCGCCAGGCGTATTCGCTTCGGCTGCTTTGGGCTGATAAGCAGGCTCAATGTTAATTTTGGCAACAGCCTTCTGGGATTCATACCAGTTTTGCAGGAATGCCTGCTTTTTCTGCTGGCTCATGTACTCGCGGATCTTTTCCTTGGCTTCCGCGAAAGTTTCCTGGTGGGGAGCTTGGCGGCCAATGACTTTGAGGACATGGTAGCCGAACTGAGAGGTGACTACGCCCGGATAAAGCTTTCCATCCGGCGTTTTGGAGGCCGCTGTCCAGAAGGAAGGATCGATGTTGGATTCGGCCATGAAGCCCAAATCGCCGCCTTTCATCGCGGAAACCGTATCGTCGGAATCCTTTTTGGCCAAAGTTTCAAACTTGGCGGGATCCGCCTTCACCTCGGTGTAAATTTTGTCCGCCTTGGCTTTCAGTTGTTCTTTTTCCGTGGCGATGTCCTTGTCCATTTCGGTATCGGTAATTTTCGGATTTTTAGCGCGCAGCTCCTGTTTCATTTGCGGCACGATGGCTTTGACCAGGATGTGGCTGGCATGGATGCGCTCGGGAATTTTGAACTGCTGGGTATTTTTATCGTAGTAGCTTTTCACGTCGGCATCGGAAACCTGAACCGCCGGACCGCCTTTGGCCTCGGTGAACTTCTGCCAGAGCAGGTTGTCCTTCAGCATGGCGTCAAAGTCGGATTCCTGCATGTTGTTTTGCTTCAGGAAGGTATGGAATTGTTCCGCAATCATCGGATTGCTGAGGATTTTTTCCTGCTTGTACTTTTTCACGTCGGCATCCGTCACCTTGATGCCATCCTTGTTGGCTTCGTTGGAAATCAAGGTCTGCATGATCAGTTTGTTCATGGTCATTTGCTTCAGCGTATCGCTCATGGCTTCACGTTGCTGCTGTGGTGCGGTATCCAGGTGGAAGGCTTTCTCGAATTCGTTGTAGGTTTTATCGAATTCCGATTTGGTGATGGTGGTTCTGTTCACCTGGGCTACTTTTTGTCCGCCGCCAAGTCCGCTTTGGCTGGAGCAGCCGCTGACAAAAATGGTAACAGCCAGCAGACCGGCCAGGATTGACGTTTTTGCTTTACTCATTCGTAGATTTCCTCAGATTTTCAAACTGAAACTGACTCAAAAATGACGCTTTGTCTCTCAATCACTTCATGATATTTCCGTCCCGCCCGAGTCTCATCCGATCATGGGGTTGGGGATTGCTACGGAAAAACGCTTGGGGCAACGCTTCAGGTTTCCCACTCGTTCAACAATTCAACCTATTATATACAAAATTCCCCTATAATGGAGCTTATGGAAGAAATTAGCATCGCACAGGGAGAAGAGAGTGCGCTGAGCAAGCGCTTTTTGGAAGGTGCCACCGCGTTTCTCAGTCATTTGGATGTGAACCGGGGCCTGTCCCAGCACACCTTGCGGGCATATCAATCCGATATCGATCATTTCCTGACCTGGTTGCCCGACTATGTCGCCACAAACCAACCGGACGCTCACCGGGAACTTCAATTGCATGATCTACCTTCCGCATACATTGGGCATTTAAGCGCGCAGCGTCTGTCCAAAACTTCGCTGGCCCGCAAGGGATCGGCCATTAAATCGTTCTTCAAATTCCTGATGAAGGATCGCTTCTTTAAAGAAAATGCCTTGCCCCTGATTTTCCCCCGACCCAAGTTGCCGCGACGGTTGCCAGCCTTTTTATCCCAGGAAGAGATTGAGCGCCTGCTGGCGGAAATCGTCAAAATGCCGAATTCACCGCTGAAGCTGAGAAATCGGGCTATCGTCGAGTTGCTGTTTTCCTCCGGGCTGCGGGTGGGGGAACTGGCGGCACTCAATTGGGAGCATGTGTTGTGGGAACAGGCCGAGTTCAGGATTCTAGGGAAGGGCAATCGGGAACGGGTGGCCTTTGCCAGTCAGCGCGCCATGGATGCGTTGCAGGTTTACGGGCAAAGTTGGGAGGGGCTGACGGGCCGTTCTCCACAGTTTGACAGCCCTCTGTTCCTCAACAAGGATGGACAACGTTTAAGTACCCGGAGCGTGCATCGGCTGTTGATTGAGTTGGGCGAAGCTGCCGGAATCGAAAAAGCCATTCATCCTCACATGTTTCGGCATAGTTTTGCCACGCACCTGCTCAATCACGGCGTAGATCTAAGAATTGTGCAAGAATTGCTGGGCCATCTCAGCATTCGAAGTACGCAAATTTACACGCACATCAGCACGGAACGGCTGAAACGCGCTTACCTCAAAGCGCATCCCCGAGCGAATCCATCGGGTGCGCAGCCGCCATGAAAAAATGATATGCTTGATGAGGGCGTAGAGAATGGAACATTACGCTGAGGGAAAATTATGCGCCGAATCGTTAGCGTCAGGTCCGGGAGCGGGAAAGAACAAGATTGATGGATAGATTGGTAGGCACACTGAAATCCTTTTTACCGGAGCTGGTTCTTGTCCTGCTGATGGCTGTTCTGTTGCTACTCAATATTGGCGCCTTCGAGATTGAGCCATACAGCGAATTCTTTCACATCCAATCGGCCCGGGAAAGCTTGTTTATGGGCCATTTCTGGGTGCCTGTCATCAATGGGCACGACTACTTGCTTCGCGGTCCCCTTTGGACCTGGATCGTCATGGGCTTTTTCAAGTTAATGGGAACGACCATATTAGCGGCCCGAATTCCGGCGGTGATCTGTTCCTTGTTGAGCCTGGCGTTCACCTACATGATCGCCATGGAGTTGACTCAAAGCCGCTTTTCTTCTCTGTTTGCCGCTGCGGCGCTGGCAAGCACCTGGGGATATTTTCATGGCAGTTCCTTATCCACGGCGGATATTTTCACTACCGTGCTTTATACGGCATTTTGCTGGGCTTTTTTGCAGTGGCAATCCTTTGCCTCCCGTAAAACCACGATTCCCTTGGAGATGAATATTTATTCGGCGGGAATGGGTGTCCTGCTTGGCTTATTATTGCTGACCAAGAGCAGCATGACGGTGCTGATGCTGATCGTTATTGCGGTGGCTTATCTGATCATTCAGCAGCGTATCGGCACATTGCGCAAGTTGAATTTTAGTCTCTTCATTGCGCCTTTGGTTTTGATCCCCTTGCCTTGGCTGGTCATTGCCAGCATTCAAAGCGGAAAGTCCCATTTTATCTGGGATTATCTGATGCAACAGCCCTTGGATCGCATGATGGGGGCCGGAGTCTGGGCCGGGCTGCATCCCGACCTCCTGTTTTACCTGAAACGTTTGCCGCTGGATTTTCTGCCTTACTGGCTCATGTTGCCGGCTATTGTCCTGGATAGCGGCATTGTCGGGCCACGGGGAGGCAATGCTCAACCCCAGGAGTGGACCATCTGGTTGCTGCTTTGGTTCGGGCTGGGCTTGGTGCTCAATTCTTTCACGGTGTTTCATGAACCTACCCGTATGTTACCCTTTATGCCGCCGGTGGCGATTTTGGTGGGGAATTATCTGGGGCGCGTCGCCGAAAGCAAGGCGCCTGTCGATGCCTATAACAATACGCTGGTTGCCTACATCGGACTGTTTATGTTGAGCGCGGTACTCTGCGCGGTGATTATTTTTCAGGTGGTGCCCAGCGATTATGTGACCGGTTATTGGCACTTGCCCGGTCAACCGGTTGTGGAGTCCTTGAAACTCGGAAAGCATTTGATTGATCTGCCGGAAGCTTTTCCCTTGTGGAAATTCTGGATGATTCCCGGCCCGTTTATCCTGCTGATTGGCGGATTTATGCTCTATTTGCTGCAGTCGGAGCGTCGTTTGCAGCTGACGCCGGTGACTTTGTTGTCGTCTATTTTTGCTTTTCTCCTGTTTATTAAGCTCTTATACATGCCCATCATGTATAGGCCCATGCCCGAGGCGTTCGCTAAGCAACTGAATCGACAGGCCCAGGCTGGTGACGATATTGTGCTTTATACGCTTCAACCCGATATCAAGCGTGTGCTGTTTTATCTGGATGTCAAAAAACTGGCCCATGTGCGAACCGTTCAGAAACCCGAATTAATCGAACAGAACGTGATTCCTCCCAATGGGGTCGTTTATGGTTTGATGCCGGAGAAAAGCTACTTTGAGGATCTGCCGGTGGCCGATCGGAGTCTCTTGCAAGTGACTCGTTTCGATTGGAACTGGAATACGGCGAGTCTGGATGAACTGAAAAAATTTCTGGTGATCCGTCAACCGCAATTCGATCTCATGAAGTCCAAACTGATTTCTTTCCAAAGCTTGCCTATTGCCGCTCAGCAAGCCTTACGCGATGTAAATCAGGCTGAAGCGCTGCTTGCTGGGGAAGAGCAGGAGAATAGCAGTCATTCTAAAAAGCATAAAAGACGTTAGTAAACGCTGTTAGAGCTATGTTTTCTCCGCTAAAAGCAACGTCGAAATGGACGTGTCTCCGTAGTTTTTACGGGTGAAGCCCGGCAGATCCTCATCCCGAATCCCATGCTCCACAATCAGTACCCCATTCGGTTTGACCCAGCCGTTACTGATACAATCGGCGACCAGTTTGGACAATTCCTGAAAACCGTAAGGCGGATCCATAAACACAAAGTCGAAGCCTTCCTTGCGGCAAGGGGAGCCGAGTAATCGAGGTACATTGTTTGCGGAAACCTTCAATTGCGTATCGTTAATCCCGATGACGTTAAAGTTTTTACGCATCGCGCGGCACTGTGCCTCATCCGCTTCGATTGCCAGCACGAACTCGGCGCCCCGACTTAAGGCTTCCAGGCCCATGATGCCGCTCCCGGCGAATAGATCGAGAAAACGACAACCTGGTAATTGAAATTGAAACCGGCTAAAAATACTTTCCCGCATTAGGGCCGTGGTGGGGCGAATTTCCTTGCTGCGTGGCGGAGATTCCACGCCGCGACCTCTGAATTTTCCGCCGGTAACTCGAATCAAAATAAAATTTCCTTCCGTATCTTCCGTGTGAGTTGAATTTCAATGAGTAAAGCCAAGCCGGGTAAACCGTCATGGGGAATCCTCAAACATAAAAGTTTAAGGATAAAAGGCAAACACATCCAGCCAACCTGCCGCTTGCGCGATTAATAACAAGCCTGCCAGAATGAAAACGCCCGCGCTAAGGCGCGTGACCACTGCACCTACCTTACGAAACAATGCCATTTGCTTAATCACGCCTGTAAATAAACCGGCAACCAACAAGAGCATCGATTGTCCCAAAGCGTAACAGAACAGGCTGAGTCCGCCTAGCGCCCAATTTTTCTCTCTGCTGATAAAACCGAGTATGGCGGTTAAAAACGGGGTCCCGCAAGGTGAGGATGCTGCGCCAAAGGCCGCGCCTAGGGCGACGGGCGCCAGCCACTTGCCGGATTTGCTCTGCGGTAGGCGGGTAACAAACTGCGGCAGGGGCAAACTGATGACCTCCAGCAAAACCAAACCCATCAGAATGGCTACCGCTCCTAAAAAGTAATACCAGAGCGGACCGACCAGGGCCGCCATGGCGGTTCCTAAGATGCTAGCCGCTATGCCCAAAGTGGTTAGGACCAAGGCGAAACCCAGCATAAAAAGCAGGATTTGCCGTAAGATAGCCAGCTTATGAGTTTCGGTGTAACCGCCGACATAGCCGATTAAAATGGGCAGCATGCCAACGGTACAGGGTAATAGGGAGCTAATGACGCCGCCACCGAACGCCAGCAGTAACACGGTGTAGGAGTGGGCATTCAGCGTTTCCAGAAAAGCGGCTTGTAAATTGTTCATTGGTTCCAATAGCTCAAGTGGAGATCAAACGGAGTAAAACCCTAGTCGATGGATGACTAGGGTTTATGCGCAGGAAGCGTCGCATGGCCTTGTGCCGGCTTTACGGCAGATTCCCGCTGGATTTTATTGATGGCGGAGGTCAATAATTCAGGCTTTTGATAGTCGTACAGCACGTTACGGATATCCCCTTTAGCGTTAATCAAAACCACCACCGGGACAGAAACCGGTTTAAACGCCCGAAAAACAGCCGGAGCTTTCGCCTGATCTTCCAATACATCCAGCTTTTTAAAGTAAACATCTGGGTAATGCGTCATCACCTGGCTGACCACCGGCATCATGCGCTGGCAATCATGGCAAAGCTTGGAGCTGAAGTATAACACGGCGGGTTTCCCTGCCGCTTCCGGCAGGGTTTGGCGTACTTCCGAGGCGGGAACGTGCCGTACGCCCATAAACATGGAATCATTCAAGGTTTCCGCGTTACTCACCGGTAGCCCGGCTTTGGCGTAAAAGCGGCTCTGAACGATCCGGACGGCTACGACAATCAGGACAGTGCACAAAAACAGTGCGAACAGGCGAAATTTATTTTGGCCGTTGGTTAAATGAATAGACATGAAATGACTCCGGCAACTTGCTCTCCCTATCTTAGTCCAACTGCCGCCGCTTTCCAACCCATGCCCCAATCTCAAGCCTGACGCCATTTCCGGTTAACGAATAAGGCAGGGGACAGTCGTCTGGTCGGTAATATATATCTCATACCCTAATTAATTAATCTGACTATATTGACGTTCCAAAAGCAAAATAGCTTGCTCCTAATACTTGCTTTGAATAGCATGAAATAACATCGGTATTGATGAGCAATGGCGCAATTTAATTTAAATTCTCCAGTTCTATAATCAGCACATGAGTAGTATTCGTCAGAAAACTTGAAATTGCTATGGTAATCTCGATTGAGCCGTATATTATTGTGGAGCCGTTGTTGAAAGCAGTGGTTCCCAAGCAGTACCGACCTGCTTTACGGACTGCTTATAAAAAGTATCTCTACAGTGGGAATAAGGTTGAATGTCCCTGTTGCGGCGGTCGATTCAGCCAGTTTCTGCCGTTTGGCTTCAAAAAAAAGCGGCTCAACGCCCAATGTCCCCAATGCAACGCCTTGGAACGCCACCGGTTGTTGTGGCTGTATTTGCAACGGGAAACCGAGTTATTCACCAGGCATCAAGAGTTCAAAGTATTGCATGTCGCGCCGGAAACCTGCTTTGAAGAGGCGTTCCGGAAATTACCCAATGTGGATTACCTGTCCATCGATTTGGAATCGCCACGGGCGATGAAGCACATGGATCTGACTAATCTGCCACTAGGAAATAACAGTTACGACGTTATTTTCTGTGTGCATGTCTTGGAGCACATCCCCGACGCGCCCAAAGCCATGCGGGAAATGTTCCGGGTGCTGAAGCCGGGCGGTTTGGGTGTGATTCTGGTGCCTATTGATAAGAAATTGTCTCAAACCTTCGAAGATCCCAGCATTACCAGTAAGGAAGACCGGACCCGCTATTACGGACAGTGGGATCACGTTCGCCAATACGGTCTGGATTATGCGGATAAGCTTCGGGAAGCTGGCTTTCAAGTCGATGTCATTGAAAATTATGCGGAAAAATTGGGTGCAGATAGTATCCGTCGATACGGCATTAACGATTCGGAAGATTTGTACATTAGCCATAAACCGTAAACCCTCCAGTCGTTCTGATTGTTTTGCCGTGTAGTAGGATAATTGCTTCAAGCATTGCACACAGCATCTATCATGCTGGCTTTGGTTTCTTTCGATCATGGACGGTGTGCCCGTAATTCAATCGATTGACTGAAATCGAGGCTTGTCCTAAAATTCGACCTGTTGATTAGAGAAGTGCAATGGATCCCCATCGAAGGCAGAACCCAAGCGGCGAATGTACGCTTCAGCGCCTACACCCGCTCCCCGAAGACACGCGAGAACGCTTAATCTGGGCTGGATTAGCCCTGTTTAGCCATTATAACTACGAAGGCGCCACCACGCGCATGATTGCGGAAAAGGCCGGGGTCAATCTGGCAGCGATTCCTTACCACTTTGGCGGCAAGGAAGGCTTATACCGCGCCACTATCCTTTCTGTCGTGGAGCAGGTCAAGGCCCAGATCAGCCCCATGATTCACGATTTGAGACAAAAATTCGAAACCGGCCGACCCAGTAAAGAAACCTGTATTATGAATTTGGCGCAGTTTCTGGCGGATTTTATTTCCAAAATCATCAGCCTCAACATTCCCCGTAGTTGGTTGCGTTTGGGCTTCAGTGAAGATAACGCACCCGTTCAGGCTTTCGATTTGATCTATGAAGGCATTATCTATCCCATCCATGAGCTGACGGGCGACATCGTGGCCTATATTCTGAATCTTCCGGCCCAGTCGGAGGAAACGATTCTGCGGACCCATGCAATTATCGGCCAAGTGATCGCGTTTCATCTCTCCCGAGAGGCTGTGCTTCGCCGCTTGGGTCAGTCGGAACTGACCGCAACCCAGATCCAACTGATTCGTAACATTATTCAGGAACATGTGGCGGCCATTCTGGTTACGGGTAATCGTGTCACGGAGTCGCAGCTAGAGGGGGGGCGCTCATGAATAAGCGTCCGCCGATTTTTCGGATTGTTATTCTATTGTTGCTTGCGGGTCTGGCGGCTTGGTATTTTCTGGTGTATAAGCGGCAAACCCATAGTGATCACGGTATTTTAAGCCTGTATGGCAATGTGGATGTCCGTCAGGTCAATCTGGGCTTCCAAATTTCCGGGCGAATCCTGAAGATGCCGTATGAGGAAGGCTCTCTGATCAAGGCCGGACAACAGATCGCTGAAGTGGACCCGATTCCTTTCCAGCAGACGGTAAATCAGAATGTGTCGCAAGCCGGGGTGCAAGCTGCCAACCTGTCTAAACTATTGGTCGGTACTCGGGTTGAGGTGATTGCCCAGGACAGGGCCAACGTGGCGGAACGGGAAGCCAACTTAAAGAATGCCGAGGCGGTACTGGCCAAGAATCGGGTGGCGGTGGGAATTGGCGCGGTATCCGCGCAGGATTATCAGAACGCCTTAACTCAACGCAATGCGGCCCTGGCGGAATTGCAATATGCGCGTGAGGTTCTCCGGCAGGCTATTAACGGCCCGCAACCTCAGGATATCGAAGCGGCCCGCGCCAGCTTGAACGCCGCGAAAGCAGCCGCCAGCTATGCCCAAACCCAGTTGCGTTATGTGCGGTTGTTCGCCCCTGCCGACGGCATTGTGCAAACCCGGGTGAGAGAGCCGGGCGCGGTGGTGAATATCGGAGAAACGGTCTATACCCTGGCATTGACTTCGCCTAAATGGGTGCAAACCTACCTGGAAGAGCCTGATTTGGGTCGGGTGAAGCCGGGACAGAAAGCCCGTATTTTTACCGATACCGATCCCAAGCATCCGTTTAACAGGCAGATCGGTTATATTTCCCCGGTCGCGGAATTCACCCCAAAAAACGTGGAAACCCATAATTTAAGGACGGAACTGGTTTACCCGATGCGGGTGATTGTCACCGATCCGGAAAATCGCTTGCGCCAAGGTATGCCGGTGACGGTTCGGATCAATACCGGCATCCCCAGAATGATCAAAAAGAACGAGCAGTCCGAGCCATGACGGATCAGGTGGCCGTTCAACTGGATCAGGTGGTCAAGCAGTTTGATCCGAAGAGTAAGCCCGCGTTGGATCACATTTCCGCCACCATTAAGACCGGCCATATTACCGGGCTGGTGGGACCGGATGGCGCCGGAAAAACGACTTTGATCCGTTTGATGGCCGGGTTGATGCTACCTAGTGACGGCAATATCCAGGTTTTTGGCGGGGATAGCGTGAAAGATGCCACCGAGATTCAGCAGACTATTAGTTATATGCCGCAGCGCTTCGGGCTTTATGAAGACTTGTCCGTGGAGGAAAACCTGACGCTCTATAGCGATCTGCATAACGTGGTGGGGAAAGAGCGAGCGGAAAGCTTTGATAAACTCCTGAAGTTCACGGATTTGAAACGGTTTAGCGACCGCTTGGCGGGTAACTTGTCCGGTGGGATGAAGCAGAAACTGGGCTTGGCCTGTTCGCTGATTGAAAAGCCCAAGTTGCTCCTGTTGGATGAGCCGAGCGTCGGTGTGGATCCGATTTCCCGCCGGGAGTTGTGGCAACTGGTGAATGATCTGATTGACGACAGCATGGCCGTGGTCTGGAGCACCGCATACCTGGATGAAGCCGAAAAGTGCGCCACGGTGTTACTGCTAAATGAAGGAAAACTATTGTATGATGGGCCTCCTGATCAACTGACGGCGCGGGTGCAGGGCCGTACCTTTCTCATTCAGAATTTGACCGGCGCGAAGCGTCAGGTACTGACGGAAGCGCTGGACACCGAGGAAGTGATCGACGGGGTGATTCAGGGTCGCAATGTGCGCATTGTTACGGCGGAAAAAGATCATCCGCCCGACCTGTCCCATAGCGCCCATGCCGCACAGGCGCAAATCGTGCCTACCGAACCCCGCTTTGAGGACGCTTTTATCGATATTTTGGGCGGAGGTCCCAGTGGGCATTCTGCCTTGGCCAGTCAAATGCGAGCAAAAAAAGGGCAGGAAAATCATAGGCAGCCAGGCCAGCCGGAAACTATCCAAAAGGAAGTCAAAGTCGAGGCGATTCACCTGACCAAGCAATTTGGCGATTTTACGGCGGCCAGCGATATCAATTTCGCCATCCAGGCGGGCGAAATTTTTGGCCTGCTAGGTCCCAACGGGGCCGGTAAATCGACCACCTTCAAAATGATGTGTGGTTTATTAAAACCGACTAAAGGCGATGCCAAAGTGGTGGGCCTCAATTTGCAGAAGGCTCCCGGCAAGGCCCGTTCCAGAATTGGCTACATGGCGCAAAAATTTTCCCTGTACGGAAACTTGAGCGTGTTGCAGAACCTGAACTTTTTTTCGGGCGTGTATGGCTTAAGCGGCAAAACTCGCAGCGAGACCATTGATCGGATGATCCAGACTTTCGGCTTGCAGCCTTACCTGAATTCCTCCTCCGGTGAATTGCCCCTGGGGTTCAAGCAGCGTTTGGCATTGGCCTGCGCGGTTATGCACAGCCCGGATGTGTTGTTCCTGGATGAGCCGACCTCCGGTGTGGATCCCATTACCCGCCGGGAGTTTTGGGCGCACATTAACGGCTTGGTGGAAAACGGCGTTACGGTGATGGTGACGACACACTTTATGGATGAGGCCGAGTATTGCGATCGCATTGCACTGGTGTACCGGGGGCAGGTGATCGCGCTGGGAGAGCCGGATCAGCTCCGACAGCAGGTCAGCAGCGAGGAATTGCCGAATCCAACTATGGAAGAGGCTTTTATCCAGCTAGTAACTACTTTTGACAAACAGCATGCCAATTCCCAGAAAGATTCCGCCGCATGAAAGAGCGTAAACTCGGTACTCCCACTGCCCGGTTTCGACGCATTCGCGGTCTAATCTGGAAAGAGTCGCTGCAAATCGTGCGAGATCCCAGCAGTATCCTGATTGCCTTCGTGCTACCCATGACCCTGCTCTTCCTGTTCGCTTACGGGGTTTCCTTCGATATCAGTCGGACGCGGATTGGCGTTGCGATGGAGGAAACATCGCCGCAAGCCAATGAGTTTTTGCGCAGCTTTATCGGCTCACGCTACTTTGAGGTTCATCTGGCGCATGATCCACGTGCCTTGGAGCCGGATCTGGTGGCCGGAAAAATTCGGGGGCTGGTGGTGGTTCCGGTCAATTTTTCGCAGCAGTTATTGAAACCCCAAACAGCCGCGCCTTTGCAAGTCATCACCGACGGCAGCGAACCCAACACCGCCAGCTTTGTGGAAAATTACGTGCAAGGCGCTTGGAGCACCTGGCTGGCCCAACGAAGCGCCACGCAGTCCGTGACCCAGCCATCGCCTCAACCTAATCAGCCTAAGAGTAGTAACCCGACAACGCCGGTGGATGAGGAAGGCGCGACTGCTGGTCTGGTGAGCGCCGAGCCCAAGGTCTGGTTCAACCAGCAGATTGAAAGCCGGGATAGTTTGTTACCCGGTGCGATCCCCATCATCGTGACCCTGGTCGGCACGTTGCTCACCACGTTGGTGGTGGCTAGGGAATGGGATCGAGGTACGATGGAAGCGTTAATCTCCACGCCGGTGACCAGTACCGAGATTCTCATCAGCAAATTTATTCCCTACTTCGTGCTGGGGATGGCGACCATGTACTTTTGCGTCGCCGTATGTACGCTCTGGTTTCATGTGCCGCTGCGCGGCTCCCTGCTGGTTTTAACCCTGGCGACTGCGCTCTATTTATTTAACGCGCTGGGGATCGGCTTGTGGATTTCCACCGCCACCAAGAACCAGTTCGCTGCCTCCCAAGCAGCCTTGCTTAGCGCCTTTCTGCCCGCGTTCCTCTTATCGGGGTATCTGTATGAAATCACCAGCATGCCTCACTGGGTACAAATGCTGACTCTACTGCTGCCCGCCCGGTACTTTGTCACCTGTCTGAGGACCATCTTTCTGGCGGGAGATATTTGGGGTGTGCTGCTTCCCAGTTTTGCGGGCATGGTGGTGATTGCCTCACTGCTCTATCTCATGATCTCCGCGAAAACGATCAAGAGGTTGGATTAAGCCATGTGGCAACGGATTCAGGCGCTGATCATCAAGGAACTGCTGGCGATGTTGCGGGATAAAAAAGCGCGCATTCTGCTGCTGGTGCCGCCTATCCTCATGCTGGTGTTATTCGCGAACGCCGTTACTCTGGAAGTTAACAACGTGAGTATTGGCATTCTCAACCGTGATAACGGTTTTCAGTCTCGGGAGCTGATCCGACGGATTGAAGGCTCTCGAACGTTTCAGCATGTCATTTTCCTGAAAGGCGTTTCCCAGATCCGCTCGCTGATTGATTCCGAAAAGGCGTTCGTGGTGATGCACATCGGGCCGGACTTTACCCGGCGAATCCTGTCCAACCAGCCTGCCAGCGTGCAGGTGATTATTGACGGTCGACGATTGAACAGCGCGCAAATCGTGGAAGGGTACATTAACCGCATTCTGATGCAATTTAACCAGCAACTGGCTGATCAAAACCCCAAGGTACCGAGACCGCCCAGTATTTTGGTGGCGCGACACTGGTTCAACCCCAACCTGGATTACATCTGGTTTACAGTGCCCAGCCTGGTCGGGATTTTGACCATGACCGTGGCCACCAACGTTACCGCGCTTTCCGTGGCTCGGGAACGCGAACTGGGAACGTTCGATCAGTTGCTGGTTTCGCCCATACAGCCCATTGAAATCCTCATTGGTAAAACTGTCCCTGCCATCATCTTCGGGGTTTTGGAAGGCACGTTGATGATCTGCGCGGGCGTGTTCATCTTCCACATTCCCTTTACCGGCTCGCTCATCTGCCTCTATGGCAGTATGGTAGTGTTCCTGCTATCCATCACCGGGATTGGCCTGTTTATTTCCTCGCTGGCCAAAACGCAGCAGCAGGCGGTTTTGGGATCGTTCATGTTCTCCAACCCGGCCATTACCCTGTCTGGCTATGCCGCGCCCATCGAAAACATGCCCCAATGGATGCAAACGGTTACTTACATTAATCCGCTCCGTTACTTTATGGTGATTTTAAAAGGCAGTTTCCTCAAGGATATGCCTCCCGAGCTGATTTTCGCCAACACTTGGCCCATGGCGCTGATCGCGATTTGCACCTTAAGCGGGGCGAGCTGGTTTTTCAAAAGGAGGCTGGAATGAGGCTTCGTGCAAAACGGCAGGTGCTTTGCCTGCTTACGGTTGGCCTGCAACTATGGACATTGTTTGGAACGCCAAACGCATGGGCGTTGCGCACCAAGGTTGGCCCGGTTTACCAGGAACCCACAGTCGCCGCCCCGCAAGACTGGGGTAAGCCGCTACAAGCCGAAATCAGCATGACCGATCCGCTGGTGACTTGGTGGCAAAGCTTTAACGATCCGCTCTTGAACCGACTGGTGGAAGAGGCTATCCGACACAATTACGACATCCAGAATGCCCTGGCGCGAGTGCGGGAAACCCGCGCCTTGGAATCCGCAGCGTTTGGACGATTGTTGCCGCTGGTTACCGCGACCGCCGGATATAGCCGGAATCGCTTCAGTAATAACGGGACCAACCCGATCGGGCGTTTTGTAGCTCGGGCTGGGCAACCGCAAACTCCCACGCCT
>Ga0157374_10001340_pt1 | contig 20950 bp, 19 predicted proteins | sample M25metaG_FD_115308 | JGI IMG/M metagenome (GOLD analysis project Ga0157374, IMG submission 115308) | Miscanthus rhizosphere microbial communities from Kellogg Biological Station, Michigan, USA - M2-5 metaG | ecosystem: Host-associated > Plants > Roots > Rhizosphere > Soil | place: USA: Michigan... | reverse complement strand
TGCCGTCGCATCGCCTCTTCGCTCTCAGCCTCGATCATGACGCGAGCCAGGGCCTCTGTTCCCGAGTAGCGAATTACCACGCGCCCGGAATCTCTTAGTTCTTCTTCTGCTGCGCGGATCCGCTCCGCGATCACTGGGAACCCTTCCAGGGGCTTCTTCTCCCGCACCTTCACATTCACAATCACCTGCGGAAACACCTTCAGGTCTGCCATCAGTTCATCGATGCTCTTGCCACTTCGCGCCACAAGATCCAGCACCACGAGCGCCGTCAAAAGGCCATCTCCTGTCGTTGCCAGGTGTGGGAAGAGGATATGCCCAGATTGCTCTCCGCCCAGCGCGGCATTGTTCTGCTGCATCTGTTCCAGAACGTATCGATCGCCGACCGGCGCACGCAGCATTCGAATGCCAGAACGCTTCAACGCAGCTTCGAGCCCCATGTTTGACATCGTGGTAGCGACCACTAGGTCGCCACTCAACAGGCCGCGGGTCTTCAGGTCGCGCCCCGCCAGCAGCAAGATCGCATCGCCATTGATGACGTTGCCGTGTGCGCCAGACAGCATGCACCGATCCGCATCGCCATCGAACGTCAGACCGATGGATGCACCGCGCTCTTTTACTTCCGCGGCAACCCACTCAGGGTGCAGCGCACCGCAGCCATCGTTGATGTTTCGGCCATCAGGAGCAACGTTCAAGACAGCAAGGCCGTCCGGGATCCGTGCTCCCAGTTTCGCAAACAACTCCGGAGCAACCGCCGCCGCCGCACCGTTTGCACAGTCGGCAACAATGCGAAGACTTTCCAAACGTAGATCCGGGACGCAGCCAATCAGAAAACGGATGTAGTCGGCTTTGAGCGCATTGTTATCTTCAATGCCGGGAAGCGCCTTGACATCCGGGACAATCGCGTTCTCTGTGTGGCGAACGATTTCGTCCTCCATTGCTAATTCAGTCGCATCCGGCAACTTGAACCCATCCGGCCCAAACAGCTTAATGCCGTTATCTCGCCAGGGGTTGTGCGATGCAGAAATCACCACTCCCGCGTTGAACCCGTGCGTCCGCGCAAGAAACGCGACTGCAGGCGTCGGCACCACGCCTGCGCTTTCCACGCGCACACCAGTTTCGCGCAACGCCGCCGCGATCGTCGCAGCAATCCCCGGGCTCGACTCCCGGGTGTCGCGTCCAAGGAGGACTTTGGGCTCCGCCTTGGCCCGTAGCGAATGGCCGAGAGCCAGTCCCGTCGCGTAGATCGTCTTCGCATCGAGCGGCGGTTCTCCCGCGATTCCTCGCATCCCATCCGTCCCAAACAGCTTGCGTGTCCCTGCTTTGCTCATGTCCTCACTTTTTTTTCTTTGGCTTTGTGCCAGTGTCGTCGACGTTGCTGCCAAACTCGCCATCACTCAATCGGGTTCTCACGCGATCGCCCTTGGCCACCTGCGCCACCGATCGGATAACCGCACCTTCTTTGCTCATCACGAGTGCGTAGCCGCGTTCCAGCACTGCCAGCGGCGATAGCGAGCGCAGACGTGCATCCAGCGCTTCCATCCCGGCCGACGCTCTCCTCACAGTCCGTTCCACCGAGCGCTCGATCCGTGTTTCGCTTACCCCAAGCCGCTCGCGGACCCGCGCCAGCATCTGTCGCGGTTCATGATGCAATACGTCTGCTGCGAGTTCGCCAACCTCGCGTTGCCGCGTGCGAATCGACCCGCTGATGCTTGCCTCCATGCGAAATCCCAGATCATCGAGCTGCTGGGTTAGCCTGCGCAGACTCCCCGCGATTCTTCGCTCAGCGCGGTCCACTGGCACACTGTCCAGGTTCTGTCGCGCATGCAGAACCTGAAATCGCGCCGCCCGCTCCAGTCTTTTCGTCTGGTTCTCAACCCGCTCCGCAACTCGATGCTGCGCTTCTGTGATTAACTCCGCTGCCGCCGAAGGCGTAGGCGCCCGCAGATCTGCCACAAAGTCCGCAATCGTGAAATCCGTCTCGTGTCCAACCGCGGAAACAACCGGCAGCGATGAAGCCACGATCGCTCGCGCCACGCGCTCGCTGTTGAAAGCCGCAAGATCTTCCGCCGAACCTCCGCCGCGGGCCAACACGATCACATCCACGAGTTTCGAACTATTCAGATTTGCAATGGCGGATTCGATCTCGCCAACCGCCTGCTCACCTTGTACAACTGCCGTACACACCACCACATTCAGCCCCGCGTGCCGTCGACCCACAATATTCAGAAAATCCCGAATCACGGCTCCTGTAGGCGACGTAACAATCCCAACAGTGCGTGGAAACGCAGGCAGAGGCCTCTTCCGTGCCGAATCAAACAGTCCCTCGGTCTTCAGCTTTTCTCTCAACTGTTCGAACGCCAGTTGCAGTGAGCCGGCACCTACAGGCTCGATGGTCTCACCCACTAATTGCAATTGCCCCCGTTGCGCATATACGCTCACACGTCCACGCACCAGCACATGCAACCCATCACCCGGCTTGAAGCGCAGGAGCAACGCCTGTCGTCGGAACAGCACAACGGGCAACTGCGCATCCGCATCCTTCAGCGTGAAATATAAGTGCCCTGAAGGCGCCGGACGGCAATTGGATATCTCGCCCTCTACCCAGATGTCGCCGTACTCCAGCTCCACCTGCTCGCACACATGCGAGACGAGCTCGCGCACCGGCCAGATACGGCGGACGCTCTTCGGCTGTTCAAATGTGAAGTCAAGCTGGCGCGTAGATGCCTCGGGAGGTACCACCACTCTAGAGTGTAATTGTTCACCTGTGCGGTCGAATGGAGAGTACACAGGCGATCACCGGCGGTTCGCAACCAGCGTTTTCAATTGCTCTGCGATCTCCGTTAATCGTGCCGCCACAGCTGGTTCCGCACCCGGCGATCCCTCGAACAAGCCTTCTGCTTCACGCGCCAGTTCTGTTCCTTCCTTCAGGCCGAAGGTACCCAGCACTCCCGCAAGCTTATGCGCATCCGCACCGGCGCTGCTCTGCTCTTCCTTGCTGAGATGAGATCCGTTTGATAGGCGCGTAGCCGCTGTCTGCAATGTCGCCACACGCTCTTCCATTTGCGGCAGGAACTTCTGCCACAAGCGATTCATCGCGTCAGAAATCTGCGATGCGGCGGGGTCGCCCATGCTGCTCCCTAGTTCCAGCCCAGAATCTCGGCCACCTGCTGTGAAAGCGACAGCGGATCGAATGGCTTTACCAGAACTGCCTTCACGCCAAGATCCGCGAAACGGGAGCGATCCGTAGCTTGCACCTTCGCTGTCAGCAGCATCACCGGGATATGGGAAGTCGCTGGATTTTTCTGCAATTCTCGAAACGTCGCTGGCCCATCCATTCCGGGCATCATCACATCCAGGAGGATGGCGTCGGGTTGGTATGTCGCCGCTCTGGCCAGCCCCTGCGCTCCCGAACTTGCGACCATTACTTCCCAGCCTGCCACCGTCTCCAGGCTCAATGCTGCTACTTCACGAATATCGTCTTCGTCATCAATGATAAGAATGCGGTGCATGAACTGCTTCTCCGAAATGCCTGTTAAGAGCCCTGACCGGCCGAGACTTCAGGAACCGTCTCTTCGGCCTCTTGTGGGCTGCGCAGCATGGTCAACACAAGCGCTTCCAACTGCTCCGGCTCAACACTCGCCTTCGCCAGGAAGTGATTCAATCCAAGCACCAGCTGCATACGCTCCGCCTGTGTCAATCCATGTGCGGAGTAAGCGATAAGCGGGGACTTGCTCAGATCTTCATGCTGCCGCAGCCAGTCCACCACGTTGAATCCGTCTCCATTCGGCATGCCGATGTCCAGAACAATCATATGCGGCTGGAAGCTTAGGCAGTCATCTAGCGCTGCCTGTCGCGAAACAGCAACATGGACCACCGTGTTTTCGCGCCGGAATATCTCACCGATCACCTGGCCTAGTTCGGCGTCATCTTCGACAACCAGAATGCGCGCCTGCTCCCCGGGAACGCATAGCACTTTCACTAGTTCTTCCAGAAGGACATCGTCGCTCGGACGGGGAAACAGCCTGTCGGATTTTCTTCTGTGATTCGGCTCAGCCTGTTGCTGCGGATTCGCCACGCCCAGCAGAACGACTGGCGTGTTCGCCTCCGGCTCCTCCCGCCGAAGCAACGGCAGAATCTCCCAGCCGTTGATCCCATCCAGGGTGGTGTCCAGCACAATGGCTGAAACGCCATCGTGCGCCACCGCAACAGCCTGGTCAACAGTTGTGGCTTCCACCACACGATATCCAAACCGCGCCAGCTGATCCGCGATCAGAGGCCGCGTCGTTCCATTTGTGTCGGCGATCAAGACCGCTCCATGCGCGGTCGGGCTCGCCTGGCTATCCTGGTGTTTCCCGGCAGCCACCGGTTGATAGGGCAGGAAGACTCTAAATGTGGAGCCGCGAACCGGGTTTCGCTCAGCCCAGATGCGACCATTATGCTGAAGCGCGATGGCGCGGCAGATCGCCAGGCCTAGGCCGCTACCACCCTTCTGCCGCGAATCGGAAGCGTCGACCTGCTGGAACCTCCCAAAGATAGCCTCCAGCTTGTCTGCTGGAATACCGCGCCCCTGGTCGATTACCGACAGTGTTACGCCGCTCGCTCCCGAACGAAGCATCACAGAGATCGCCGAGTTGGCCGGCGAGAACTTGATCGCATTTGAAAGCAAATTCGTGATTACCTGCAGCAACCGGTCTGCATCGGCTGTCACCTCTACCTGGGTCTTGTCGTGGATCAGCAGAACGCCGGCCTCGTCCGCCATCGGCTGTACACCGTCGATCGCCTGCCGCACGATCTCGCCAAGTTGTATCTGGCGGAAGGCCAATGGTTCACGACCGCTTTGCGTGCGCTCCAGGTCGAGAATGTCGTTGATGAGCCGGACCAGACGCTCCGAGTTGTTCAGCGCAATGCGAAGCAGGTTTGCCGCTTTTTCATTGATTACGCCGAGCATGCCGGATGAGAGCAACCCCAGTGCTCCGCGGATCGAGGTCAGCGGCGTGCGCAGTTCGTGGCTGACCGTCGAGACGAACTCATCCTTCATGCGGTCGAGCGCATATCGCTGGCTGATATCTCTAAAGCTCAACACCGAACCGGAGAATCGTCCCTGATCCAAGATTGGGTTGAGGAAGAATTCCGCCGGGAATCCAGTCCCATTGCTGCGGTAGATCGTGCCTTCGCCGGTAACGGATTTTCGCTGTCCCGTTGCGCGCCGCAGCGGACAATCATCTGCGCATTTCTTCTCAGCCGGGGCAGAGCCATGCACCAGTTGATGAATCGGCTTGCCAATCAGGTTTTGGGGACGCGCTCCCAGCAGCCGAGCTGCTGCGGGATTTGCAAAACGAACCAGACCGTTTCGATCGATGCCGCAAATGCCGTCAGCCACCGATCCCAGCAGAATTTCCTGCTGACGGCTCAACTCTTCGGCGCGTTCTCGTTCTCGCGTCCGCGCAAGCATTTGTGCCAGCGATCCGGCGACCGTCTCCATGGCCGCAGTGGTTTCCCGGTCTTCGCGAATTCGCGAGTGGCAATAAAACTCCAGCACCGCCAGTACATGATTGCCGACCTGCACCGGAGCCGCCCAGCCGGAAATCATCTTGCTACGCAGCGCTGTCTGCACCCGGGGCGTAGTGGTGATGACCGAGAGATCCGACGCCCATACCAGACGGCCTTCTTTCCACGCTCTGCCGGGCAGACTGCCGCCGGCTGCCAGCGTAACGCCCATGCTTTCCTGGATCAGAGCCTCCGCTTCCTTGCCAGGCACACCCCATCCGGTGCTGAACTCGAGCCGGTTCTCTTCTGGGTTCACATCCCACTTGACGGCAACATCCCATCCCTGCGAGATGCAGAGAGCTTCGAGTACGCGCTTCGTTGCGACTTCCGCGGAAACATTTTCGCCGACAATCTGGCTAACCACCAGTTGCAAAGCCAGCCTGTGTTCACGCTGTTTCTGCTGGGTCACATCATGCAGCAGGCATTGAATAGCTACGGGCTTTCCCGCACGCCGCCGCTGGTGCAGGCTCATCTCCAGTTCCAGCACCCGTCCATCGCCAGACTCGGTGCGGACCGGGGCCCGATCCACCGTGATTCCCTCCTGCGCCCGTCGCAACAGGACGGCCGCCTCTTCCCGCGCCCCTGGTCCAAAAACATCGGCGAACATCTCGCTTTCGAGTGAGGCAGTCGGGTCCAGCCGGAATACCGTGCGCCATGCAGGATTCGCGTAGAGGAACTTGCCCTCCAGATCAAGGGTTGAGATCATTTCGCTTGAGTTTTCGAATAGATCGCGATACCGGTCTCGCGGTATCTTCAGCGCTTCTGTCGGAGAACCTGAGCCCGACTGATCAAGCGCCACTGCCACAAGCCCGGTTGGCATTCCTTCCCGGTTGCGCAACGTGGAGATATGCAGTCGAACAGGGAAGAGCGATCCATCTTTTCGTCGCAGATGCGTCTCGAATGTCGGAACCTGGCTCGGAGCCAGAGAATGTACCACCTCTGCGTAGGTCGCAAGAGAACCCTCGTGGCCGATTCCGGTCGCCTTATTGATGCCGTAGAGTCTCCGCAACTCCGACACCAGGCGATTCTCTTCACCGGGCGCCATCAGCTTGTCTGTGCTCTCGTGATTGACGAGCTCTGAGGCGTGATAGCCGAGCAGCCGTTCTGCCGAAGGGTTCACGTAGGTCAGCTTGCCGTCTAGTCCGATGGAAAGGACTAACGTTCCCGCTGAATCCAGAATGTCCTTGAGAGGATCTCCCGCATATCGAGCAGCAGCTTCCTGATCGGCAGCGTTGTCCGCCAGCACCCGAGCCAGCACTGCGGCCGTCAGACCCATTGCGGCCATCAGCAGCAATAGATCGTAGCTGGGACCCATTTCGACGCGGGCAAGAATCGCGCCCGCGGCCATGGCTACCGCAAAAATCGAAAGCGAGGACCAAATCGGCGGAGATTGACTCTCTGCATCCTGCTTCGACTGCCTGGCTTCGCGTGAGTCCATCCGTTTCGCCGCGCTCCTACAACCTCGCCGGTTACGTCGCTTCCCTCAGCTTCGGAAGCTGGCGCTTACACCGGTGTAATATCTCGCCGCGCGACAGACCGGGAATCGCACGTGATTTCCCGGGCGGACCTATACCGCCCCACCCTTCGCTCGCAGGGTTTTAGCGAGAATACATCCATGCGGCTTCGACTGTCCTTGCGTCTCCGCAGGATATCGGGCAGCAAGGAACTCTACGAGCACAAGAAGCCTTATCTTGCACCCTCCCACAATCACGCCAGGTTTTCAAGCGTATGTTACTGAACCCAAGTACTCTTGTACCCAGAACAGCACCAATTCCAATGGCGGAAACCAACCGTCCTTCGCTCAACGATCCGGTAGACCTTCGTATACTTGCATCCATGCTTCACAAGCACTCGCAAAAATCACTCGTATCATTCGTCTTAATTCTCCTTCTAACTACTTCGCTTCATGCACCTTTCGCATACGCCTGGGGTAACGAAGGTCATCGCATTATCAATCACTTGGCAGCTCTTAACCTTCCTCAGGATTCCCCGGCATTTTTGCGCTGGGCGGGTGCAGTCTCGGAGATCGAGTACCTCGGCCCTGAGCCCGATCGCTGGCGCTCACTCGCCGAACCTGAGCTGGTTGCCGTTCAGGCTCCCGAGCATTTCATCGATCTGGAGCTCGCCGACCCCCTCGGACCCCTTCCTCACCGCCGTTTCGACTTCGAAGCCTCCGTCTATGCCGCCGGCCAGCGTCCCGAGAAGATCGGGCTCCAGCCTTGGCAGGCAACTGAGGTCTGGGAACGCCTGAAGGCTGCCCTGCGCGAGTACCGGCGGCTTTCCGACGCTCATCAAGACACCCATGACGTGGAGCAGGTCGCCATCTTCTATGCCGGATGGCTCGGCCATTACGTGGGAGACGCCTCGCAGCCTCTCCACACAACCGTCCAGTACAACGGCTGGACCGGTCCGAATCCTAACGGCTACACCACCGAGCACAAGATCCACTGGAAGTTCGAAGGGCCCTTCGTCGGAGCCAATTTGCACGACGCCGACGTTCAGCCGCGCATGACAGCGGTCCATGCCCTCCAAGGAGACGTCTTCGACGACTACGTTGCGTATCTCAGGCAAAGCGCAAAATCCATCGAAAAGGTTTATCAGCTGGAGAAGGCGGGTGGCTTTGACGGGTCTGGCTCCCAGGAATCGCGCAACTTCACTGCCGATCGCCTCGCCGCCGGCGCCAGCATGCTCCGAGACATGATTTACACCGCGTGGCTCCAAAGCGCGAACCCGGAACCACCGCGGCAGAACTCTGGATACTAGCGGATGACTGAGGGTGGATGGCTGCAGGCTGAAAGCTTCAGTCGCCGGCTTCTACTTTGGCAAGGGATGGCACGCGGCGCAGCAGAGCCGTCAGCACCAGCGTCATGAGGAGGACCATCGGGACCGCTGTAATGAACCATGCGCCAAATGCCTGGCCTACCAGGCTCCCCGAGGCCCAGATTACCTTCATTGAGGAAGTGTGAGTCAGCACTCCCTGGTCCATCACGCCATGATTTCCGGACGTGAACATCCATCCGCCAAGACGTGCGAAAGGGAAGATCAGCGCGATTTGCAGCGGCATCGCCGCATAGTTCGCCGCCTGGATCGCAGGAACATTCAGTTTCAATCCGAGTGCGATCAACAGGCAAAGGGCAGTGGGAATGCCGATCATTGGGAGACATCCGATTGCGAATCCGAGCGCGAGCGTCAGTGCAAGACGCTCCGGGGAGATTCCCTGGCTCAGCCAGCTCTCCACCTTCATTCGCATCGCTCTCAGTGATCTGCTCATCTTTGTCCTACGCTATCGGTACGAATCCTGTCGCCCATCAGATGTTGCGTAAATCTTTCGTGAACTGAACCAATAGTGCACAGGACGGCGGTTCCGTTTCACTTGTAACCACCAGCGTAGGCCGTTTGATGCACAAAAAGACCTCCCACTTTAGCCGCAGAAATCCCATCCAAAGTGTCAACTAGAGGCCCTGGGAGGCCTCTCAGGACGCCTTAACAAACCCCGCTTCCGCATCTCGGCAAGGACTTGCTCCACCTTCCAGTCGAGCGCGGCTGTGCCATCGATGGTCAAATCCGCATGAGCGCCGGAAGGACGGACAAAACGAATGCTGGATGGCCGTACGGTCGTCTCGTATTGGATTCGCACAGACTCCGGCGTTCGCCCGCGTTCCACCGTGTCGCGTCTCATCCGGCGCTCGAAGCAAACGCCATCCGGCGTATCGACGTAGACCCGGAACTGGTAAAGCGGCAGCAGCTCGGGATAGTAAAGCGCGAACAGTCCCTCGACCAGCACGAACGATCCCGCCCGCATCGCCTCGGTACGACCAGCTACACGGGTATGAGTCGCAAAATCATAAAGTGGGCGTTCGATCATCTCACCCTGCGCGAGAGTCGCTACGTGTTCCGCGAGCAGCGAGCTCTCAATCAGGGCCGGATCGTCGAAGTTCTGCTTCACGCGTTCTGAGAATGGCAGATGGCTCAGATCGCGATAATAGTTGTCGATCGGGAAGTAGATTCCATCGAGCTCCCGTGCTAGTTCCGCTGCAAGGGTAGTCTTACCCGAACCAGACGCGCCGGCGATCGCCATAACTACCGGAGGGAACGGCAGCCTCGGGAATATTAAATCGCCGGAGCCTTCTTCGCTCACGACTCTGCGTCCACCAGCGCTGCGGTCCACATCGCCAGCCGCTCCAACAGATCGGCCAGCTTCCGTTCAACTTGTCGTCCCGCCTCAAACACTTCGGCATGGCTCAGCGGCGTCGCACTGAGGCCAGAAGCGAGATTCGTCACGCAGGAGATGCCCAGAACCTCCATCCCCATATGGCGCGCCACAATCGTCTCCGGGACAGTGGACATACCCACGAGCGTCGCTCCGAGCGTGCGATAGGCTCTAATCTCTGCTGGTGTCTCAAAGCTTGGCCCGCTCACCGCCAGATAAACGCCTTCGTCCAGCTTCTCGCCTTCCAGCCCAGCAGCCCGGATCGCCAGCTCCCGCAATCTCTTTGAATATGCCTCCGACATGTCGAAAAAGCGCAGACCGTGTCCGGTCCTCTCAAAAGCGAAGCGCGCTTCATTCGGGCCAACCAGCGGATTCCAACCCATCATGTTGATATGGTCGGCAATAAGCACCAACTGGCCAATGTGGTATTTGTCCGAGATTCCCCCGGCTGCGTTGGTGAGGATCACGGCCCGGATTCCCAGTGCGCCCATCACTCGCATTGGAAACGTGACTGCTTCGGCCCGGTGTCCTTCATAGAAGTGAACCCGGCCCTGCATTACAACGACTGGAGAGCCACCCAGCCTGCCCGCCACCAGCCGCCCCGAATGACCTTCTACGGTGGACCTCGGGAAATTGGGAATCTCCTCGTAGGGAATGATTACCGGGTTCATCACCGACTCGGCCGCCGCACCCAGTCCCGACCCAAGCACGATCCCCAAGTGGGGCTGCAGACGTCCAATCCTCGTGCGGACATACTCCGCGGCCTTCATGACATCGTCGAAATAACTCATATTTTGCGAATAAGTTCCGTTGCTGCGATTCTACAACTGAACAGGATTGCGCTAGTGTGATGTGGTCCCGGCGCACGGAGGTACCCCATGTGCAGAAACATCAAGCCGCTCTTCAACTTCGATCCCCCAGTTACACCCGACGAGATTCGCGCCGCGTCCCTTCAGTTCGTGCGCAAAATCACCGGTTTTAACAAGCCCTCCAAGGCGAACGAAGCTGCATTTGTGGCTGCCATCGATGAAGTCACCGCAGCTTCGACACGTCTCCTTGATTCTCTTGAAACAACCGCTCCGACTCGCAGCCGTGAAGAAGAATCGGTCAAAGCACGCCTTCGCAACGAACAGAGGTTTCCTCGGAACGTAAACCAATGAAGGAGATCGTCGCGATTATCTTCGGCCTCGGCTTGCTGGGCAACGCTTTGCTTTTCGTCCCGCAGGTCATTGCTGTATGGCGCAAGAAGAGCGACGAAGGCATATCGCTCATCACCTTCGGCGGATTCAGCATTCTTCAGGTCATCGGAATAATCCACGGCCTCTATCAGCACGATCCGTCGCTGACCATCGGGATGGCCGCCAGCCTTCTGACCTGCGGTTCGGTTACAGGACTGACAGTCTTTTATAGAATTCGAAGGCTGAACGCATTGAGCTAAGTCGTTGTTCAAGGACCTTCAACTGGCCGGGAAACCCTCTTCGACCGCTCGCCGCATCTAAGTCATTGTCTGTGAGGCACCCGGAGGTTCTCCGTGACCCGCACCCGGCCCATTCTGACATTGGCATTCCTGCTCCCAGTTGCGGTTGCAGTGGCTCAGAGTCCGCGCGACGTGGTGAGACAAGCAGTCCAGACCGAACTCGCTTCCGCCCGTAACGACCATTCCCACTGGCTCTATTTCGACTTCGATCGCAAACCCGACAAGACCGTCAAGCGGTGGGTCGCCGAGGCTCATTCAGTCAGCCTCGAACGTGTCGTGGAGAGGGACGGCCAGGCGTTGCCCGACTATTTGCAACGCCAGGAGATGAGCTCCTTCATCAACGATCCGAGCGCCCAGAGCAAGAAGCGCAAAAGCGGCCAGCATGACGATGAGCAGGCGGCAGAGCTGCTTAAGATCCTTCCCGATGCTTTCATTTGGAATATGGAAGGAGAGAAGGGAAGCGCGACTCTGCTGCACTTCAAGCCGGATCCCCAGTTTCATCCGCCCGACCTGGAAGCCCGCGTCTTTGCCGCGATGGAAGGCGAGATGGCGATTGACCGGCGGCAGCATCGCATCGCTACCTTGAAAGGCCGCCTCATTCATGATGTGAAGATAGGTTTTGGGTTTCTGGGAGAACTGAAAGCCGGCGGCACTTTCGATGTAGAGCGCCGCGAACTCACGCCCACGGTCTGGGAGATCGTCGAGACCCACGTTCACATCCAGGGGCATGCGCTCATCTTCAAGACGATTTCAGAGAACGAAGACGACGTGAAATCCCACTTCAAGCAGATCGATCAGGGAACGTCATTACAGCAGGCGAAGCAGGAGCTTCTGCAATTGAACACCGATCCTGCGAAAGGGACCAGTGCTTCAATCGCCGGGCACTAATCTTAATCGCCTGATTGAGAAGCAGGAAGTGGTCGTGACGAATCAATGCGTTTTGGAATGGCCATCATCCTCGGACGCCCACATGCCGCCGGAACATTGCGCATCTGCTTTAGGAATACTTTGCTTCCCGGCCAGCCCGGTCTCAGCGTAGACCAATAACTTGACACCGACATCAACGGCTTCTTCTGGTCGATCAGCTGGTTGCCGAGAATGCTCACTCCGCACAGCAGGTTGTTGTCTGGCTGAAGAATAGTCTTCCTCGGATCATGCGGTGGCAGATGTTTGTCTGCCGACCAGTCAAAGTCGCATCCATAGCGACGCGAATCTTCGTAAGTCAACTGCAGTAGCCCTGCCGCCCGAACCATGCGATGGCTGACTCCATCGACGACCGCGACCTGAGCCTCAGTGTGCTGAACGTCCGCCGTTGCATTCAAGCCGGCCTCAGCACCGGCGAGAGCCTGAAAGAAGTAGGCCCAGAATGCCCGGCGGTCCGGTTCGCTGATGCTGCCGAACCGCGGGCAGAACTGCGCAACCTTGCTGCTCATCCGCGGCGAAACCAACTCGTCGGGCAGAGCCTTCTCGATGGTTGCGTCCCACTCCGGACGCCAGGTGTCATCGTCTCCCAGGACTGCCTTCTCTTCCGCAATCGGTGTCGATGGCGCTGGTTTGAGTTCTGGTCCAGCAGGAGCCGGTTCGCTGACGGAGGCCGACAGGGGTGGCGTCGGATCGCTTCGAAACGCGACGAGTCCCGAGGCCAGTCCAGTGGCCAGCAGGCAGGTAGCAATTCGAAATGTTCGCGATACAGGCACCGAAGGGGAAAGCCTCCTCCCCGATCTGATGCCGGCCGTCAAAAGTGAGGTTGGTCGCTCAAACCTTGATTGTGACCAATTGCATTATTTTCAGTCTCTTACGTCCCGCTACATGGACTATTTGTCATGCGCGATATTCTGCGAAACCTTGTAATGCCCGGGCAACCCGGTCACCGCGATCGGTATCACAGCCCCGGCATTCTTCTTCTTGAAGAACGGCGCGAGCGGCTTCAGAAGGAAAGACTTGAACCCCGTCGCCGTGTGCGAAATGTCCGTATCCATCTTGAGATTCCCCGTCAAATGTACAGCGTTATCGTGAAAGCGATACGTTCCAGCAAGCGTGGCTTCGGCTCCAGGAATGCGAAATCGGAGGTGGGGTGTCGAGGCGATCCCATTTTCTATTTTCGTGGATCCTGCAAGAGACGAAAGCACATCCGTCTGCGATGGCGGTGCATTGGGATCAGCTTCCAAACCCGTGTTCTTCTGTTTTCCTTGCGCTCTCTGGCTGAATGCGGAGAGGCTCTTTTCTGTCTCTTGATCCGGCACTTTTTCAGCGGGCACGTCCAGGCTGCCGGAGACGCGCAACCTGGCAATGAATCCGTCTCCCGGCGGACCGAGATATGCATGGCTCTTGAGAGACACCGGTCCGGTGATCGGGACATTGTCATGGATGAAGGGACGCATCACGTCCTCGGCTCGCCCGCGGTTCACCGTGATATCCAAATTGGTCTTTTTCGGAGAGCCTTCGATGGAACCGATAGCTTGAATCGTGGTCTGTCCGATCTTCACATTGATCGAATGTACCTGGAGATCGCCATTCGCCGCATTGAGAGAGCCTTGCAATGTTCCGTCCACGCGCGTTGGTTTGCCGTCTGTTACAGCGAAATCTGCGGTTGTTTCGGATGCCTCCACCTGCATCTTCCGGAGTGCGCCCTTGTATTCTCCTCGCGAATCGAGCGTTCCGCTGATTTCGCCCACATCCTGTAGCTTGACTCCGGTGAACGCGAATGTGCCACTTAGGGGAGTGGCATCAAAGTCACGACTACGGATGGGGCCCATGCTGCCCCGGGCGAGAATGCGACCGTGAGGAATAGGATTCTGCATGTCGAGAGCGTAGGTAAACGCTTCGCCCTTGTGCAGGTTCGCGATCTCCACCTGCTTGATCGGAAACAACAGCGGTTTGTCGCTATGACGTAAAACTTCGAGCAAGCTGTTGTGTACGATCAGCCTCTCAATCATCGTGTCGGGGCCGCTGAATTCCTTCGCGCTTCCTGCGGGAAAACTCTGTCTGTTCTCGTTTCCACCAATCGCCGGAACGATGATATGAAACCCCGTCACATCGACCAGCTCGACACGTTGCCGAAGCATGACGAGATCGGTCCAGGTTCCAACGACCACCATCGAATCGATGTGACCGAGAGGCGGAACACCGGCTGGAGCTGTCTTGCGTCGGATCGTAATCCCTGTGGCTTCGAAACCGGGCCGAGGAAAGTAAATGCGGTGATAGCCAGTAAACTGGACGTCGCTGGTGAGTACGTCTTCGAGCATCGCGTGTATCTTGCGATGCCTGTAGGGCCAGTTCGCGCTGATAAGCACGACCGCAATCGCAAGCAGCGCGCCCGCGGCGACGATCGAAATGTGCACCCATAGTGGCGCTTCCTGCCAGATGCTCCGAACCTTCTTCCGCATTCTATGATTCTTCCCCGGTCCTCGTTGAGGGGCAGGCGGGGGCGCCGTATTGTCATGAAGCGGAAGAGATAGAGAAGGATGAGCCATAGTTTATTGAGGCCGCAGCAACGCAATGCCTTCGATTTAGCAACTTCGTCCCAAAACAGTGGGGGGCCCACCTGCGGGCATTCTCATCTCAAACAGATCTTTCGGTCCGCAGAACCTGCATTTTGGAAGCGCAAATGCATGGGACCGTTGCCCTGTGGATTGCCGCGAGCATTTCAGGCAGGGTTAACCGAGAAACATCCCCGCGATGGAAGCCGAGATAAGGTTGGCCATCGTCCCGGCCAGCATTGCCCTCACACCGAGCCGCGCCAGGTCGTTCCGCCGCTCCGGCACCAGCGCTCCGATCCCGCCGATCTGCATGCCGATTGACCCAAGATTCGCAAATCCGCAAAGAGCGAATGTTCCGATGGTGAAGGAGCGGGGCAGGATCATCGCCTTGTGCGCACCAAGCGCGATATACGCGATCACTTCATTCAGCGCCATGCGCGTGCCGAGCAGGTTGCCGATCACATTGCAATCCTGTGCGGGCACTCCAATCAGCCAGGCCACCGGCCAGAAGACGTAGCCGAGGATCTCGCCAAGACTTCCAGGAATCCAGTGAAACCCGGCATGCACATGAATCCAACCCAGCAGCATGTCAAGCAGCGCTACGAGCGCAAGAAAACTGATCAGCATGATCGCCACATTCAATGCCAGCTTGCCGCCGTCGATCGTGCCTCGCGCAATGGCTCCAATGAGGTTTTCTTCCTGGTGCTCCTCGCTCTTCGGGATAACAACCTTACCCTCGGTCGCTGGAATCTCCGTCTCCGGCACGAGCATCTTCGCCATCAGTATCGTCCCTGGCGAGGTCATGATAACCGCGGAAAGCAGATGTCGCGCTTCGATGCCCTGCGAGATGTACATCGCCATGATGCCGCCGGAAACATGAGCCATGCCGCTGGTCATGATCGTCATCAGTTCGCTGCGGGTTGCACCGGCGAGAAACGGACGGATCGTCAGCGGCGCCTCAGTTTGACCCATGAAGATCGAGGCCGCAACGTTCATGCTCTCCGCGCCCGAGATGCGCATTGTCTTCAGCATGACCCAAGCCAGCGCGCGAATGATGATCTGCATCAGGCCGATGTGGTACATCACCGCGAAGAAAGCCGAAATGAAGATGATGGTGGGAAGGACCTGAAACGCGAAAATCGAACCCAGGGAAGTATCCGCCGTTCCGAGCTTTCCAAAAAGAACCGTAGTCCCGGCAGCCGTCGCACTCAGCATCTTCGTCACGACGCCGCCCGCCCAGAACATGGCACGCTGCCCGAAGTCGAAACGAAGCACAAAAAACGCAAACAGGAACTGAAGACTCAGCCCCCACGCAACCGTGCGCCAGCGGATCCTGCGCCTATCCGTTGAAAACAGCCACGCCGCTAGAAGAACGGCCAGGATCCCCAGTACCCCGGTAAAACGTTGCAATCAGCGCTCCTTTTGATAGCAAGCTTTCAGCTGAGCTTTTCTCGCATCCCGCACCGCGGGCAGCCAGTGACGCCAGATACACTCCATGTGCACCGGCACTGAAAGCTTCCAGATCAACCTGTTTCACCTACCTTATCGCATCCCTCAGGTAGGACTCCGCATTTTCCCGGGTGAAGATATTGCTGACGAGCGGTACGTTTTCCGGAGCTTGATCCGAAAACCTGACGGCGCCCTTGATGCGCGCTACCGGCTCTGCCAGCAAGGCCTCGCTCGTCGCATAGAGCGTGGCGAAAGGCTGCCCTCTTTCGAGTCGCGCTCCACGGCGAACGTGGAACTCGATTCCCGCATGCGGATCAACCGGTTCTCCCGCCTTCACGCGACCGGCCCCGAGCCTCTGCACGGCCCAGCCCAGCTCCATCGTGTCCATTTCGGAGACAAACCCGGTCTCCCATGACTCCAGCACCAGCGTTGCGCCCGGCTTGTGGAATCCGTTGAGATCGTCGAAGACGGAAACATCGCCGCCCTGCGCGCGGACCATCTCAAGGAAGACTTTGAGGCCAGATCCATCCGCGAGCACGCCTTCCGCTGCCCGATATCCCTGCTCCGCTGTCTCGGCTTGGCCGCCGAGATGGATCATCCATCCAGCGAGACGTAACGACAGCTCGAGAAGGTCGTGGTTCTCCCGAGGTTCGCTCCCGCGGAGCAGTTCCACGCATTCGGCTATTTCGATCCAGTTACCCGCCGTCCGGCCCAAGGGCTGACTCATATCCGTCATCAGGGCGACCGTTCTTGTCCCGGCGCTCTCAGCCGTCGCAACCATCAGCGCGGCCAGAAAATCAGCGTCCGCGCGGTTCTGCAAAAACGCACCCGATCCTGTTTTGACGTCCAGAACGAGAGCACGAAGACCGGCAGCCAGTTTCTTGCTGAGGATCGATGCGCAGATCAGTCCCGGATCTTCAACCGTGCCCGTCCGATCACGCAGTGCGTAGAGAACCCGGTCTGCGGGAACGAGAGTCGGAGTCTGGCTTACGATGGCTACCCCGCATTGCCGAACGACTGCTTCAAACTCTGCAAGAGAAAGCGCGGACCGAAAGCCTGGAATCGAATCAAGCTTGTCGAGCGTGCCTCCTGTATGTCCCAGAGCCCGGCCGCTGATCATCGGAACGGCAACTCCGCAGGCCGCTGCGAGCGGAGCAACAAGAAAACTCGTCTTGTCGCCCACTCCGCCTGTCGAGTGCTTGTCAACCGCAGCTTTCCCCAGGTGCGAGGAATCGAGCTTCTCCCCCGAATCTCGCATTGCGATTGCCAGTGCGCGTGTCTCATTGATCGACAGCCCGTTCATCCAGGCGGCCATCAGCCACGCCGAAAGCTGTTCTATCGGGATGGATTCCTTCGCGGCCCCTTCTACAATAAAACCAATCTCGTAATCATTCAGCGCGTGGCCATCCCGCATCTTGCGGATCAGGTCGACCATCTGCAGGGGCGCGCCGCTGCTTGCATCCTTCTGTTCAGCCATGGAGCCCAACCTCGGTCTTCAAACAGTTGAGATTATCGCAGTCGGGCGAACATGAACTGTGAAGCCGATCCTAGAAGCAGACACCTTCACGATGGATAGCGATGTTCGTGAGCTGGTCAGACCCCTTGGCTGCATCGGCGGGCGGTTCGGCATTCTTGAATTGAAATTCAGCCGAAACTTTCCAAGGCTGGCAGAAAAGATTTCTGGGTTCATCTCCAAGGTCTGTCCGGTCTGAGAAAACTCCCGGTTCGCAGCAGCTTCTAGTGAATGCCGTGTTTTGCTCGTGAAGATACTTCTCGACCTGCTCCCGGGTCGCGCCGGATTGCAAAGCGGATTTGTAGGTAGCGAGCGTGTTCTGGAACCGGACTTCGGCATCCTTCCGCTCTGAGCGCTGAACGGCGTTGACAAGCACGACAACGAGCACTACAAGAACTCCCAGTCCAAGCCACAAACGCATCATTAATCTCCCGGCGATTCTCTGTTGCAACTGATTGTTAACTTCTTCTACGCTTTGTCGGCGCGCTGCTTCAACTTCATATCGAACCCGAATGGAAGGACCTCGTCGAATCGCATCGTTGTCTTTCCTGAGGCGGCGGGAAAGACAATTGCGGTCTCAGGTCCGGCAAATTCCGCGAGCACCTGCCGGCAGGCTCCGCACGGCGGACTCGCCGCCCCATTGAGGTTGGCGACCGCAACTGCAGCGATTCGGATTCCCGGCCCGAACTCACTCACAGCTCTCACCAGCGCTGCCCGCTCCGCGCAGATCGTCAATCCGTAGCTGACGTTTTCCACGTTGGTGCCAACCACAATCTTTCCGGTATCGAGCAGCAGGGCAGCTCCAACCCTGAATCCTGAGTAAGGCGAGTAGGACTTTTCCGCCGCCAGGGTCGCGTCTCTCGACAAATCATCGAGCGTCATTTGAGATAGGCTCGTCTTCATGGTGGCAGTCTCGTCGTAACAGGTTGAGCTTTGAGGCTAATCCATGAGTGGTTCCCGTGTACATTTGTCGCAACCGCGAGTAATAACCGCAGTTACCTGTCCGATGATCTGGATTGCGTTGCTCATTGTTGTGGGACGCACTCCGGCAATTGCACAGAGCCTGGACGCGCCTCGGACTTTGCAGCAGCCGGCCGAACATCCATCCTTTGACGTCGCCTCGATTCACCCCGACAATGCGGACCACACTGCGCGAACCCATATTTACTCCTATGCGATGCAAGGGCATTTCGTCGGAATCAACGTTCCTCTGCTGCAACTAATCCAGTACGCGTACGCACTGCCCGACTCTCGAATCCTCGGCGCACCGGATTGGGCCCAGACGAGCAAGTATGACATCGAGGCCAAGTCCGATCCGCTCCTGGTCGATCAGCTTGCCGGCCTTCCGCCTGCCACGGCAAAAGCGAAGTTGCTCGAGATGGTGCAGACGCTTTTGAAGGACCGATTCCAACTCGCGGTGCATACGGAGAAGCGCGATCTACCTGTCTACGATCTGGTCGTTGAGAAAGGCGGACCGAAGTTTGCTGCGGTCAAGAACGACGGGACGACCGTTGACTCGGGGACACACAACGGAGCCGCGACAATCAACATCAGGAGTAGCACTCACGCAACAAGCGACCTCGCCGAAATTCTGGCCCGCTATGTTGGCCGTGTGGTGATGGACAGGACGGGCCTTCAAGGCACGTTTACCCTCGACCTTCACTTCACCGTGGACGATTCGACGGCGTCGCCTCGCACAGCGGCAAATTCGCCCGCGGGGGACCTTGGCCCATCCGTCTTTACCGCTCTCAAAGAGCAACTGGGATTGAAACTGAAATCTGCCCGAGCGCCAATTGATGTTCTGGTCGTCGATCACATCGAACAACCGACAAAAAATTGACTGCTCGAAACCCAGGGCTGCGACGAGGGAGGTCTCAGAGGCCGTGTGCCGCTCGATGGATCACCACGAGCCCGGCAATGCAGAACCCCAGGACAAAAGAGCAAGCAATAAAGGCCGTACGCAGAGGGCTCGAGGGATAGAAGCGCCGATGGCTCCGAAAAGTGACCACGATATCCCGTTGCAGGTAAGGAGCATCCCAGCCGGTCAGGCCACGGCGGATCTCAGCAACCATTGCCACCTCAAGCAGACAGCAGCAGGCGGCGCTCAACAGGCTGATCATAGCAAGGGTCTCGGTGAGCAGGAGTTTGGACACAGCAACCTCGCAGCAAATTCGCCGTATGCTCCAACAAACGGGTTCAACGGTCGGGATTGTCTTTATTATCCAACGTACCCCGTCCCGTCTACCGCCCAAAACCACCGGTATGTACCGAAAGTAACGGCAGAGGATCCCACAAACGTGGGATATTCGGGAGTAAGATGATGAGTTGTGGCGGCAGTCATGCTGCCAGGACCGCGAAGTTCGACGCAGTCTGTTTCTGCTTCTTATTCCGTCATTTACGCTGTTTCGATCACCGGGGGTCCCATGACAAATCCCGCTTCCCGCTTCGACGGACAATCAACTGGGCAAGGCAGGCGCGCTGAGAGGCGCAACTCTCCGTCCTTGGCCGCTTATCACTGGAAGGGTCCATACCCACGGCTGAACTCCGTTCGCGACATCAGCTCCACGGGCGCCTTTCTCTTGACCCAGGAGCGCTGGGAACCAGGTGAAGTCTTCTCCCTGACTCTGCAACGAAGTGGTCCTCCCGAGAAGGAAAACGCCTTCGCCGTGCAGGCCAAGGCCGTTCGCTGGGACGATCAGGGTGTGGCTGTCTCATTCGTGCTGCCCGCGGGCGCCGATCTTCGCCTCTGGCAGAGCCCGCTCAAGAGTGCTGACCTTCAAAACGAACCTGAGGACATCCTGCGCGAATTTCGCGTCGCCCAAACCATATCGTTCCTGACTCGCATTTCTCCGGACACCAGCGCCCCGGCGAGTCGACTCCTTCACGAAGAGCTGAGCAACTATCGGCTCGATAATGCGATCGAGATCGTCCTCAAAGCCGAAAGAATGCTCGGCGCTGCGGTGGAGGGCGATCATCTTAGCGCGTTGCCCGAAGTCGTGATGCGCATTGTCGAAGGTGGGTCCTGGTCGTCGGATGATAAATGGATGCTCCAATTCTGGGCCGGCCTTCTTGCCGCATCATGCACTTCCTCAGGCAATGACAAATCAGCCCTCGCCTTCGTAGAACTCCTCAGCCAACTCAAGGTGCTGCATATGCGTATCCTTTCGGCTGTGTCTGCGAAATCTGCGAAGGTGTCCGGTGGCCAGGGCAACATGACTTCTCGCCCGCTAAAGTGGAACGCTGCCGACTTGATGAAATATTCCGGATCATCTGAC
>Ga0157374_10001339_pt1 | contig 20962 bp, 21 predicted proteins | sample M25metaG_FD_115308 | JGI IMG/M metagenome (GOLD analysis project Ga0157374, IMG submission 115308) | Miscanthus rhizosphere microbial communities from Kellogg Biological Station, Michigan, USA - M2-5 metaG | ecosystem: Host-associated > Plants > Roots > Rhizosphere > Soil | place: USA: Michigan... | reverse complement strand
GCCGCGCGAGCGCGCGGGCGATGTCGGACATCGCCTTGAGAGCCGTGCGGGTCCGCTCGCGGCGCAGCTGGTCTTCATGAAACCAGCGAACGAGCGCCAGTCTCGCCTCGATTGCACCGCGATCGGTCAGCGGAGCGGAGATGTCGCCGGCGAGCAGTCGGCGTCCACTCGCCGTCACGCAGCGGTCGATCTCGCCAAGAAGACTTCCGGCGACGCCACCCGACGCCGAGCGCGTGAGCTCGAGGCTTTCCCTCGTCGCGCCGTCGATTTGCATGTGCGCCGATCGGACAATGCGCTTGGGGGCATCGAGCAGGATTCCAGCGCCTTTCTGGGTGGAATCGAGGTAGGCGAGCAGGCCGCCGGCAGCGGCGAGCTCGGCGCGCGATGGCGCCCCGATGCCGTCCAGCGTGGCAAGCCCGAAGCGTGCTTTCAGCGCCCGCTCCCCGGCGATGCTGTCGAAGCCATCGGTGTACCGGCGCGTGCGAAGCCCGGGCACGTCGGCCTCGGCTACGGTTTCGGCCGGAGACAATCGCGCCAGTTCCGACGCCAGCCCGCCGGGACCGCAGGCGGTCAGTTCGAACCGGCCGGTAGAAATATCCGCTGCGGCGATGGCCCAATCCTCGCCCGCACGCCCAATCGCCGCCAGCCAGTTCGCAGCGCCCGATTCTAGCAAGGTCTCTTCGGTGAGCGTCCCCGGCGTGACCAGCCGAATGATCGCTCGTTCGACGAGCGCTTTGCTCCCTCGCGCCTTGCGCGCCTCGGCCGGGCTTTCCGTTTGCTCAGCGATGGCGACGCGATGCCCCGCCTTGATCAGCCGGGCGAGGTAGGAATCCGCCGAGTGGGCCGGCACCCCGCACATCGGGATCGGCTCGCCGTTGTCCTCACCGCGCTTGGTAAGCGCGATGTCTAGGCAAGCGGAAGCCACCCTCGCATCGTCAAAGAACAATTCGAAAAAGTCACCCATTCGGTAGAAAAGCAAGGCGTCGCCGGCCTCGGCTTTGAGGCGCCGGTATTGCTGCATCATCGGGGTCGGAGCGTCGGCGCGAGCCATTTTCGGAGCGTAGCGGCTACCAATTCGGCGCGCGACTCCGGATTGCGTGACTTTTTCGCACGCTCTCCGCTAAGTGCGCGATCCCATGGAAGACAGCAACATCAAATTCTCCGAAAAGGAGGCCCTCGATTTTCACTCGCAAGGGCGGCCAGGAAAGATCGAGATCATCGCTTCAAAGCCGATGGCTACGCAGCGCGATCTCAGCCTGGCCTATTCGCCCGGCGTCGCCGTTCCAGTACGGGCGATCGCCGAGAACCCGGCTTGCGCCTATGATTACACCGCGAAAGGCAACCTCGTCGCGGTGATCTCCAACGGCAGCGCAATCCTTGGACTCGGCAACCTCGGGGCCCTGGCTTCGAAGCCGGTGATGGAAGGCAAAGCAGTGCTGTTCAAGCGCTTCGCCGACGTCGATGCGATCGACATCGAGCTGAAAACCGACGACGCGCAGCGATTCATCGATGCGGTCGAGTTGCTGGAGCCGAGCTTCGGCGGAATCAATCTCGAGGATATCGCCGCCCCCGGTTGTTTCATCATCGAGCAGACTCTGCGCGAGCGGATGAACATCCCGGTATTCCACGACGATCAACACGGAACCGCGATCATCACCGCTGCCGGCCTGATCAATGCCTGCGAGATCACCGGTCGCGACCTCGCCACAATCAAGGTCGTCGTCAACGGTGCGGGAGCGGCGGCGATCGCCTGCACCGAGCTTATCAAGGCGATGGGCGTCAACGGTGGCAACATTATCATGTGCGACCGCAAGGGCGTGATCTCCAAGGACCGGCACGACCTGGACCAGTGGAAGTCGGCGCACGCAGCGGAGACAGAGGCGCGCACGCTCGTCGAAGCCCTCGTCGGCGCCGACGTTTTTCTCGGTCTGTCTGCGGCCGGAGCGCTCAAGCCCGACATGGTTGAGAAAATGGCCGAGCAGCCGATCATCTTCGCAATGGCAAACCCCGATCCGGAGATATGGCCGCCGGACGCGACCGCTGTCCGGCCTGATGCGATCATCGCTACCGGCCGCTCGGATTTCCCGAACCAGGTCAACAACGTGCTCGGCTTTCCCTTCATCTTCCGCGGTGCGCTCGACGTTCGTGCGACCGCGATCAACGATGAGATGAAGATCGCTGCGGCCGAGGCGCTGGCGCGGCTCGCTCGCGAGCCGGTGCCGGACGAGGTCGCAGCGGCCTATGGCGGTCGAAGCCAGTGTTTCGGCAGGGATTATATCATCCCGGCGCCATTCGATCCGCGTTTGATGGAGGTCGTTGCTTCCGCCGTCGCGGAGGCGGCAATGCGGAGCGGCGTCGCCCAGCATCCGATCGAGAATATCGAGACCTACCGGCAACAGCTTCGGGCGCGGCTCAACCCGACCGTTTCAGTTCTCAGCCTCGCTTATCAATCCGCCAAGTCGAACCCGAAGCGCGTGCTGTTCGCGGAAGGCGATGAACCGAACGTGCTACGGGCGGCGATTGCTTTCAAGGAGGCGGGGTACGGGACTCCGGTGCTGGTCGGACGGGAAGATGTATACGAGCAGCTTCGGGAGCTGGGAGTCGAAGACGCCGACAAATATGAGGTTCTGAATAGCCGAAACTCGCCGTTGGTTGGCCGCGCTGTCGATTACATTTATTCGAAGCACCAACGGCACGGGCTGCTCCGGCGAGAAGTCGAGCGAATGGTGAATCAAGATCGGAATTATTTCGCCTCGGCGATGCTCGCGCTGGGCGAAGCAGACGCGATGATTACTGGGACGACTCGCCCTTTCAGTCAGTCGCTTCGCCAGGTGCGGCTCGTGATCGACGATGAGAAGGACACGACGCCGTTCGGAATCAGTGTGGTGGTTTCGCGGCATCAGACGATCCTCATTGCGGACACTGCGGTGACCGAGCGGCCGACTGCGGAGCAATATGCTGCGATCGCGATGCGCTCCTCAGCCTTCGCTCGACGCATGGGGCTCGAGCCGCGCGTCGCCTTCATCAGCTACACCACCTTTGGCAATCCGCCCGGGATGCACATTGAGGGCCTGCGCGACGCGGTGAAGCTGCTCGACGGCTTCAAGATCGATTTCGAATATGAAGGGGAGATGGCGCCGGACGTTGCGCTCAACTACGAGATGCAGAGCCGCTATTATCCGTTTACCCGCCTCTCCGGAGCGGCGAACATCCTGGTAATGCCGGGTCTCCAGTCGGCGAGTCTGTCGGCAAAGCTGCTGAAAGCGCTGGGCGGGGAGAGCATCTTGGGGCCGTATTTGCTTGGACTGGAGCTGCCCGTCCAGATCGCCCCCATGACGGCGACGGCATCTGATCTGGTCACGCTAGCCGTGCTTGCCGCAGGAAGTGCGCGAAACCGCGCCAAAGCTTAAATTCGCTCGACGGAGCTAACCGGGTCCGCCTCGCGAAGAGCGGCGATAATCGTGTGCAGGTGAGCGAGGTCGCTGACCTCAATGTCCAGGTTGAATGTCTGGAAGCTGCCATCGCGGTGCACCAGGTGCAGATTCACGATATTGGCATTCTTTGCGCCAAGAATGCTGGCTGTCGTTCCGAGCGCACCGGGAACATCGCGAACGATGACCGATAGCCGCGCCGGCGCGCCTTCCGAGCCTTCGCCCCAGGAAAGATCGAGCCAGTCGGCATCGATCCCGCTCGCCAGCGTGTCGCAGCCGATCACGTGAACCTCGATCTCCTCGTCCTCGCGCCGCAGGCCGACAATCCGGTCGCCCGGAACGGGATGGCAGCAATCTGCGAGATGGTAGGCGACTCCCGGGGTTAGGCCTTTGATTGAGATTGCTGAACGTTGGGGGCGTGGACGCGGCGTTACGTCGGCGCCTGCGGAGCCGGGCATCAGCGCTTCCATCACTGCATCGTCGCTGATCCGCTTCCGCGCGATCGCGATCATCAGCTCGTCGTGACTCTCGATCTTCAACTTCTTGAGTGCCCGCGGAAGTGCTTCGTCTCCAAGCTCTGCGGGAAGCCGCGCGACGATGTCGTCGTAGATTTTGCGGCCGAGTTCCACGGTCTCGTCCCGCTCCTTGTGGCGGACGAATCGTCGAATACCCGAACGCGCCTTGCCAGTCGCGACGAAGCGCAGCCAGGAAGGCTGCGGATGCTGGGCCTCCGAGGCCAGGATTTCGACCTGGTCGCCGTTCTCGAGGATTGTCCGTAGCGGGACCACGCGGCCGTTGATCTTGGCGCCGACAGTGCGATCGCCAAGATCGGTGTGGACGGCGTAGGCAAAATCGACAGGCGTCGCTCCCTTAGGCAATTGGATTAGCTCGCCTTTTGGGGTGAAAGCGAAAATTCGATCCTGGTACATGGCCATCCGAGTATGCTCGAGCAGCTCTTCGGCGCTTTCGGCGTGATCGAGAATCTCAACCAGATCATCGACCCAAGGCACATGCAGGTCCGCTGCCGGTTTACCCTCCTTGTAAGCCCAGTGGGCGGCAAGGCCGCGCTCCGCCTGTTCGTGCATCGCTCGGGTGCGGATCTGGATTTCGATCCGCATCTTGGAGTCATGAATGACTGAGGTGTGAAGCGAGCGGTAGCCGTTGCGCTTCGGCGTGGAAATGTAATCCTTATAACGGCCCGGAACCATCGGCCAGCGCTGGTGAATGAGGCCGAGCGCCTGATAGCAATCCTCGATGTCTTCGACGATCACTCGGAACGCCATCACATCCGACAATTGCTCGAAGCTGATGTGGCGCTCGGCCATTTTGCGCCAGATGGAATAGGGATGCTTCTCGCGGCCCGTGACCTCGGCCTTCAGGTCGTGATCGGCAAGGTGAAGCTGAAGCCCGAGGCCGATGCGGTTGACGAGATCGCCGCCCTGCTCGTGCAGCTGTTTCAGCCGCCGCATGATCGAGGCGTAGGCATCGGGCTCAAGCTCTTTGAACGCGAGCGTCTGCATCTCGGTCATCATTTCGTACATGCCGATGCGCTCCGCCAGCGGCGCATAAATATCCATCGTCTCGCGCGCGATCCGGCGTCGCTTCTCAGCATTCTTTATATGATGCAGCGTGCGCATGTTGTGCAGGCGGTCGGCAAGCTTCACCAGCAGCACTCGAATGTCGTCGCTCAGAGCTAACAGGAACTTGCGCAAGTTCTCGGCCGCTCGCTCATTCTCGCTCTGCGCTTCGATTTTGCTGAGCTTGGTCACTCCATCGACGAGCCGGGCCACGTCCTTGCCGAATAGCTTTTCGATCTGCTCGGGCGTCGCGACTGTATCCTCGATTGTGTCGTGGAGGATCGCCGTTGCGATCGTCTGGTCGTCCAGCTTTAGGTCCGTAAGGATACCTGCGACCTCGATCGGGTGACTGAAATAGGGGTCGCCGGAAGCGCGGGTCTGCGAACCGTGAGCCTGCATCGAGAACACATAGGCGCGGTTTATGAGGCCCTCATCGGCATCCGGATCGTAGGACCGGACCTTTTCAACCAGTTCATATTGACGAAGCACGGGCTCTAGATGGGGCGGCCGGCGCTCGGCGCGCAAGTACGAAAACGGGACTCGGTATCGTAACAGCAACTGGTTTTTTGTCTTGGCCTGTGCTTTGTTACTGATCTGAGGGAGGAAATTGGTGTGAGTGCGTCAAACGGGGGCGCCGATATCGAAGCCTTTCGAGAGGCGGCGCTAAGCTGTCCTATTCCTGCGGCTGTCGAGTTGATCGGCGAAAAATGGGCGTTTCTGATCGTTCGCGGAGCGTTCAACGGTCTTCGCCATTTCGAGGAATTTCAGGCTGGACTCGGAATTGCGCGCAACATCCTGTCGGATCGGCTGGGCAGACTTGTCGCCGGCGAGATTCTCGAACGCAGGTCCGACCCGTCGGATCGCCGCAAAGTAATTTATTCTCTGACGAATAAGGGCGAGGCGCTGCTGCCGGTCATGATTGCGTTGCGCCAATGGGCCGAAAATTGGGGACACGGAGAGCCGTGCATCGTTCTTGCCGACAAACGCGACGGACTTCCGGTGCAGCAAATCTGCATCCAGGCGCAGGACGGGCGCGAACTGAAGCGCGCTGACTTGACATGGGTCAGCCGGGCCGAAGTCGAACGTGCCGCCAATAAAGCGGCCTAGTTACTCGTAATCGCCGCCGGAAGGGCTGGGGCGCGGCGGAGCGGCTGCAGTCAGACGCAGCGCTTCGGCCGATTCGCTGAGCGAAGCCAACTCATCAGCTTCCTCTTCCTCGTCGATGCGGACCTTCTGGAGATTGGTGACGATGGCCTCGTTGAGCTCACGAGGCTTCACGGTCTCTTCGGCGATTTCGCGAAGAGCGACGACGGGGTTCTTGTCGCGGTCTCGGTCGATCGTGAGATCGGCGCCGCCCGAAATCTGGCGAGCGCGCTGGGCAGCCAAAAGCACCAGGTCAAACCGGTTGGAAATCTTGTCGACGCAATCTTCGACTGTAACGCGCGCCATCTATCGCTCCGAATTCATCAGCTGCTTGCCGGGAAGGCCGGCGAGGTAAGGACAAGGCATCGGAAAGTCAATGAAACCGGTGCGTTTCCGCCTCGCGGCCTTGCCTTGGAAGCGCCTCCAGACCAGATCGGCCAAATGGGTGTCCTCAAAGCCGATTTGTCGTATCTCGTCGACGGAAATCGGCTGACTCCCGTCCTGAACGGTACCGATCGGCTGCGTGCTCTGCTCGAGCTCATCAATGGAGCAGCGCGAAACCTGAGGTTGCTCTATTACATCTTTTCCGCCGACAGCTCGGGTGACGAGGTTCGCGACGCTTTGTTGCGAGCCATCGATCGTGGAGTGAAAGTGTCGTTGCTGATCGACGGATTTGGAAGCAGCCAAACCCCAGGAACCTATTTCCGCGAGCTGAGCGAACACGGGGCGAAATTCTGCCGGTTCAATCCGGCCTATGGGCGTCGCTACGTGCTCCGCAACCATCAAAAGCTGGCGCTGGCCGACGACGAGCGCATCCTGATTGGGGGCTTCAACGTCGAAGACAGCTACTTCGGTGAGGTGGAGGACGGCGCGTGGCGGGACATCGGGCTACTCGTCGAGGGTCCCGCGGCCGCACGGGTTGCGCCTTATTACGATTCGCTCATGACGTGGTCGCTAAAGCCGCGTTCGCGTCTGAAGGAACTTCGAGCGACGGTTCGCCGCTTCAGCGAGCATCGAGGACCGTTGCAGTGGCAATATGGCGGGCCCATGCAGCTCAAGTCACCATGGGCGCTCTCTACGGTCCGCGATCTAGCAAGCTGTAGCAGCCTCGACATGATCGCAGCCTATTTCGCGCCTTTGGGCGGCATGCTTCGGCGTATAGCGGCGGTGTCGAGTCGGGGGGGTGTGCGCGTGATCACCGCGTCCAAGTCTGACAACCGAGCGACGATCGATGCCGCTCGAAGCACATATTCGCGACTGCTCCGTCGCGGAGTGCGATTGTTCGAGTATGAGCCGACGAAGCTGCATTCGAAGCTGCTGGTGATGGACGATATCGTCCACATCGGCTCGTCGAACTTCGACTTGAGAAGCCTGTATCTCAACATGGAAATGATGTTGCGTGTTCAGAATGTGAACTTCGCAAAGGCTATGCGAGACTATTTCGATCGAGAATTGGAAGACTGCCTTGAAATCACTCCCGCGCTGCACAAGGCGCGCGCGGGATGGTTGCGGCGACTGCGGTGGAAGATCGGCTGGTTCTTGGTAACCTCGCTCGACTACACAGTCACTAGGCGACTCGCCCTTCGAATTCCCTAATTCTTGCCGCCGTCCCGCCAAGCCCAGAACAGATGAGCCGGGGGTATATTGATCCACTCAAACTCGCGGTCGATTCGATCGAAGCACGGGTTAAGGAAATTTAGCACCTTCGGGCTGAACTGATAGACGAGGAAGGCGCCGCCGGGACGGACTACCTTGGCTGTGGCGTTCGCAATGTCGTCGCCGACGCCGGCCGGCAAGGTGGAGAACGGAAGGCCGGAGACGACGTAATCGGCATGATCGAAGCCGCGCTCCGCGATGATCCGCTCGACGTCGGCGGCCGAACCATTGACCGCAATCAGCCGATCATCATCGATCGACTCACGGAGGAAGCGCACGAAATCGGGGTTGGTGTCGATCGCGATCAAGGTCGCGTCATCCGGCAGAAGCTCGAGAATCGGGCGCGTGAACGTGCCGACCCCGGGCCCATATTCGACGAACAGCTTCGTATTCTTCCAGTCGACTGGTCGAAGCATATGCTCGATGAGCGTTCGGCTCGATGGGATAATCGAGCCGACCATTACCGGATGCTTCAGGAATCCGCGAAGGAACTGCCAGTGCGGGCTTTCGGAGCGCCCGGCCGAGCGCCGGACCAGACGGCGCGGTCCTTTCAGCGTGGTCGCAGTGGTGGTCGGCATCAGGACATAGCTCCGTCGAAAGGGTTCGCTGCGTTGGCAAATGCACCGGCGCTTGGCAAGTTTCGTGGATTCGCCTCAGGGGCTAGACTGTTCGCCGCCCTTTCCACCGCGCGGTCTTAGCATGCCCGGCATGACGAAACCGATGCCGGTGGGACGGACGGCATCGCTTTTCAGGGTCTCTCGGATTTGGTCGTATTCGCCCAGCATTTCTTCGGTCACTGAGGCGCGCGTGTCGGACAGCGCATCGTCGAAATCGACTCGGGTGACCTGATTGGCATCGAGGCCGCGGCGAAGCGCATTCAGGCCAGCGCGCCTCACGAGGTCTTCCAGATCAGCCCCGGTGAACCGCTCGGTCCGCTGCGCAAGCGATTCGAGATCAACATCGTCAGCGAGGGGCATGCCTTCGGTGTGGATCGCCAGAATGCGACGCCGCCCGGCCGTGTCGGGCGGAGCGACGTAGATAAGCTCGTCGAACCGGCCGGGACGGAGAAGCGCCGGGTCGATTAGGCTCGGGCGGTTCGTCGCACCGATCACGACAACGTTGTTGAGCTCTTCCAGCCCGTCCATCTCGGCGAGTATCGTGTTGACGACACGCTCGGTCACCTGCGGTTCGCCGAGGCCGGCGCCGCGTGCCGGGACCAAGCTATCTATCTCGTCTATGAAGATTACCGTCGGCGCGACCTGCCGCGCGCGGGCAAAGAGACGGGCGATCTGCTGTTCGCTCTCGCCATACCATTTCGATAACAGGTCCGACGACTTGGTGGCGATGAAGTTTGCATTGCTTTCCCGCGCCGTCGCCTTGGCCAGCAAGGTCTTGCCGGTGCCGGGCGCGCCGTAGAGCAGGAAACCTCTCGCTGGGCGGATGCCGATTCGCCGGAAGGCCTCCGGATGGCTCAGCGGAAGCTCAATCCCTTCCCGTAGCTTTTCGATCGACTCATCGAGACCACCGATGTCCGACCAGCGGATGGTGGGCGCTTCAACCATCACCTCGCGCATCGCCGAGGGCTGTACGCGCTTCAGCGCATTTTCGAAGTCGCGCCGCTCGACTGAAAGGGCGTCTAGCACCTCGGTCGGGATCGTCTCTTCGTCGGTATTGATGCGCGGCATGATCCGCCGAACCGCTTCCATCGCCGCCTCTCGGCTAAGGGCGGCGAGATCGGCCCCCACGAAGCCGTAGGTGCGGCGAGCAAGATCGGCGACGTCGACATCCTGCGCTAACGGCATCCCACGTGTGTGGATCTGAAGGATTTCACGGCGGCCCTGCTCGTCGGGGACTCCAACGACGATCTCACGGTCGAAGCGGCCGGGACGACGGAGTGCTTCGTCGATAGCTTCGGGGCGGTTGGTCGCAGCGATGACGACGAGATTCTGCCGGGGCTCGATCCCGTCCATCAGGCTCAAGAGCTGGGCGACAAGGCGCTTTTCGGCCTCGCCGGTTACCTGCCCCCGCTTGGGAGCGATCGAATCGATTTCGTCGATGAAGATGATTGACGGCGCCGATGCAGACGCCTGTTCGAACAGTTCGCGAAGCTTGCGCTCGCTTTCACCATAGGCGGAGCCCATGATTTCTGGGCCCGCGATATGGAAGAAATGGGCGCTGCTTTCATTCGCGACCGCGCGGGCTAGCCGAGTTTTGCCGGTGCCGGGCGGCCCGTGGAGGAGTACCCCTTTTGGCGGATCGACTCCGAGCCTCTGGAACAACTCCGGATGACGGAGCGGGAGCTCGACCATCTCGCGAAGCGCGTCGATCGTATCGCGCATCCCGCCGAGATCGTCATAAGTGACATCGGCTCGACGATCGCCTGGCTTGGCGGTCAAATATTCCGCCAGAAGCTCGACATTGGTGCTGGAATCGATGTGCACGATGCTCTTCGGCGTCGTACTCACAACCACCAGCCGCACCTCCTGAAGAGCAAAAGCGGGCGCGTTCAGGAGCTGGCGGACGGGATCGGGAACGTCCGCGTTGACGCGCTGATGACCCGTTGTTGCAACCACGTCGCCTTCGGTGAGCGGCCGCCCGGCGAAGGTGCGCTTCAAGGCGTCGGAGGACCCCTGGAGCCGGACGTTGTCCTGGGCCGGAGCAAAGACCACTCGCGTCGCCGGCTTCGACTTGGCCCTCTTTATTTCGACGAAATCGCCCGAGCCGATGCCGGCATTCGCACGCTGGAGCCCATCAAGGCGGACAATGTCGAGGCCTTCATCCTCGCTGTAGGGCCGAATAGCACGGGCTGCCGTCGCGCGCTTGCCGACGATCTCGATGGTGTCGCCTTCGCTCAAGGCGAGCTCGTCCATGAGCTTGGCCGGGAGGCGCGCGATCCCGCGGCCGCTGTCGGCTGGTGACAGGTTGGCGACCTGGACGCGTCTGCTTTTGACCCGCTCCAGCGTTTCGGTATCGGCCATCGGCTCTCCTTTTGCCCCGGCAATCCAGCGCCATTACCGTAACGGCGTGGCCCGCTTCAGGTTCAATTGGGTGTTGAACGACCCGGTTAAAAGGCTTTCCTACAGGTTCAGTGCCCCCGCGATCTTGCGAGCCACGAAGCGGGGCGCAAAGCGTGTAGAGAATGCAATGGTCTTATTCAGGCCGCCGGTTATGAGGACTGCGCGGTTCTTCTCAAGTGCTTCCAAGCCTTTGCGGACGACCGGCCGCGATTCCATCGACACGCGCGTGAGCGCCGCGTTTTCCGAAAAGCCAGCGACTTCCCCGAACTCCGTTCGCGTGGGACCGGGGCACAGCGCTGTCACTTTCACGCCGTGCGGCTTCGCCTCCTCATGTAGAGCTTCCGACAGCGACAGAACAAAGGCCTTCGTCGCATAATAGACGGCCATTCCAGGCCCCGGCTGAAATGCGGCCGTGGAGGCGACGTTGAGGATCGCTCCCGATCCACGCTCGATCATTTTTGGAAGGATCGCGCTGCACAGTTCGGTCAGCGTTCCGCAGTTGAGATCGATCATCTGGCGAAGCCGTGCCGGCTCCTGCTCAGCGAAATGTCCGCGTAACCCAAATCCCGCATTATTGACGAGGATGTCTACCTGCTCGTTGGCGGCTTGGATATTGTCGATCAGCTGTGCCGTCGCGTCTGGCGCGCTGAGATCGATCGCGACCGTCCGCGCACCGCCAACCTCGGCTGCCAGAGTGTCCAGCCGCTCTTTACGGCGGGCAACAAGAACCAGCTTATGACCGCGCTTCGAAAGCTGGCGCGCGAACTCGACGCCCAGCCCCGCCGATGCGCCCGTGATCAGAGCTATCGGCCGCCGTGCAGGCTCAGCCAACCTTCGCCTTCACGATCTTCCCCGGCTCACGCGGCGGCTCACCCTTTGGAAGCGCGTCAACATGCTCCATCCCGCTCTCGACTTCGCCCCACACAGTGTACTGCCGGTCGAGAAACGGTGAATCCTGAGTGACGATGAAAAACTGGCTGTTGGCGCTGTTCGGATCCTGACTACGGGCCATCGACGCGACTCCGCGGCTGTGCGAGGCGCCGGAGAATTCGGCTTTCAAGTTGGGCAAGTCGGATCCGTGATAGCCGGTACCTGTGGGGTCGCCGCCCTGCGCCATGAATCCGGGGATCACACGATGGAACACCACTCCGTCGTAGAAGCCGCTATTGGCGAGATTGGTGATTCGCTGGACGTGGCCCGGCGCGAGATCCGGCCGAAGTTTTATGACGACATCGCCGCCGGTTGAAAGAGTAAGGGTAAGACGGTCGTCAGCCATTTGCTTCTCCGCGATCATCAGATGGAATTTTCCTGCCGATAGGACGCTAGCCGCGCTTGTGCCAGAGCGGGTGCGGCAATAGGAGGGCCGCGCACGACGGCAAGGGGTGAGGCAATGAGCGAGAGCGAGAACAGCGCTGCCGCCTCCGAATCCCAGCTGCTCGACGCGGCGGGAGCCTCCGCAATAGACGAGGAAGATCGTCTCCGCCCCGAGTTCGTGGATCGCGTGCTTGATGCCGTTGAAGCCGGAGACGACGAAACCGCCCGAGAGCTGGTGGCGCCACTCCACCCAGCGGACGTCGCCGACCTGATTGAACTTGCCGCTCGCGACGAGCGCGAAGGTCTGGTGAAGGCCTTGGCTGGCATCGTCAGCCCCGACGTGCTCGCGGAAATGAATGACTTCGTCCGCGAGGATCTGCTCGACGAACTCGAGCCGCAGCAGCTCGCTGACATTGCCGGCCAGCTCGAAACCGACGACGCTGTCGCGCTGATCGAAGACCTCGATCGTGACGACCAGCAGGCGGTCCTCCGGGCGATGGAGCCGGATGACCGCGCGGCCATCGAGGAAGCTCTTACCTATCCTGACGAATCTGCCGGCCGCCTCATGCAGCGCGACCTGGTCGCGGTGCCAGAGCATTGGAAAGTTGGGCAGGTGATCGATTACCTGCGCTCGACTGAAGAATTGCCGACGGATTTCTGGGAAGTTTTCGTTGTCGATCCCGGGCACCATCCAGTCGGCACCTGCAAGCTTTCGACAATCCTGCGGACGCCGCGCACCCGGCTGGTCAGCGAGATCATGCAGCGCGAGCAGACATTGATCCCGGTCGACATGGACCAGGAAGATGTGGCTCTACGCTTCCAAAAGTATGCTCTGGTTTCAGCCGCGGTGATAGACGGAGCCGGCCGGCTGGTGGGGATGGTCACCGTCGACGACATCGTCCACATCATTCAGGAAGAGGCCGGGGAAGACGTCCTCCTCTTGAGTCAGGCGGGGGACGGCGACATCAACGAGCCGCTACGACTCACCATTCGCAGCCGCATGTGGTGGCTGTTCATCAATCTTGGCACCGAAATCCTCTCGGTGGTTGTGATCGGCTTTTATCAGGACTTGATCGCCAAACTGGTGGTCCTCGCTATATTGATGCCGGTGATTACCGGCATGGGGGGCAACGCGGCGACCCAGACGATGGCGGTCACTGTGCGTGCGCTCGCAACGGGGCAGCTGACCAACTCCAACAGCTGGCGGATGATTTTCCGCGAATGGTGGATTGCAAGCGCGAACGGTTGGGGTCTCGGGGTCATCATGCTGATCGGCGTTCAGCTCGTCTATCATGATTGGGGTCTGAGCCTCGTCACGCTGCTTGCGATGATCTTGAATTCGCTCAACGCCGGCCTTTCGGGTGTTCTAATCCCGATCGGGCTCGACAAGCTCAAGATCGACCCCGCCGTTGTGTCGACCATTTTCGTGACGACGATGACGGATACGCTCGGATTCTTCTTCTTTCTTGGTCTCGCCGCCGCCTTCGGCCTGCACTAAGGTTGCAGCTCTTCCATCTGACGGAAACAGCGTCTAAACGCCCGCCGCGACCCTGGCCGGCAACTCCGGCGGCAAGCGCCTTCAGATAGCGGAGAGGTGGCTGAGTGGTCGAAAGCACCGCACTCGAAATGCGGCGTACGGGCAACCGTACCGTGGGTTCGAATCCCACCCTCTCCGCCATCGGCTCCGGCATCGCCCGCATTCAAATGTCCCGCGATGAAACAAGTTTGAACTTTCCCTATAAGTGCAGACACAAATGCGCGTGGAGAGAGTCCGACGGTGAACCTGCAGGGGGCGATTAAAGCGCTTCGGGCCGAGACCGCGCGCCCCGCTGAATGCGGGGAGCGTGAGCTGCTGGCGCGTGTCGAACAGCGCGACATACAAGCCTTCGAGCGATTGTATCGCATGTATCAGCCGCGGTTGGCCCGTTTTCTCACGCACATGCTGCAACGGCCCCAGCTAGTCGAAGAGGTGTTGAACGATACAATGATGGTGGTTTGGCAAGGTGCTGGAAATTTCAGAGGAGAGAGCAAGCTCTCGACCTGGATCTTCGCCATCGCTTACCGCAAGGCGCTGAAAGCGCGGCGGTGCTGGCCGGATCCAATCGAGGATGAGGCGCTTCATTCCCGCCCCAGCCCCGGACCCGGTGCCGATCAACATATCCAGCATCAGAAGCTTCGCGACGCATTGGTCGGTGCAATGGCGAGGCTGTCAGCAGAACACAGGGCTGTCGTTGATCTCACCTATTTTCATGACTTGGGCTACCGAGAAATCGCTGAAATCGTCGGTTGCCCGGTCGATACAGTCAAAACCCGCATGTTCCATGCCAGACGCCGGCTCCGGCAAGCACTGCCTGGCGATCTTGGGGACTGGGTTTAGGAGAAACGGCCATGGCAAATTTTCCAGGCGCTAACGAACAGCCACACGACGAGGCCGAAGCGCTCCTCCCGTGGTATGCAACGGGCCAGCTTGACGCACGCGACCGCGCGATCGTGGAAAACCATTTGCAAGACTGCGCGCAATGTCAGCAGCAGCTGTTCGTCGAACGGCGAATTGTCGACGAATTTGGCACGCTTGTTCCCCAGGTTGAGAATGGATGGGTCAAGCTGCGCGCCAGCATCAAAGCACCCGTGCAATCGCAGCGGCCGCCGCTATTTCAGCCATTGGTGGAGATGTGGCGTGGTGCTGTCACCCGCCCGCCGGTCATGGGCTTGGTGGCCGCCCAGGCGCTGTTCCTGTTGATCGGAGGCGGCGTTCTGCTTTCTCTCGAGCGGCCTCAGGTGACACAATATCACGCTTTGGGATCGGCGCCTGCGCCGGCTCAGGCAAACATGATCGTGATGTTCCAGGAGAACACCACCGAACAGCAGATGCGTGATGCGCTTGAGGCGAGCGGAGCGTCGCTGGTTGGTGGCCCGACCGCCGCCGATGCTTATCTGCTGCACGTGGAAGCAAATGGACGCACGCGCGCTATCGCGTCGCTACAATCGGATCGTCACGTGACGCTGGCCCAGCCGATCGACGGATCTACCGGATGAAGATCAAACACCTCATTCTCTGCTTCTTGGGATTTTTGGCCGCAGTTTCGGCCGCAGTTCCACAGTCGGCTTCGGCGGAACCGCCGTCGACGCCTGCGCGCCAGATCCTTGTCATGGTCCGGCACCCGCCTGAGCATTTGCGACCAGGCACTACCTACGGCGGCGGATATGACGATGCGCTTGCGAAAAGCGCCCGCGATCGGCTCGCCAGGAACATTGCGGGTCAGTATGGGCTGACGGTTGTCGATGCGTGGCCGATGCCGATGATCGGCATGGATTGTTTCGTGATGGCAGTACCGGAGGGGCGCACGACGCAAACGGCAGCAGATCAGGTGGCGCACAACGGCAATGTCGCCTGGGCAGAGCCGGTTGAAATGTACCACGCTCAATCGACGCCGGCTTCAGACAACGACCCTTTATATCCGGCCCAACCGGCGGCTCGGCAGTGGCAGCTAGCGGATCTCCACAAAATGTCGACGGGCCGCGGAATCAAAGTCGCGATCATCGACAGCGGAATCGAGGCGGCGCACCCCGATCTCTCTGGGCAAGTCGCGGTGAATCGCAACTTCGTTTCCGGCGAGCCGCTTGTTAGCGAAAGCCACGGCACTGGCGTTGCAGGGATAATTGCTGCGAAGGCCAATAACGGGCTCGGAATAGCCGGAATTGCTCCGGGAGCGAGCCTGCTTGGTTTGCGTGCCTGCTGGCAAAAGCCCGGTGCGACGGTTTGCGACAGCTTCAGCCTTGCCAAGGCTTTGTATTTCGCGATCGGCCAGAAAGCCGACGTTCTCAACCTCAGCCTGAGCGGCCCGGAGGACCGGCTCCTTCGAACGTTGCTGAAAACCGCGCTGGATCGCGGAACGGTAGTCATCGCGGCATTCGACAGCCGTCAAGCAGATGGTGGATTTCCTGCCTCGGTTCCAGGTGTAATCGCGGTATCGGATAGCCAGTTGGCGGCCAAGGCAGGTCGAGTCTACATTGCGCCAGGACGCGACGTGCCGACGACGGAGCCAGGAGGGCGATGGTTTCTCGCAAACGGAAGCTCTTTTGCCGCCGCGCACGTGAGCGGGCTCGTGGCGTTGGTTCGGCAGCGCAAGCCATCTGGCGCGGTCACGCTTATTTCGGATCGCGCCGATGGGGGCGCGATCGACGCCTGCGCGACCGTTCTGAAGGCGGCCGGCAGCTGTGAGTGCTCATGCGAGTCCGCGCGTTCGGGACACTCGGCTGCGGCTCGTTGAGATAGCCGGCAATCGGAATTGGGGAACTGCCATTGCGGCAACTTTGCTCCTTTCGGCAGCGCCGGCCGCTGCGCAGGTCGGTTCCACGATTTCAATCTTCAGCGATGACCGTTTCCGCGGATTTTCATTGAGCGACGGGCATCCGGTTGGAATATTGGATTTATCCTACGACGCTCCTAATGGATTTTATGCGGCCGTGTCCGGAACAATGGTCGAAAGCCCGAAGGAGGGCATCCGGCCGCTGGGGCTGCAGCTAAACGGAGGTTATGCAACCCAGCTGACGCCAGACCTCACGGCCGATGTCGGCATCGTGCACGCCCGCTACTCCCATTATTCGGGGCTTCGCTCGGGGTTATCATACACCGAAGTCTATGCTGGTTTAGAGGGGAGGGTGCTCTCCTCACGTTTCTATTTCTCGCCCCATTATCTGGGCCGCGGCGCGACCACATATACCGAGCTTAATGCGCAACTGCCTGCGGGGCAGCAATTCACGATCGAAGCGCATGCAGGCGTCTTCATTCCCCTTTACGCCTACAGCCACGGCGGCCGATCGGTTTCACGATACGATTGGCAGGTCGGGCTGAGCCGCCCAATGGGGCGATTCATCCTGCACGCCGCTCTAAGCGGCGGAGGACCGAAGCAGGATTATTACGGCGACTATTCCAGCGGCCACGCTCTAACCATCGGGTTGGACTACGCGCTTTAGCCGACCTTCGGACCCGTTCGTCGCCTCCAATGAACCAGTCCAACCGATGCAGGCACAGACCATACGCACCGGAGCCGTAGCCAAAGCAACCCCATTTAGCTTGCGCTCCGGTGCACACCCGAAGGAGGAATTTCATGAAAAAGACGATTCTCTTGCTTGGCGCCGCGGCCATGGCGCTTATCCCGGCGGTCGCGTCCGCCCAGACTGCGCCAGGAAGTGGACAGTACAACGGCCAGGGTTATTGGCACACGAATGGCCCGAGCACGACTGGGCAACCAGCCCAAGATTGTCAGGACATTAATGGCGGTGCCACAGGCCCAGACTACCCAGGCAATACCTCTACGGCTCCCGGCTCAGCCTTCAATGAGACGGACGGTCATGCGGGCACCATGTATGCAGGATCGCAGCCGCAAAACTCCAGGAATACAGCCTCGGTTTCGCAGTACGACGTCGCCTGTTCAAATCAGCCGTAACCGGTCGGGAGAGGGTCGGCCCAATCCCCTGTGTGCCGGCTCTCTCCCAAATCGGCACAGCAATGAACCGCTATGCGCGGTCGCCGCACAAAATACCGTCCATTCAAGACCGGAAGGTGGCTGACGTCGGAATTGATGAAACTTCGCGAGGGCCACGCGAAACTGGCGCATCTGAAGCTCGAAGACGTGCTTTGTATCCTCGCCTGATTGAAAGTGAGACGAACACGCCGCGACGGCCTGGCTCCGGCTTTCCTCGCTTATTTCGAGAAATGGCACGCCGGAACGATCGAGGCGGATTGGAACGGATACTGCCGCAACACGCGCTCGATACGTGATGCTCTTATGAACCGACTGACACGCGAAAACCGCGAATTGCTGCCGCTGGAGCGGTTGGACGCCGCTGCCTGAGCATTGCCATCATTTCGTTTTTGTTGCGTCGCAATATTCTCGGGCCTAACCCAAACGCGTGAAAGTGATCTTCTACGGCAAGCTCGCGGAGTCCATCTCGCGGCAAGTTGAATTCGATCGGCCGACAGCCTGTACGGTGGCGGAGATGCGCGTGGAGTTGGATCGCGCGTTTCCCGGCGCCGGGCTCGCGAATACGCGCGTGCGCGCCTGCGTCGCGGGAACGATCGTCAGCGACGATACGATGCTGCGACCGGATCAGGTGGTCGAGATCCTGGCGCCCGTATCGGGAGGTTGAGGGTGACGTTCTCGGTTCGGTTGGAGCATGACGAGCTCGATCCGGAGCGGGAGCTTCGCGAATTGATTTCGAACTCGTCTGGTGTGGGAGCAGTTGTTAGCTTCCTTGGAATCGCCAGGCCGCAGGGCGACCGAGGAATGATCGAGGCACTTGTGCTCGAACATCATCCAGTTCTGACTGAGCCGTCGATGGCGGCAATCGCGCAGGAGGCGCTGAAGCGTTTCGAGGTGCGACACGTCCATATCGCTCACCGCTGCGGCACCATTGCGCCGGAAAAGCCGATCGTCTTCGCCGGCGCAGCTGCGGAGCACAGGCGAGCGGCCTTCCAGGCCGCCGATTATCTCATGGATCGGCTGAAGACGGACGCGATATTCTGGAAGCGCGAGGATGGGCCAGCCGGCCCCGGCTGGATCGAACCAACCGATGCCGATTATGCCGCGCGTGAGCGATGGGACGGCTGATGGCCGGAATCGACGAAAGCCTGCCCTTATATCCCCTGCGAATCGCGGTAATGACGATTTCCGACACGCGCACACCCGAGACAGACAAATCTGGCGCGCTTCTTGTCGAGCGATTGACCGTCGCAGGGCATCAGCTAGCCGACAAAGCCATCGTCCCGGACGACATCGCCGCCATTCGCGCACAAGCGGTAGCATGGATCGCGGACGACGCGGTCGATGTCGTGATTACGACGGGTGGCACCGGCTTCGCTCCTCGCGATGTTACTCCGGAGGCGATCCGGCCGTTGTTCCGGCGGGAAATGGACGGTTTCTCGACACTCTTCCATCAGGCAAGCTTCGGCACCGTAGGCCTGTCCACGCTGCAATCGCGAGCTTTTGCCGGACAGGCGGGTGATACCTTCATCTTCTGCCTGCCGGGCTCAACCGGCGCCTGCCGCGACGGGTGGGACCTGGTGCTGGGCCTCGAGCTCGACAGCCGCTATCGGCCCTGCTCGCTTGCCGGACAAATTCCGCGCCTTCGCGAGCTGTGCGCATGAGCCGGCCAAGCCACATTGACGAGCAGGGCCGCGCTCGAATGGTCGACGTTTCCAAGAAGGAGGAGACGCTACGGATCGCGCGAGCCGGCGCGACTTTGACTTGCTCCGCCGCAACCCTCGCAATCGTTCGCGAAGGCAAAGCGCCGAAGGGAGCAGTGATCTCCACTGCGGAGTTGGCCGGCGTCATGGCGGCAAAAAGAACCAGCGATTTGATTCCGCTCTGCCATCCGCTGCCGCTAACGCAGGTGGTCGTGACCATCGAGCCTGACGGTGCCCTGCCGGGATTCCAGGTAAGCGCCGAGGCGCGCACCCGTGCCGCGACCGGTGTCGAGATGGAGGCGCTAACGGCCGCCTCGGTCGCCTGCCTTACCTTGTTCGATATGCTGAAGGCGGCCGATCGGACTATGGTGATCGGCGACGTTCGCGTACTCGCTAAGAGCGGTGGCAAATCCGGCGACTGGACTGCCGAAGCCAAGTGATTTCATTCGACGAGGCGCTTGCGATCGTAACTTCGGCCGGTCAGCCGATTGGGACAGAATCGGTAGGCATCGAATGCGCCCCAAACAGCGCCCTGGCGGCAGACGTAATCGCCGCGATCGATTCACCCCGCGCGGACGTATCGGCAATGGACGGATACGCCGTGCGCGAGGCAGATCTCGCCCATGTACCGGCACGGCTTCGCGTCAGTGGAGAGAGCTTTCCGGGTCAGCTTCCACGGAGGATCGCGGCTGGCAAATGCGTGCGGATCTTCACTGGCGCTCCAGTTCCTGCGGGCGCGGATCGGGTGGTTATCCAGGAGATTGTGCGGCGCGAAGGCGAATGGGCAATCTTCGAGCGGGATCCTGGCCCAGCGCGCCACATCCGCCCGCGCGGTTCCGATTTTCCCTTGGGCGAGCGGCTGCTTGCCGCTGGGACTTTGCTCGATGCGCGGACAATTGTCGGCGCGGCCGCGGCGGACGCCGCCTCGGTCCAAGTCTTTCGCCGTCCGCGCATGGCGATTGTCGCCACTGGCGATGAATTGGCGGAGCCGGGGACGGCTCGCGACGACCTTGCCGCAGTCCCCGATAGTGTTTCGCTGGGAGTCGCCGCGCTTGCCAAGCAATGGGGCGGCGAATGTGCAGCTCGGATGCGCGCTGGCGATGACAGGGAACGACTGGAAGCTGCTGCCCGCGAGGCGCTGAATGCAGCCGACCTGGTGATCGTGACCGGCGGAGCATCAGTCGGTGAGAAGGATTTCGCTAGGGCGATGTTCGAATCTGCCGGGCTCGAGCTCCTGTTTTCGAAGGTGTCGATCAAGCCGGGCAAGCCGGTGTGGCTTGGGCGGGCCTCCGGCACGCTGGTTCTGGGGTTGCCGGGGAATCCCACCTCGGCATTAGTAACGGCGAGGCTGTTTCTGGCGCCTCTCCTGTGCGGGATGACGGGCCGCGATCCCGCGTCTGCCTTGCGTTGGCACAGGGCTACCCTCGCCCGAACGCTCCCTGCGTGCGGCGATCGCGAGACATTTTTTCGAGCCCGTTGGGCCGATGATCTGATCGAACCGCTGAACGATCAGGATTCGGGGGCGCAGCGGGCGCTTGCGCTCGCCGAGCTGTTGGTTCGACGGAGAGCCAATGCCTCCGCAGCTAGGGCAGGCGATCAGGTTGAGGTGTTGGCATTCTAGAAGAACAGCAGCTT
>Ga0157374_10001335_pt1 | contig 20972 bp, 18 predicted proteins | sample M25metaG_FD_115308 | JGI IMG/M metagenome (GOLD analysis project Ga0157374, IMG submission 115308) | Miscanthus rhizosphere microbial communities from Kellogg Biological Station, Michigan, USA - M2-5 metaG | ecosystem: Host-associated > Plants > Roots > Rhizosphere > Soil | place: USA: Michigan... | reverse complement strand
AGCGCACGTTCGAGGGCCTGCTTCAAAGCATCGCCACCATTCTTGATTCCCTCACCGCTCAAGAATGCCGCAACTACTTCCAAGCCGCCGGCTATGTTAATTCTTAAACCAAAAACGCTCTAGTGCGTGGTCACCGGTGCACCCTGCAGCTTTTCTCCCAACTGGCGCTGGAAGTCGAGCAACTGGGTGATGATGTCGGGGCCGCGCGAAAGCACGGTCTTTGCGAGCTTCTCGTAGTGCGCGGGGTTGCGCTCGGCGAGTTCGGAGAGCGCCATGACCACGGCCAGCGAGTTGGCGATGGAGTGTTTGACCTCCCGGAACTTGTCGTGCAGGGCCTGCAATTCCTCGCGGCTGAAGTGGACTAGGGTATCGGTTTCCATTTGAGATTAGATATTAGCGTGAATCGTGCCAGACGGCAGTAATTTTTCATTTCCGAGAAATGGGCGGGATTATCCCCTTGACAAATGTTGAGTGATGAACGAAGCTGGGAACATGAAAACGGACATGCTTCCAACGCCAGACGATTTGACGCTTCCGCAGATCATGGCGCGGTTTTCCACCGAAGAGAAAGCCATTGAATACTTTGAAACAATTCGTTGGGCGGATGGGGTTGTTTGTCCACATTGCGGCAACAATGACCAATCGAAGTTTTGGAAGATCAAAGGCAACGAAGAAAAGAAAGTTCGCGTAGGACTGCGCCAGTGCGCCGAGTGCAAGAAGCAGTTTCGCGTTACAGTCGGGACGATCTTTGAGGACAGCCATATCCCGCTTAACCTGTGGCTGGTGGCGTGGTATCTGATGTGTGGAGCAAAGAAGGGCATTTCCGCCAAGCAGATGCAGCGGCATCTTGGCCTTGGCTCTTACAAGAGCGCGTGGTTTCTCTGCCATCGCATCCGGCACGCCATGCAAGACCCTGTATTTGAAGGAAAGCTTACTGGTGTGGTCGAAGTGGATGAAACCTACGTGGGCGGATACCAGACGGCGGAAGATCGCAAGATCAAGGACAACAAAACGCCGGTTGTTTCGTTGGTGGAACGTGGCGGCAAAAAGCGTTCAATGGTGATGAAGCGTGTTACGAGCAAGAATTTGCAAGAGACCATCATGAACCATGTCCACCACACAGCAACAGTGGTGACTGATGAGAATAACGCCTATCGTTATTTGCACCATGCTTTCGACCATCGCAGCGTAAAGCACATGGCGAATGAATACGCCCGCCGGGAGAAGGACATGGTGGTTCACAGCAACACCGTGGAAAGCTCCTTCTCACTTTTGAAGCGTGGTGTGATCGGCAGTTTTCACCATGTCAGCGAGCAGCATTTGCCGCTCTATCTGGCTGAGTTCGATTTCCGCTGGAACTCCCGCAAGGACAAGGACGGAAAGCGCACCGTGGAAGGACTGCGTAAGACCGCAGGAAAGCGGTTGCTGATGAAGTCGCCAAGAGAAAAGGCTTGAAATCGTGGAGCACACAATCTCCTTGACTGAAACAAGTGTAGGAGTATGAGTTACGTCAATTGAATTGAAGCCAAATCACCACCGGTTGAATACCTCCGGTGATGTTTTTTGCTGTTATGAATAGCAAATTAAATTTGTTTACCAATTATTCCGCCTTGTGTGTGAATCGTTTTTCCCGATGAACGCACCGCTTCCATCTGTGGATTTCGATGAAATTCGGAAAAATGCCGAAGATCAACAAATCCCCCTCACTGAAATCGCAATCTTTTACAAAGACTTAACCGAAGATCAAATTGCATCCATGCGACACGAAGATTTAATAAAAAGTTCGACTGACAGTGTCGTGATCGGAAAATTCCGCACAGATGGAACTGTGATCTTCCCGGAAAAAGCAACAGCTGCTTATTATTTGGCGGCAGATTGACATGAACACAAATAATTTAGGATCATTTTTGGGTGGTATTTTAACACGGACAAAGGAACAGCTTGCCCAGGCTAAGTCGAAGACATCGGAGCAGGATTTAATTCGCAGGATTGAAAGTGTTCCTGCCGTTCGATCATTCAAGGAAGCGCTTCGATCACAATTTGGTTTGATCGCGGAAATCAAAGAAAAATCTCCGAGCGCGGGGTGGATGCGTCGAAAGAACGTGGATGCAGCGCCGAAAGCTTATCAACGCAGCCCTATCGTAAATGCAATTTCCGTACTAACCAATCATGCTGATTTTGGGATGAAGATGGAACGCCTTTGGCGCATCAGAAAGCAGACAACAAAACCAATTTTAAGAAAAGATTTCATTTTTGATCCTTATCAAGTTTACGAAGCAAGGGCTCACGGAGCCGATGCGATTCTTTTGATGGCAAACATACTCAACTCGCGAGAATTGTGTGTATTGTCACAACTTGCATTTGAGCTTGGAATGGATGTTTTGTTTGAAGCGCACTCTCAGAAAGAACTCCAAAAAATTCCGCATGGATCTGAAATCATCGGGATAAATTGCAGGAAACTAGATTCCAGTTTTCATGTGGGCAGTTATGGAGTTTCCAAAGTTTTGAGAAGCATCGGACTTTTCAAAGATCTTAGTATTAAAGATGAGCCACTCAAACTCGTTAGTGAGATTCCTAAAAATACTCTGGTGAAAGTCGCCGAAAGCGGTATGACGCCCTCAAAGATAGCGAGAGTTAGAGACGAATTTGGATACAATGCGGCATTGGTTGGAAACTCCTTACTGCTTGCTGAGAAAGGAATTGAATGGATGCTTTCACAGTTTGAGGAATCACTGTCTCGGACTTCTGATTCGCAAGTTACACGGAAAAACAAGGATGCCGCTCAGTTTGATAACTTTGCGCATGCCTGAATGACTGTTGAATAAAGATCGTTTCAAAAACGAAACTTGAATTGAAGTTTTCGTAAAATTTGCGAGAATAAAGATGCTCACGGCGGGATTTGAACCCGCACAAGCTTGGTGACAGCCTAGACAACTACACCTTGCTTGACCCGATTCCAAATCGGGCGCGTTTACCAGTTTCGCCACGTGAGCAGAAGAGACGGCGGGGTTTCCCCCGCCGCGACACCCAGCCGGTTGAGCGTTGCCCGTCCAAAGACATTAGCTCAACCGGCTGTTTTTCTTTCCGATGCGGGGCCGTCGATCTTCCCGAACCGGCGACCGAGGCGGCTCTTCGTCGCCTGACCAACCCGCGCACAACTCTTCAAATTTAGCGTTGCTCATTCGGGTTTCCTTTCTTGGTTGCGCCGCTGTCATTGCGGCTGGGTTTGAAATTCTTCGTTAATCATGAAGGCTCGTTTGTTGTCTTTCTTGCCTTTGGAAAGCTTTCCGCCTTCAGTAAGTCGTTCGCAGGTCGTGCTCACGATGGTGGGAAAGTTTCTGGAGGCACTATCTACCCCATCAGCCTTTATGGCAGCCGCGATCTCCAGTGGGGTTTTCCATAGACCAGCATTGCGAGTCAGATAATCATGGATGCTCTTAGCGACAGTCCATCCTGTGTAGCGCAAGCTTCCGCCGGTAAGACCCAAGCTCGCAGTCTGCTCGGGAAACATTTCAAGCACGGCATCAATAGCTTGGATTTTGCGCTTAGCGTCTTCGATCTCGGAAAGCAGACCGCGCCTTTTTATAAGCAGCTCGTCGGTTGTCATATCCGATCCATACGGGAGCGTGGTTGAGTTGTCAAACATGAATCTCAATCAAATTCAATCAACTATTTGCGCAAATGCTTTATTGGTTGATTTGGAAAACAGTTTTTCCAAGGTATCGCCGTTATGGTATAATGCTGCCGTGACCAAACCTACGCATAACCCGATGCCCTTTGATGAAGTGATGCGCCGCGCCCTGACGATCAAACCGGCCAAGCAAAAAAAGGTGAGCAGGCCGAAGGGCGAGTCCAAGAAAAAGGGGAAATAATTTCCTGAAACTGGTTTCACCAACCAGCCTCAGACCTCTTTATTCAGCAACCTTTGTGAACGGGATAATCCCGGAAATGGGGGATTTTGGCGGCAGGGCTGGAAATGGGGCCGCGGGTGTGGTTACGTGGGCGATTAAGCCTTTTACGTTCGCATGACCACCTCCAACATCCGAATTATCGGAGCGCGCCAGCATAACTTAAAGAATATCAGCCTGGAAATTCCACGGCAGAAGCTGGTGGTGATTACCGGGATGAGTGGCTCGGGCAAGTCGTCGCTGGCCTTTGATACTCTGTACGCCGAGGGGCAGCGGCGCTATGTGGAGAGCCTTTCCGCCTATGCGCGGCAGTTTCTCGACCAGATGCAAAAGCCGGATGTGGATTTCATCGAGGGACTTTCCCCGGCGATTGCGATCGAGCAGCGCAGCTCGGCCACCAATCCACGCTCGACGATTGCCACCACCACCGAAATTTACGATTACCTGCGCCTCCTGTTTTCCGCAGTGGGGATGCCGCACGATCCGGTGACTGGGGCTCCAGTGACCAAGCAGTCGCCGCAGCAGATCGTCGATCAGATTCTCAACTTTGAGCCGGAGACGAAGATCGTGCTGCTCGCACCTCTGGTGCGGGGGCAGGTGGGCGAGTTTCGCGATGTGGTCGAAAAAATCCGGAGGGAAGGCTTCGTGCGCGCCCGAATCGACGGCGAGATCATTGAGCTGGGAAGGCCGGAGCCCATTCGCCTCGCCAAGACGGTTGCCCACGATATTGAGGCGGTGGTGGACCGTCTGGTCATCCGCGATGGCGTCCGGACCCGCCTGGCCGATTCGGTGGATACCGCGCTGCGCTGGGGAGAAAACCGGATGATTGTGCTCAAGAGCGAGGGCGAGAACTGGGTGCCGGTGCGTTTCTCAACCGCGTATTGCAATCCTGAGACGGATTTTACCCTGCCTGATCTCACCCCGAAGCATTTCTCCTTCAACAGCCATCTTGGCGCCTGCCCGGCCTGCCATGGCCTGGGCACGGAACTGGTCTGCGATGCGGATCTCATCGTGCCCGATCCGGAGAAAACCCTCAACCAGGGGGCGGTTGCCGCCTGGGCCAAAGGGAGCAAGCGGATGGTGCAATATTACAAAGGGCTCGTCGAATCGCTGGCCGCGGGTTTCAAGGTGTCGCTCGATACGCCTTACGGTGAGCTGCCGCAGCGTTTCAAAGATGCGCTGTGCTACGGCACCGGCGATCAGGCGGTGGATTTTCAATGGGGCAAAAGCGGCAAGGACAGCACGATATCGAAGCCCTTTGAGGGGGTGGTGCCGCAGTTGCAGCGCCTCTACGAGACGACCGACAGCGAATTTACCCGCCAGCGTATTCGCGCCTACATGTCGCGCCGCACCTGCTCGGTGTGCAATGGCGCGCGCCTGAAGCCCGAGATTCTCGCGGTGACGGTGAAAGAGACGGGGGATCGCGAGGTGAATATCCAGCAGCTTTGCCGGATGAACATTCGCGACGCGCAGATTTTCATCAGCAGCCTTGATCTGAGCGGTCAGCAGAAGCAGGTGGTGAGCGAGGTTACCCGGGAGATTTTGGCGCGACTTGGGTTCCTCGTGGAAGTGGGGCTCGGCTATCTCAATCTCGACCGCGAGAGCGGCACGCTCTCCGGCGGTGAGGCTCAGCGCATCCGGCTTGCCACCCAGATCGGTTCCGGCCTTGCCGGCGTACTCTACGTGCTCGACGAGCCCAGCATCGGCCTGCACCAGCGCGACAACGACCGCCTCATCGGCACCCTGCAACGGCTCCGCGATCTGGGTAATTCCGTGATCGTAGTGGAGCACGACGAGGACACCATACGCGCGGCGGATTACATCGTGGATCTCGGCCCGGGTGCCGGGGTGCGTGGTGGTGAAGTCGTGGCGCAAGGCACGGTGGACGACATCATCCCGGTCGAGCGCTCGCTCACGGGTCATTACTTGTCCGGTCGTCTGAAAATCGCGGTGCCCAAGCAGCGGGTGAAGCCGCTCCCCGGGCAGTTCCTTACCGTCAACGGAGCGACGGAAAACAATCTGCAAAACGTCACTGCCGCTTTTCCTCTGGGCTGTCTCACCTGCGTGACGGGGGTTTCGGGCAGCGGCAAGTCCACGTTGGTGGATGATATTCTGCGCCGCGCCTTGTTCCGCCATTTCTACCGGGCAAAGGATCGCCCCGGCGCCCATGCTTCCATTTCGGGCCTCGATTATTTGGACAAGGCGATCGTTATCGACCAGAGCCCCATTGGTCGCACGCCGCGCTCGAATCCGGTCACCTACACGGGTGCCTTTTCGCCCATCCGCCAGCTTTTCAGCCAGCTCCCGGCGGCCCGCGTGCGTGGCTACGATTCCGGCCGGTTCAGTTTCAACGTCAAGGGTGGTCGCTGTGAGAATTGCGAGGGAGGGGGACTCATTCGCATCGAAATGCACTTCCTTGCCGATGTGTATGTGGAGTGCGAGGTCTGCCGGGGCCGGCGCTACAATCGCGAGACGCTGGAGATCACCTACAAGGGCAAGAACATAGCCGACGTGCTCGACATGACCGTGGACGAAGCAGTGCGCTTCTTCCGCAATGTGCCCGCGATTGCGGACAAACTGCTCGCCATGGAAGACGTGGGGCTCGGCTACATCCGCCTCGGCCAGAGCGGCACCATGCTCAGTGGCGGCGAGGCCCAGCGGGTGAAGCTCGCCGCGGAACTCGCCAAGAAAGCCACCGGTCGCACCGTCTATATCCTCGACGAGCCAACCACCGGCCTGCACTTCGCTGATATTCACAAGCTGCTGGAGGTGCTGCTCAAACTGCGCGATTCCGGCAACACGCTCATCATCATTGAGCACAGCCTGGAGGTGATCAAATGCGCGGACTGGGTGATCGACCTCGGCCCCGAGGGGGGCACCGGTGGCGGCCAGATTATCGGGGAGGGGACCCCCGAGATGATCGCCGGGCTTGCCCAAAGCCACACGGGCAGATATTTGCAACGGGTCCTTTCATGAAGAGCCGATTGCTCCCCATCACCCTTGCCTTTGCCCTGACGGTGTCCCTCGCCGGGCGCGCGAGCGAGCCGACGAGTCTTTACGACAGTGCCCAGCAGGCTTTGCAGCGCGGGGTGCTGCCGGCGGCGATTGCCAAGCTGCGCGAGTTTTTGGCGGAAAATCCGGGCGATCCGCTGAAGCGCGCGGCGTCGCTGGATCTCGTGGGGGCGTTGCTCGATTCCGGTGACAACGAAGGGGCGGCCCGGGCGCTGTACGGGCTCACTGGCGGTCGCGCGGAAATCTTGCGCGCCCGGCTCGCGTTGAAGGAGCAGCGCTGGGAGGATGTGCTCAAGCTGCCCGATGAGCTAAAGGGGATGGATGGCCAATCCCTGCGCGCCGAGGCACTGGTGGGGCAGGGGCGCCTGGATGAAGCGATCACCATGCTCCACACCCTCTGGCCCGATCCGAAGGCCGGGCTGCGCATGGCTGAGCTTCAACTCGATCGCGGAAAGAATGGCGAGGCCGGGGAGCTTTTGAAACGGATTCCCGCCCAGAACGGATTGCTTGGGCAGTGGCAGAATTATTTGAATGCCCGGCTGATTTTGGCCCAGGGCAAGCGGGCCGAGGCGCATCTGGCCTTTGAGGAAATCCTGCGCAACGGGCGCCACCTGCCCGAGGCAATTCTCGCCGGGGCGACCCTCGGGCTGGCCGATGCGCGCATCGACCTGAGCGGCCCCGAGACCGCCGACAACGTCATCGAGGATTTTATTTCCCAAAATCCCGACAGCCGCTTCCTCCCACAAATGTTCCAGCGGCTCAACCAGATTTACGAGATCGAGGAAAGCCCCTCGGATTCGCTGCTGGAAAAATGGTTGCGCGATCCGATCGGCGCACGCACGGCCTATGCCGAGTTCTACATGGCGAAACAGGATTTGCGCGAAAAGCGGGAAGACCACGCCGAGCGGCAGCTGGCCACCTTCATCCAGGGCAACAGCGGCCACCCGCTTTACCCCGAGGCATTGCTGCTGCGCGGCCAGTTGCTCATGAAGCGGGGTGCCTACAAGGATGCGCTGGATTCCTTCGAGGAGGCGATGCGCCAGGCTCCCGACGATGATTTTCGCGCCGAAGTCGAGATCGCGGCGGGAACGCTCCAGTTTCAGCAAAAGGAGTATTTGCTGGCGGTCACCACCTTTCACAGCGCGGCCCAGCATTCCTCGAAATACTGGGAGCAGGCGATTTACAATTCCGCCCTCGCGTGGCTTTACCAGGGCAACTACACGAAGTTTCTCGACGACTATCAGGGGCTCCAGCAGCGCTATCCCGACAGTCCATGGCTTGCCGGGTTGCTGCTGGAAAAAGGCTTGTTGCAGGCCCGGTCGGGTGATGCCGGCGGCGCGATGGATTCCCTGCGCGATTTCGTAAAGCAGTTCCCCGATCACTTCCGTCGCTCCGAGGCCGAGCTGGCGATGGCGGAGCTGGCGTTCCTGCACGATCCGCCCAACTATCGCGATGCCAGCCAGTATCTGCTCGCGGCGAATGACACCTCCAAGACCACCGCCGAAAAGGAGCGGGCGGATTACCTCGCCTTCACCATCGCTGATTCGCCACCGAATCGCGACAGCGGGACTGCGGTTCAAAAAGGCCGGGATTTTCTCCGCGCCTATCCGCAATCGGCGCATGTTCCCGAGGTGGAAATGAAGCTTGGGCAAATCCTCTACCGCGAAGGCGATTTTGCGGGTGCGGAGAACCAGTTTGAATCGCTGGCGCGTGATTATGCAAATTCACCGCTGGTCGAAAGTGCGCTTTTCATGGCCGGCCAGGCTGCCATGCAAACGATGAGTGCGGACAGCCTCACCCACGCGCTGGAGCTTTTCGAGCAGACGGTAAAACTGAACGGCCCGCTCAAGCTCTACGCCCGCCAGCAGCAGGCGATTGCCCAGATGCGGGCTGGCAAATATCCCGAGGCAATCGCCCTTTACGACACCATCTTGAATGCCTCTCCCGCGCCCGAGCGGGCTTTGCAGAGTGCCGTCGCCCTGGGAAAAGGCGATGCGCTTTATGCCATGGGCACCTCGGAGGCGAAGCACTTCGCCGAGGCGCAGGATGTCTTCTCCCAACTCGCCGCCCAGCCCGATACCGGCCCCGAGGTCCACAACGAGGCGACCTATAAAAAGGCGCGTTGCCTGGAAAAGCTCGGCAAGCCCGACGATGCCGTCGCCGCGCTCTATGATGTCGTGCAGGCCCAGCTCGCCTATACCGGTGATACGCCCGAATATTTCTGGTCCTACAAGGCTGGCTTTGAAGCGGGGCAATTGCTGGAGGAAAAGCAGCAATGGCAATCCGCCATCGGCATCTACACCATGCTCGCCGAAATGGCCGGCCCCCGTTCCGACGAAGCCCGCAAACGCGCCAACGACATCCGGCTCGAACACTTCGTCTGGGATAATTGAGGAAGTTAAAAATTAAGATAAAAGACGGAGTCGGGCCTGTGGTTTGATGGCTCAATTGGGTGCTGCCGATTTTTCCCAGTAGCAAATTTCCCACGCTCCGATAGTTTCCCGGCCTCATGCTCACCATTCGCGATCTCAAAGTCTCCGCTGGAGGCCGCACCCTTTTCGAAAACGCCACGATGCAGGTCAACTATGGCGAACGCGTCGCCCTGGTCGGTCCGAACGGTGCGGGCAAATCCACGCTCTTCTCCATCATCCTCGGCAAAAACGAGCCGGATGCCGGAGCGGTGGAGCGGGATGAGTGGACGATGATCGGCTACCTCCCGCAGGAGAGCGACCCGATTGGCGACGAGACAATCCTGGAAGTCGCCACCGGTCGTGCCGGTGAAATCCAGGCGCTCGAACACACCCTGCAAACGCTCGAAGCCGCCGGAACGGTGGATACCCCCGCTTATCTGGAAGCGCACGCCAAGCACGAGGCGCTCATCGCCCCGGAGATCGAGGTGAAGGCAAAGAAAATGCTGCGTGGCCTCGCCTTCAAGGAAGAGCAGTTCGACCGCCCGGCCCGCGCCTTTTCGGGCGGCTGGGTCATGCGCGCCCATCTGGCCCGCCTGCTCGCGATGGAGCCGGATTTGCTACTGCTCGACGAACCGACCAACCACCTCGACCTCGTCTCGCTGCTGTGGTTGCAAAACCATCTCAAGAACTACAGCGGGGCGGTGCTGATGATTTCCCACGACCGCCAGTTCATGGACGACCTTGCGGAGAAAATCTACGACATCTCCGAGAAGCGTCTCATTTCCTACACCGGCAATTACACCGCCTTTCTGCAACAGCGCGAGGCGGCCTACGAACAGCAACTGGCGGCCTATAAAAACCAGCAGAAGGAAATCGAAGCCCTTCAAGATTTTTACGACCGTTTCCGCCAGGTGGCTTCCAAGGCTTCGCAAGCCCAGAGCAAGCTCAAGCAGATCGAGCGGATGGAGAAAATCGAAAAACCGCTCCCGGCCAAGAAACCTTTTCGCTTTCACATTCCCGAACCACCGCGCGGCGGCCAGCGCGCCATTACCTTGGAAGGCATCCACCAGGCCTACGGCGACCACAAGATCTATAGCGGCCTCGATCTCACCATCGAGCGTGGGGAGCGCACGGTGCTGGTCGGACCCAACGGCGCCGGTAAATCCACGCTGCTCAAGATTCTCGCCGGCACGCTGGAGTTCCAGAAAGGCCAGCGCGTGGAAGGACACAACGCGGTGATCGGTTATTTCTCCCAATACCGCGCCGATACGCTCAACCCCGAGTCCAGCGTGCTCGACGAAGTGCTCGCCAGCAATGGCGAACTGCGCGAGGACGAGGCGCGTGGCATCCTCGGCAGCTTCCTTTTTCGCAAGGACGATATTTACAAGAAAACCAAGGTCTTGAGCGGTGGCGAAAAGAGCCGGTTGAACTTGATCAAGTTTCTCGTCAATCCACCCAATCTACTGCTCATGGATGAGCCGACGACGCACCTCGACATCCACACCGTCGAGTCGCTGATTCTGGCGCTGGAAGCCTACGCCGGAACGCTCGTCTTCATCAGCCACGACGTTCATTTCATCCGGAAGCTCGCCAACCGGGTCATCCACGTGAACAACGGCACCGTGAAAAGCTATCCGGGCAACTACGATTACTTCCTGGAGAAAAGCCAGTTTGCGGATACCCGTGCCGCACTCACTGCGGAGTAGAAGTGATGTCCGGGCCGCTCACGCTTTCACCCCCGGAGGCCCGGCGGTTTCATCGTCGGGCGGTGGGTCTGGACGCGCCGCTAAAGAATGTGGATGCCGTGCTCGCCCGCCATGGCTTTGTGCAGATCGACCCGATCAATGTTTGCGGGCGGATGCACGATCTTATCCTGCGCAACCGCATTGCCGGTTATCGAGAGGACGATTTGATGCGTCATCTGCACGGCGATTCCGAGTCGCCAATGCCGGTCGGTGCCCGCACCGCGCTTGAACATCATCTTCCGCACAGCAACAATCTCGCGGCGATGCCACTGGCGGCGTGGCCATTCCTGCTCGCCGCCATGCGTCGCCGCACGCAGGGTGAGGGGAGTTGGTCGGGAAGGCTGGAGCCCCGCGAGGAGGCGATGGCACGGGAGATTCTGGCGGAATTGAAAACCCGCGGCCCGCTTTCCTCCGCGGATTTTGAGAGCGAAGAGACCGTCGATCATGGCTGGGGCGCCGGCGCCTCGCTCGCCAAGGCGACCCTGCACAAGCTGTTCTTTCACGGCCGGGTGCTGATCGCCCGACGCCGAAACCAGCGGCGTTACTACGATCTGCCCAAGCGCATCCTGCCGCCGGAAATCTTGAAACTGCCGGAGCCAACTCCCGAGGAAACCGCCTGCTGGATCGCGTTGCTAAAACTGCGGCAAGCCCGCCTCACGACTTTGCAGAAAGTTGAACAACCATTGGTCGCTGATTTCGTGCAGCCCATCACCATCCCGGATTGCCCGCCACTGTTTTGCTTGAAAGAAGATCTGCCCTTGCTGGATCAGCTTATAGAGCCCTCGCCAGCCCCTTTATTGCTCGCGCCGCTGGATCCGCTCATCTACCACCGCCGCGTCACCGAACGGCTGTGGGAATTCGATTACACGTGGGAAGTTTATACGCCGCCCGCCAGGCGCCAGCGCGGCTACTACGCGCTGCCGGTCCTGGCCGGGCTGGAAATCGTCGGTCACGTCGATCCCAAAGCCGACCGCAAGCTGCGCAAACTGGTGGTCGTCAACCGCTCCCTGCGCCGTGGTTTCGCCGCCGCGCCCGCGGTCAAAGATCTGGCCCGCTTCCTCGGTCTCAAGACCGGCTGATTCCTGGTGCCCTGGCGCTCTGGCGGTGAAAATTAAACCGATCCGCCATCCCGCCGCAATTCCGCTAGACAATCGCCCCCTTTCACAGAAGACTTGGCGTTCCCTTATGACATCGCACACCAAGCTTTTCATTCCCGGACCCGTGGAGATCTCCGCGAAAACTTTTGCCGCGTTCTGCACGCCGATGATCGGCCACCGCAGCGGCGATTTCAAAAAGCTCTACGCCTCCATTCATCCTCGCCTGCAAACCCTTTTCGGCACGAAACAGCCGGTCTTTATCTCGACGTCCTCCGCCTGGGGCGTGATGGAAGGCGCGATTCGCAACACCGTCGCGAAGAAGGTGCTCAACTGCATGAACGGCGCGTTTTCAGACAAGTGGTTCGACGTGAGCAAGCGCTGCGGCAAGCAGGCCGAGGCGTTGCAGTTTGAATGGGGCCAGCCGATTGATCCCGCCGCCGTGGACGCCAAGCTCGCGACCGGCGAATTCGACGCCGTGACCCTCATTCATAACGAGACCTCGACTGGCGTAATGAGCCCGCTCAAGGAAATTTGCGACGTCATCAAGAAGTATCCCGACGTGGTGCTGATTGTGGACACCGTTTCGTCCTTCTCGGCGGTGCCGATTGCCATGGACGAACTGGGTGTGGACGTGCTGCTCACCGGCAGCCAGAAGGCGCTTGCTTTGCCTCCGGGCATGGCCCTCTTCTCGGTTTCCGAGAAGGCCTACAAGCGCGCGGAAACGATCAAGGATCGCGGCTACTATTTCGATTTTATCGAGTTCAAGAAAAACCAGGAGCAGGACATGACGCCGAGCACTCCGGTGATCTCGCACATCTACGCCCTGCGCTCGAAGCTGGACGATATCTTCGACGAAGGTCTGGAGAATCGTTTCGCCCGCCACGCCAAGCTCAACGGCCTGGTGCACGACTGGGTGGTGAAGCATGGCTTCGAATTCTTCGCGAAAGAAGGCTATCGCTCGAAGTCGCTCACTTGCATTAAGAACAACAAGGAAATCGACGTGCAGGCGCTCATCGCCAAGCTGAAGGAGAAATACCACTGTGTCATCGACGGCGGCTACGGCAAGATCAAGGGCGCGACCTTCCGCATCTCCAACATGGGTGACGAGACCGAGGCAACAATCTCCACGCTCCTCACCCGGCTCGACGACTGCCTCACGCAGATCGGCTAGGCAGCCACCGAGAAACATTCTTAACGCCGGTGCGAAGTGCAAACTTCCACCGGCGTTTTTTGGTCCGCAGATTAACGCAGCTTTTTAAAAGCTGGCCAACCACATCGTCATCCCGAGCGCAGCGGAGCGAAGTCGAGTGGATCCCGTCCAAGTGGCGTGCGACCTCCACCTGCAATCCCTGCCCATTTTTAATCTGCGAAATCTTCCCGCGGATTTCCGGTTATACCGGCGGTTGGGATGGAGGATTTTCCGGGGTGGATACAGGTTCCTCGTCCTCATCTTCTTCCTCAATCTCGCGTTTCATTCGATGCGAGAGGAAGGGGCGGAGGAAGCCGTAGAGCAGGTAAACGATGAAGAGGACGGCCGGCATCCATTGGTAATACACTGCCGTGGTCAGCAAAATGGCCAGGATGACGATGAAACGGGGCAGGGAACGGGTCGTCCGCCAGTTGATGGACTTGAAGCTCGGGTAGCGGAAGCCGCTGAACATCATGCAGGCCAGAAAGATCATCAGCAGAAAGAGCACCCACTTGCCGTTGCCGATGTCGCGCTGTTCCTTGTCAAGCCAGAGCATGAACAAGGTGAGCGAGGCGATCAGTCCTGCGGCCGCCGGGATCGGGAAGCCCTTGAATTCGCTGTTTGCCTTCTTGGAATCCATCGCCGCCAGGCAGTTGAAGCGCGCCAGGCGCAAGGCCCCGCAGACGAGATAGAATGAGGCGACGATCCAGCCGATATTTGGAAATTCGTGCAGCACCACGCGATACACCATGAGTGCCGGAGCGACGCCGAAGGACACAATGTCCGCAATGGAATCAAACTCCCGGCCGAATTCGCTCTCGTGCCCGCCCAGCCGCGCCAGCCGCCCGTCGAGCATGTCGAAGATGCACGCGCCAAGGATCAACCAGATCGCATAGTAAAAGCTCGCGGACGCCAGTGCGGGGTCCACGCTTTGCTGGAGTGCGCCTTCCAGAATCTTCAACACCGCCGCGAAGCCGCAGATCAGGTTGCCCGCGGTCATCAGGTTGGGCAGTAAATAGATTTTTGGACCGTCTTCGCTCATGCCTGCGGGAACTTTGCAATTACCGTCGCACCACCGGCGACTTTGTCACCGATTTTGGTGACGATTTCGCAATCCAGCGGAAGATAGACCTCGGTGCGCGAGCCAAAACGGATCATGCCGAAGCGTTCGCCCTTTTTCACCTGGTCGCCCACTTTCGACCACGCCACGATGCGCCGGGCAATCGCGCCGGTGATTTGCCGTACGACGAGGGTTGCGCGTTCGTTGCGGAAAGCCCAAGTCTGGGCCTCGTTCTTTTTGGAGCACTCGGGATTGCGGGCGTCCAGATAGGTGCCGGGGAAGTGCTTCAAATAAGTGACCTCACCGGCAATGGGAGCGCGGTTGGTATGCACGTTGAAGACCGAGAGAAAGATCGCCACCCGACGCATGCGCTGCTGGGTAACCTCGGTTTCCTCCATGTCCTCGATTTCCACAACTACGCCATCCGCTGCTGCCACGATATCACCGGGAGCCGCGGAGGAGGTCCGATCCGGATCGCGAAAAAACCAGAGCACGTAGCCAAAAAGTAAAAGCCAGAAAGCGGCCACCGCCAGGAAAACTGCACCATGAAGCCACGGGGTGCTAATCGCGGCGAAAAAGATCACCACAAACAAAATCCATCGTGCTTCAAAAAGGGTCTGCCAACGCATGGCGGGGACGATAGGGGGAGGAGCGGGGATGGTAAAGGGGGTATTGAAATTTTATTTGTCGTTTCGGATGGCTGGCAGATTCGGATTGCCTCCCGGGACCAAGCTGTTTATGGATCAACTGCGCATTGGTTGAAGGTTCAAAGTGATGTCCCGGTCTCGTTATCCACGCCCTGCTTCGGTTGCCACGATTTGCTGTATGATGATCGTGGGCGCGTTCCTCTATCTGGTCGGTCTGCTCTGGCAGTATAATGTCATGACTGATGCCATAACCCGGCAGCCAGAGATTCGGTTGTATCTCACGCCTCTCGGAAAGGGCATTACGATTTTCAGTATTATCACTCCCATGGTGATCGCGGTATTTCTATTTTGGGGGGCGAATTGGGCGAGAACCCTCTTCTTCGTTGTGTATGTCCCGACGAAAATCGTCATGACCATCTGGATTGCCATGGATACCGACCAGTGGACCCTTTTGACCCGGCTCCCTTTCCTGGTCATTTATAGCGCGGTGCTGATGTTGCCTTCCGTGAAGCAATTCTTCACCGGGAAAAGCATGTATCATCGCGAAAAGGACGGGGTTTATCACGAGCCGGTTCCCCGGCATTCTTCCCGTTCACGATCTTCGCGGACGCAGGTGGGCGGCGCATCCTCATCCTCCTCCCGCTCGCGCCGACGTTACGATTATTAAAAAGTCCCGGTGGCACGTGTCCACACAGTGTTTTTATATTGCAATATGTAAATATTATCCGCTAATCTCCTTGCCGTTCTGGAGTTCCAAAACTTAACCCCCATTAACGAGGATCCGACCATGAATAAAGGAATGATTGCCTTGGGCGCACTCAGCACGGGTTTGCTGCTGATTATCGGGTTGTTCTACAATGCGGCTGCCGGTTCCGGCTGGTCGCAATTCGTCACCACCAATCTCATCACCTTGTCCCTCGCGGCGGTGTGTCTGTGGATGAGCGGCAGCTTTCTGCTGGCGGCTCATTTACGGCTGCCCATCGTGTGGGGGTTGGCCGGGGTTTTCTCCGTGCTGGGAATCGTGCTGATGTTCCTCCTCGGTGAAGAGCATCGTCGCGAAGAGGCCGGGGCCGACGAATCCCAGGCCCCGCAGGACAAGGAGCGCTCGGTTTACGATTATTGAACGGCGCGCCCTGCTAGCAGCAGCGATTGATCCCGGTGAATTTGCGGGTGGTGAAAGCCACGTATTGTTGCGCGGCCTCCGCTTTCCCGCACTCGCAGGCGGGGGCATTGATGGCCAGTGATTGCTCGCGCTCCATGGCCGCTTCGCCGGAGAGTTCCCGCGTCAAGGCAAAGATCAGTGCGATCACGCCCATTGCATTCCAGGAGCCAGGCATGCCAAGGCCCGGCTCGGGCAGCCACACCGGCTCCGCCTCGCGCAAGTCAGCCAGGCGCTGGCGCAGGATCAACCGTGCCCACTCGCGCAGGCTCATCAGCAGGATGAGCGAGACCAGCACCATGAAGGTTCCGGCCACCATCGCATCAAGCAGTTGATTGAAGTGATCTACCCGGCTGCCCGCGGCGGCAAAATTGGTTGCTTCAATCGCCCGGGCCTTGGCCAGGAAGCCCGCGACTGGATGGAAGATCAACTGCCACCCGGCGGTAAAGGTGATGGTAAACACCGCCAGCAGCGGGAAAAGGGTCACCAGCGCGTAGTGCAGTCGGGGCTTTTCACTCGCGAGCTGCATTTTCAAAATGATCGTGGTCGCGAGGCATAGCGCGATGGCAGCCAGAAGCTGGTTGGCGATGCCGAAGATCGGCCACAGCGAATTGATGCCACCGTGCGGATCATAGACCCCTTGAATCAGGAACCATCCCCACGCCCCCACCAGCAGCAGGCTGGCAAAGAGACCCGCCGGCATGCTCTTCGTCTGGGCCAGCGGCTTCCAGACGTGCCCCAGCAGATCCTGGAGCAAATAGCGCCCCACGCGGGTGCCCGCGTCAATCGTGGTGAGGATGAAGAGCGCCTCGAACATGAGGGCGAAGTGATACCACAGATCAAGCCCGTGTCCGCCCGTCACTTTGGTAAAGATTTGGGCCATGCCCACGGCGAGCGTCGTGGCACCGCCAGTCCGGCCATAGAGGGAATTTTCACCCACGGTCTGTGCCAGTTGAGTCATGGTCTCGGCCGTCACCGGGAAGCCGAGTTGCTGCACGTGGGCGATCGTGGTCGCTGGATCGCCCTTGATGTTCATGCTCAGGTAAACGCCCGGTTGTAGAGTGCAGGCGGCAATCATCGCCATCAACGCCACCAGCGATTCCAGGCACATCGCGCCGTAGCCGATCGGCCGGGCATAGCGTTCACGGGTAATCAGCTTGGGAGTGGTGCCGCTCGCGATCAATGTGTGAAAGCCGGAGATCGCCCCGCAGGCAATCGTAATGAAACAGAAGGGGAACAACGCTCCCGGGACCACCGGTCCGCCGCCGTGAATAAATTGGGTCGTCGCCGGCATCTTCAGATCCGGCAGCAGTGCGAAAATGCCGAGCGTCAGCGCCCCGATCGTACCCAGCTTGAGAAAGGTGCTCAGGTAATCGCGCGGCGCGAGCAACAGCCACACCGGCAGCACACTGGCCAGCAGTCCGTAGCCAATGATGGACCAGGCCAGCACCGGCGCCGTGAGTTCGAAGGGTGAGGCCAGCCCTGCATTGCCGTGGATCAGCTTTCCGCCCCATACCGCCAGCGCGAGCAGGATTGCGCCGATCACGGTCGCTTCGCGCACCTTGCCCACGCGCCAGAAGCGCAGATAACCGCCCATGAGCATCGCAATCGGGATCGTCGCCCCCACGGTGAAAACGCCCCACGCGCTGCCTGCCAGCGCCCGCACCACCACCAGCCCCAGCACCGCGAGCAGGATCACAATGATGCTCAGGATGGCCACCAGCGAGACGATGCCCGCAAAGCTGTGCAATTCATCCTTCACCATCTGCCCGAGCGACTTGCCCTCCCTGCGCATCGAGGCAAAGAGAATCACGAAATCCTGCACGGCTCCGCCCAGTACCACGCCAATGAAAATCCACAGGCTCCCCGGCAGGTAGCCAAACTGCGCCGCCAGCACCGGCCCGACCAGCGGCCCCGGCCCGGAAATCGCCGCAAAGTGATGGCCGAAGACAATCCACGGATTTGTCTTCACATAGTCGCGTCCATCCTCCTTCACCTCGCAGGGCGTTGCCCGCCGGTCATTGATCGCCAGCACCCGCACCGCGATCCACTTGGAATAAAAGCGATACCCGATGGCATAGGTGCACAGCCCGGCACAGAGCAGATAAATCGAATTCACCGTCTCCCCGCGGTGCAACGCGAGCGTAGTGTAGGCGAGCGCACCCAGCGCAAAAACAACGAGCCAGACCAACAGGGCGAGAAACTTTTTCATCGGAGACGGGAAAATGCGCCTTCCCACGAAGAAAGACAAGCCGATGTGTAATCGAGGCCGCGCTGGCTTTATCTCGTCCTTTGCGCCGCTGCGGGAGTAACCGGTTTCCCTTACGCTCCCACCTCGGGATAGTGCTGCTTCATGCAGGTCGGGCAGACGCCGTGGCTAAACTTCGCGTTGCTATGGCTCTGGATGTATTGCTCGATCTCGTACCAGTGGCCGTCCTCGTCGCGGATCTTTTTGCAATGCGAGCAGGTGGGGAGAAAGCCGCGCAGGGTCTTCACCTCGGCGAGCGCGCACTGGAGTTCTCCGATCAGCGATTCTTTCTCCCGCTCGGCCTTTTTGCGGCGTTCGATTTCCACCTGCGCAATGCTCAGTTCATGCCGGATTTCCGTCACTTCCTTGAAGATCGCCAGCACCGGCCGGTGCTCGATGGACATGCCATACTTGCGGTTCTGCCAGGTGAGGTAGGCAAAAAGGAACGGATACGCAAAGAGGCAGATGCAAAGGCGGCTCACAAAGGTGCCTTTCATAATGCTCAAAAAGAGCGGCGTGCCCGCAAAAGCCATTACGGAAAAAAGCACCACGTCCAGCCACATCACGCCCAGCAGCGTGCAGAAGGAGCGCAACCACAACGGAACGTGCAGCCGCGGCTTGCCCAGAAATTCCCAGGAGACGGCGAGGAACAGCAGGTCCGCCAGGGTGGCCGTGACCGAGGCGGCATTTTGCCGAAAGCTCGGGATGGGAATGGCGGCCAGGGCAGGGGAATCCGAGAGGCGAATTTGCAGGTGCAGCACAAAGGCGATGACCGGCACCAGGATGGACACCCCCGCAATCGTCGAGATCGCGATGCTCGTCGCCCGCGGCCCGTCAAACACGTAGATGACGAATACGCTCAGCAGCAGCGCCGTGTAAAAAACCGTCGAGCCCACCATGAAGGAGACGCCGGGCAAATTCACCCGCACCCCCGCATCCGTGACCCACGAGGTAATGGCTGTGAGACACCCGATAATCGCGTAAAAATGGGCGAGCCCGAACCTTCTGCGCAGCGAGTGCGACCAGAGCACGAGAAAGTAAACCGCAATCGCTTCTTGGATTAGAACCAGTAAATCGGACTTCATTTGGGGATGCTCGCAATATAAAAGTTTTTTGCCGTCGTATAGGTAAAATCCTGAAAATGTTGTTCCCGGAAACGAGCGAGGCATGTTTCCCGTGCCTGCTTGTCACCGTTTCTTCTATCTTTGTTTTGTTCCTGCTCTTGCTCAATCCTGTGAATCAAGAGCAAGCGATGTAATGGCATTCCCCGAGTCGTCGTCAGTTCCATTGAAATGGACAAAAGTGAGCTGGCGCGTTATCGCATCGGACATGCGCAAAATTGCCATGGTCACCGGCCTTTTGATCCTGTTGCAGGCCCTGCCTTTGTTCGCCCAGTTGAAATGGGAGGCGCAGCAGGTCGAAGCGAAGGCCGCAGCGGGGCAGGAGACGGTGAAGGTGGAATTCAAGTTTCAGAATATCGGGAAGACCATCATCAAACTGGGCGAGGTAAGCACCAGTTGTGGCTGCACCGTGGCGGAGCCGGACAAGGAGGTCTTTCTCCCGGGCGAGAAGGGAACGATCACAGCCAACTATACGCCGGGCGATCGGACTGGCTGGCAGCAAAAGGAAATTAATGTCGAGACCGACGATTCTGCCGCCCGCAATGTCATCCTTACGCTCAAGGTGTGGGTGCCACCGCTGCTGGAGATCAAACCGCTGGCGGTCGGATGGAAGGCCGATGAAAAGCCCGGGACCAAACGCCTGCATGCCAAAATCGTCTGCGACCAGCCGATGCAAATCACCGAGGTGAAATGCTCCGACGAGCGCGTGGCGGTGAGCCTTGAAAAAACCGGCAAGCCCGGCGAATACGATATCCTCGTCACCCCGAAAGCCACGACCGATCTCATCCGCGCGGTGATCACGATCCAGACGGATTTTCCCAAGGACCAGCCGCGCCAGTTTTCCGCTTATGCGTGGATTCGATAACCCACTCGCCAAGGCCATGGAGCAACGGGCGATGAACCTTTATTAATTTCCATGCCGGACGAGTCGGGCCATCATCACAACGTCTATGTGATCCTGCTCAAGCCGGCGGCGGCCAAGCATCCCTCGGTGCTGCGATTGAATCCAAAGCGCGACCCGGCCAAGCCCTGTGTCTATGTGGGCATGACCGGGCTTCCTGTCGAGCACCGCTTCGAAAATCACAAGCACGGCTACAAGTCCTCCTGGGTCGTGGAGAAATACTGGGTGCGTCTCATGCCCGAGCTTTTTGAGCACCTGAACCCCATGCCCTTTGAAGCTGCCGTGCAGATGGAGATGGACCTCGCCGAGGACCTTCGCGCCGAAGGTTACACCGTCACGGGTGGAAAGTAATTTAGAGCCTGTCATGCACTTTTGAAGAAGGAAGCGAGCATGAGGGAGGCAAAGGCGAGCCAGTGGAGGCCGGCGAGGGTGGAAGCCAGCCGTTCATAATCACGGGCGAGACGGCGGAAGCGT